>Ga0066636_10000790_pt1 | contig 18404 bp, 20 predicted proteins | sample CryGeyCG2014_080_2_FD_62736 | JGI IMG/M metagenome (GOLD analysis project Ga0066636, IMG submission 62736) | Groundwater microbial communities from aquifer - Crystal Geyser CG07_land_8/20/14_0.80 | ecosystem: Environmental > Aquatic > Deep subsurface > Groundwater | place: USA: Utah: Grand...
AAATGAGAAACCCGGTTTTCAATATAAATTAACAAAAATGGATAAACTCAAACCTTTGCTTAAGGCTCTACGTCCTTATTTACGCCTAAAACAAAAACAATGTGATCTTCTCCTTAATTTTATAAATATAAGAAAGAAGGCAAAACGTATTTACGGACCATTTCGCGGCGCAAGCTCATACACTAGTGAAGAAAAAATATATCAAAAATTACGTACGCTCAATAAACGCGGTTCATGAATATCACTAAACTTGTTAATGAGACGGGATGCTTTGACCTGCAGTTTAGGAGGGATGTCCGCCACAAAAGAACTGGCACCCCCATCTATTATTGCTGGAAAGCGCAATTTGTAATTGTGGGTTCTCTTGATAAAGAAGATTTATTAAGACAAATTCAAAACACTTTAGGCTGCGGCAGGATTCATTATATTACCGGAACCCAATTAAGGTATTCAGTTCAGGACATCAACAGTCTTTATAATGTAATAGTTCCCTTTTTTAGGAAATATCAGTTATCTGGCAATAAAAAACACGACTTTGAACTATGGGCAGAAGCTATTAAAATCCTCTTTCAGAATAAAGGCAAGTCTATAAGCCAGTGGTCCAAAGAACCCTTCCAGCGTTTGATAGATATCCAAAAAGCAATGCAAAAATATAAGGCTAAGAAACTACCCGGTTTGAAGTGGATTTCGATAGCTGAATCTATTGTCGCCACCCTTAACGAAGCCTAAACTTGCCTTATTTTTAGCCCCAAATTGCCCTTTTGTGCGGTTTTTAGAGTTAAAAGGCATAATTCCCCATTCCGTCTCCCTCCCTCTATTATTGTCGCACAATAAACCTATCCACCGCCAGTTCCACTCCGGCAAAAATTTAAAGGAATAGAAAAAAACCGTTAATCCCCTTAACGGTTTTCTCTCATCTATTAAATGTCGAATAAATGAAAACCATGCTTGACTTATCTTCACGTTGTTTGTGTAATAAATAGTTATTTAAAACGTCGTAATATAAAGAGAGAGAAACTAAAAGACAAAAGTCTTTTGTTCCCGCGGTAACGCGGGATTTTTAAGCGCCCATCCTTCTTTCTCTTTCTGAATAATCTTCAATAATTTTTTCAAATTCTTCTGGACCAAATTCAGGAAAAAGAGTTTCGGTAAAGTAGAGCTGGGAATAAGCTGCGTCCCACATCATAAAGCCGGCTGAAAGGTGGGGATCGTTTTTGCAGCCGGTTCTAATTACGAGATCAACCGCCGGCAAATCTTTTGTCCAAAGATTTTCTTTAATTAAGTTTTTGGTAATTTTTACTTTCTTATCTTCAGCAATTTTTGTAATTTTCTGGAGACAATCCAACATTTCATCTGTTCCATCATAAGCCAAAAGAAAAGTTAAAAAGTAATTATTATAATTTTTTGTTACCGCAACAGCTTTTTCAATTGCTTCTTGGGTTGTTTTCGGCAAGATTTCCTCCCAGCGGCCCAGAACATTAACTTTGACTTTATCTTGATGAATTCTTTTATCTTTTACTATTCTTTTGAATTGTCCGGTATATAGTTTAAATAAAAAGTTGACTTCCATTTTTGGCCTTTTGGTCAGATTGTCCCAAGACCCACCCCAAAAAGTAATATAAGGAATTTTTAATTCTCGGCTTTTTTCTAAAATTTTCTCAAAAGATTTTATTCCTGCTTGATGGCCAATCCAGGGTTGAAGACCTTTTTTTCGCGCCCAACGCCGGTTGCCATCGGGAATAATAGCTATATGCTTGGGAATATTTTTCATATCAAGAATTTTTTGTTGCGACATAATTTATTAAATCGAAAAGAAATTGTTTTTCTTTTTTCGGGAAGTCTCTTTTTCGGTTTAAAATTTCTTTAGATTGGTTTATTAATTTTTTTACTGTATTTTGACAATATTGAAGCGAATTACTTTTTCTAATAAGGGTTGGCTGGTTTTCCCGAGAATCTGATTTAACATCTAAAATATCATCTTGGATTTGGAAAGCTATTCCCAGAGGTAAAGCAAATTCTTCAATTTTTTTCAAAAATTTTTGGTCAGCTCCAGCCAATGTCGCGCCGATTTGTAATGGCCCAACAAAAGAATATTGGGCACTTTTATTTCGATAAATCTCAAAAATCTCATTTTCCCCTATTTTTTTATTAAACTTTATTCTTTCCCTTAGCCGCAGTTCGAACATTTGCCCATAGCAAGTCGAGTGAATTATCTGATTAAGTTTTGCCAGGGCTTGAATTTTAAAATTATTTGGAAATTTGGCAAAAGTTAAGATTCCATATCCTAAAGAAGCCATCAAATCTCCAGCTACCATTGCTATAGATTGGCCATAATGTTCTTTTTCTTTTTTATCTAAATAAGGGGTTTTTTGATACTGATAGTGTAAGGCTTTTCCTCCCCGCCGAATTTTGTCTCTGTCAATGATATCATCATGAATAATTAAGTAATTATGGACTAGTTCAATAAAAATTGAGGTTTTTAAAATTTTTCTCTTTTCTTTACCTCCAGCTAAAAAATATCCGTAATTTACTAAAATTGCTCGAGTTCTTTTTGCTGGTCGTAGAGAAAATTCTTTTAAGATTTTTAAAGTTTTTTTTAAGAAAGGGAGGTTGGTTTGACTAATTTTTTTATCAAAAAATCTTTTTATCTCTTTATTTATCTTTTTTTGATAGTTAATTAGAATTTGGGTAAATAATTTTTCCATTTATTTAAATCAAAAAATCGCCTTCAATTCTGACATTTTTTGGTATTAACCAGGGAATATTAAATCCGAAAAAATAAACCATTTTCGCGGCGATTTTGGAAAAAATAATTTTAGGCAGAAAGAATCTTTTTACCTCTTTTTGATATTTTAGAAAATCTGGGAAATTTTTCAAGAGCAAGTCAGCCGCCAGCAGTCCCCAGATGACCCCTCCGCCTGACCAAGGCTTAGTTAAGCCGGCGGCGTCACCGCAAATGGCAATCACCTCATTTTTAGGAATATTCAAATCTCCCTGTGGGATCACGGCCGATTTTATACCTTCCAAAGAAAGATTATTTTTCTTCAAAAATCGGTCAAAAAGAAGATTAGCTTCTTTTGGATTTCCAATTATACCGTATTCTGTTATCGAGCTTTTGCGTAGCGAAGGCGAAGATGAAGATGAAGGAAACTTCATCGACTCTTCACCCCTCGGAATCCTCCAAATAAAACCATTTTTAGTTGGCCAAGTTTCAACATAATTACCGGAATCGTTTTCGGAAACGAATCCTTGAATTCCTAAGCGAAATTTTGGTTCCGACAAATTTATCCATTTTCTAACGGTTGAATTTGCGCCATCGCACCCAATAATTCTGTCAAAATCTCCTTGCCCTTCTAAATTTTTTTTAGAAAAATTTTGGAGGGTGAACAAAGAATTAACGGAATTTCCCGAAACAATTTTTGCTCCGGCTTCTGCGGCCAATTTAGCCACTATTCTATCTAATTCGGCGTGATTCATAACGAAAAACTTTCTCCGAAAATTTATTTTTAACGTTCTTCTGGGAAAGTGAATTGAAACGGAATTTATCTGATTTTGAATTAATTTTTGGCTTTCAGGAACGAATTCTAAAATTCTTTCTGAAAACAATCCCGAACAAACCTCTTTGCCGATTTTTTCTCTCTTTTCAAAAACGGTTACTTCCTCTCCCCTTTCAGCCAATTTCCAGGCCAGATACAATCCGCAAATTCCGGCTCCAATTATTGCTATCTTCATATATCAAGCCCATAAAATGGGCGCAGATAAAGATGAATCTTTAGATTCATCGACTGGGGTTTCTTCAAAAAGTAAAGGCGTTTTTTCTTGTTGTTTGGCCACTATAAAACCTGCGGCAAAAGAAACTAAGGAAATTAAAATAACGCCAATTACCAAAATTATATCTTCTTGATGTTCTTTGACAAATTCTTTTATCCTTGTTAATATTATCATTAGTTTGTGATGTAAGTATTACTACTATGGCTAAAACTAAAGCCGCAGGCGCAACAAAATTAGGAAGAGATTCGCAACCCAAATATTTGGGAATTAAACTCTTTCAGGGCGAAAAAGCTAAAGTTGGCAGTATTATTGTTCGGCAAAGAGGCACTAAGTTTTTCCCCGGGAAAAATGTCAAACGCGGCGGAGACGATACTCTTTTCGCTTTGAAAGAAGGCTTGGTTCATTTTACCACAAAAAGAAAAATCGGCTTCAATAATTCCCAAAGAAAAGTAAGGACTGTTAATGTTGAATAGCTAAGCCGCAGCGAAAGCTCATAGATGAAGGTAAACTGATGAAGGTAAACTTCGAGAAAGGAAAACTTCATCGTATAGCAACTTTAATAAATTCTCTAAATAAAGGGTGGGGATTTAAGGGTTTTGATTTAAATTCGGGATGAAATTGGGTAGCGACAAAAAAAGGATGCCGAGGGATTTCAATAATCTCCACCAAATCTCTCTCCGGATTAATTCCTGACATCATCAATCCTTTATTCTCCAAATCTTTCCTAAACTCGTTATTTAACTCATATCTATGGCGATGTCGTTCTCGTATTAAAATATCGCCTTTTTTGTTTTGTTTTCCCCAATGAGATTTTAAGTAAGCCAAATGGCTGCGGCTTCCCTTTTTAATCAAACAGGGATACTCGCCCAATCTCATTGTTCCCCCATATTTCTTTTCCTGAATTAGCGCTTTTTGTTCAGGAAGAGTGTCAATTACCGGATACTTACAGTGTTTAACAATCTCGGTTGTGTGGGCGTCTTTCATTTGACAAACATTTCTGGCAAACTCGACAACTGCCAACTGCATTCCAAAACAAAGCCCCAGATAAGGAATTTTATTCTTTCTGCAATACTCAATCGCTTTTATTTTCCCCTCCACTCCCCTGCTCCCGAAACCGCCCGGCACAACTATGCCATCAAAATTTTTTAATTCTTTTAATTTTGCCTGATTCTTTTCATACGCTTCGCTCGACAACCAAGTTAATTCCGGTTTTACTTTGTAAAACCAGGCGGAATGTTTTATCGCTTCAATAACAGAAATATAAGAATCGGATAGCGTAAAATCGCCAGTTTCAAAATATTTGCCGACAATACCAATTCTTACTTTTTTCTTTGAGGTCTTAATAACCTTAACCAATCTTTGCCAATCTCTCAGATTTTCTTTTTTTACCCTGATTCCAAATTTCTTTAAAATTAATTTTCCTAGATTATCTTTTTCAAAATTGATTGGAATTTCATAAATTGATTCGATATCGGGCGCGGAAATTATGTCTTCTTCCTGAACGTTGCAGAAAATGGATATTTTCTTTTTTCTCGGCTGGTCAACGGGAACCTCGGATCTGGCAATGATTATGTCGGGCTGGATGCCGGCCGAATTCAAGGTCCTTACGGCGTATTGAGTAGGTTTTGTTTTCATCTCACCGATCATTCGAGGAATCGGCAGATAACTGACTAAAATAAAAAGAACATCCCTGGGATGTTGAAGTTTCATCATTCTGGCTGCTTCTAAAAATAAAAGGTTTTGATATTCGCCCACCGTTCCTCCGATTTCTACTAAAACGAAATCGGCTCGGGTAATTTTTGTTGCTTTTTGAATTCTGGAAATTACCTCGTTGGGAATATGAGGAACAACCTCTACGCATTTGCCCCCGTATTCCAAATTTCTCTCTTTGCGAATAACCGTCTCATAGACACGGCCGGTGGTAATATAATTTTCTGTAGTTAATTCCTCGTTTAAAAATCTTTCATAATTTCCCACGTCCTGATCGCACTCTATCCCGTCTTTGGTCACAAAAACCTCTCCGTGTTCAATAGGATTCATTGTCCCGGCATCAACGTTGATATAGGGATCAATCTTGACTGCGGTTACCTTAAATCCTTTACTCTGCAAAATTTTTCCAATCGAAGCCGTTGTCACTCCTTTGCCAATGCCAGACATTACGCCGCCCGCAACAAAAATATAGCGTGCCATAAACGCTACCTTATTTCTCTTCTTTTAATTTAGCGACTATTACTCTGATTTCGACCTCTAGGTTATGTTCAAGTTTAATTTTTACCGGAAATTCACCGATTTCCTTAATGGGTTCTGGTAATTCAATCTGGCTTTTCTTAAGATCAAAACCCATTTCTTTTAATTTTTCAGAGATTTTTTGCGCATTAATTGATTCAAAAAGCTGATCATTCTCTCCGACCCTTACCGGAATAGCCACCTCCAAATCGTCAATAGTGGAAGCAAGTTCTTGGGCTTTTTTTAATTCCTCTTCTGCTTTTTTTTCTTGAATTTCTTTTTGAACTTCAAGCCATTCCAAAACTTCTTTAGTGACCGGTTTTGCCAAGCCCTGAGGAATCAAAAAATTCCTGGCATAACCATCTTTAACATCTTTAACTTCAAATTTCTTGCCCACTTTTTCAACGTCTTTTAATAAGATGATTCTCATAGTGCAGCTTATCTCAATTTTGTCTCTACTTTATATCTATTTTAATCTAACTCTTTTATTATTTCAATGGCTTTATCCAGTTGAGGATCTCTGCCTGCATCATAATCTTCGGCTGTCATCTCTACTCTTATATCGGGCTCCAATCCTTTATCAGTAATAGACTCTCCTATTGGGGTCAGCCATTTAGCAATAGTTATCTTTAAAGAAGATTCTCCTTTTAATTCAGCTAATTCCTGAACCGACCCCTTTCCAAAAGAGGTTTCACCGATTAATTTTACTCCCCTATTATCTCTAAGAGCTCCGGCCAGGATTTCAGAGCCTGAAGCTGACCCTTCATTGATTAAAACCACTATCGGATAAGTAACTAATTTAGCGTTACCCTCGGCTAAAACTTCTTTTTGCTCCCCTCCTCCACCAAAATCTTCAATAGCCACTATTTGCCCTTTTTCCAAGAACCAGCCGGCTATCTCCTGAGCCACATCCAAATATCCTCCCGGATTATTTCTAAGGTCTAAAATTATTTTTTGAGCATCGCTGCCTAAGATTTTAATTGCCGCATCCCTAAAATCATAAGTTGCTTTCTCGGAAAAATGATAAAGCCTTAAGTAAGCGACATTATCGTCTCTGATTTCTAATTTCAGCGAAGGAATATCAATTACTCCCCTGACTATTTTAATGTCTTTTGTTTCTTTCCATTCTTCCCGGTAAATTGTTAAAATAACCTCCGTTCCTTTGGGTCCGCGAATTAAATTGACGGCTTCATCTACAGTTATATCAGTTGTCGGCTTTCCGTCCACTTTGAGAATTTTATCGCCCGGCCGAATCCCTTCTTTTTGGGCCGGCGTTCCCTCCAAAGGCGCCACTACTTGTAATTGACCTTCCTTGATAGCAATTTCCATTCCTACTCCTTCAAACATTCCTTTAACATCTTCTATAAATCTTTTAGCGTCTTCCGGTTTCAAAAAGACGGTATAAGGATCATCTAAAGATTTTATCATACCGGAGATTGCTCCGTAAATCATTTCCTGAACGTTAAGTTTCTCCTTGTCTACGTATTTCTCTTCAAGGGTTTTCCAGGTTTCCCAGAAAAGAGAAAAATCCACTTCCTCCGGAGGACAAACCGGACAAACAATTTTGGACTTTCCAAACCAAAAACCAAAAACAAAAGCAACCAATATAATTACAATTAAAAAAACTAAAACAAAATTTTGTCTTAAGCCAAAGAGAACTTTCTTCTCTTTTCCACCTTCGCTTCCTTCAGAAGCTCGGTAGTCGAAGAGAACTTTGTTCTCTTCTTCACCTCTTTTTGGTCGGTATTTAAAAAACATTAAATGAATATACCATAATTAAATATCTTAAACAATGGAAGGCAAGAAGCAAAAAACATCCCTTAAAGATACTTTTCTGTGCCCCCGTAAGGAATCGAACCTAGAACTTATTTTTGATACGAATTTATGAGATAATCCAGTATCTTTCTTTTTTCTAATTTCTTTTTCCAAATGCTATTTTTACGAGCTGGATTAATATAAATTCCTTTTGAAAAATTAATTCTGTCTCGAAATTTTATAAGATTTGGTTTCCTTGAAATAACGATTTCTTTATATTTTTCATCGATTTTGCTCTCAATGTCAAAATCTTTTAATAAATCTTGAATTAGTTTTAAAATTTCTAAATTGTGCTGATAACCTCTAACTAGTTTTTTATCGAAATGAACACTGCCCTCATCGTCAAAAAAGGCCTTAAGAAATATTTTCTTTTCTGATAATGCGGCAATTTTAATGTATATTTTTAGTTCTCGAGCTTTTTCTCTTATATAATCTGCCAGTTCTACATAGTGATAAGAAATTCTTCGTACGCCAGTGTCTTTATTAAACCAATCATAGGGTTGTAAATTGAACACCTTTCCCATTAAAGATTTAACATGGTCAATTAAGGATTTATTGCGATTATTATAGATACAACTTCCTTTGGAAATCTCTCCGTCAAACATAAAATGAGCCGTAAGGAATATTAATTTTTTTGTCCACCCTTCTGGTTTAGGAACAACTCTGCCGAATAAACACTTACCTTTTCTTTTTCTACTAAATTCAGTTATTCTTTTAATGCTATCTTCTTGAATTTCTCTTTTTCTTTCAACCGAAAGTGGAATATCTTGAATATGGTCGAATATCGTAGTCTTAGGAAGCTTAGTAGCTTTAATAATATCTCCAAGAGTAAATCCTTTTTTTCTTAAGGTTCTACATTTTTCGATTAATGAAGAATCTGTTTTATACATAAAATAGTGCCCCCATCAGGACTCGAACCTGAAACCTTGATCTTAAAAGGATCCTGCTCTACCAATTGAGCTACGGGGGCGCGGCTTATATGCCTTCTTCTTTCAATTTTTCTAATAATTCTTTTTGTTTTTTTGTCAACTTCTTCGGTATTTTTACAACTAATTCAACATACATATTTCCTCTTCCGTAACTTGAAAAGCGAGGAACGCCTTTTCCTGAAATTTTTAATATCTTTCCTGATTCGGTGCCTGCCGGAATATTAATTAAAATTTTCGTTCCATCTAAGGTTGACATTTCTGCCTCGCCGCCCAAAACCGCCTGGGTAAGAGAAATTGGAATTTTAACATACAAATCATCTCCTTTTCTCTGAAAAACTGAATGGGGTTTTACAAAAATTCTAACATACAAATCGCCAGGTTTTCCCGCTCTTCTGCCGGCCTCTCCCTTGCCTTCAACCTTAATCACTTGGTTTGTGTCTACTCCAGCCGGAATAAAAACTTTAACATACTCTTTTCCTGTTATTCTTCCTTCACCCTTGCAAACATTGCAGGGTTTTTCCGGTTTAAATCCTTCCCCGCCGCATTCGGGACAGGTAGTGCTTCTAGTAAAAGAACCAAAAGGCGTTCTTTTTATTTGCTGAACCCAGCCCGTTCCCCGGCAGGAAAAACATTCTTTAATGCTTGTTCTAGGCTCTGCTCCCACTCCCTGGCACCTAAAACAAGAAATAAACTTCTCTAAAACAATTTCTCTCTCCCTGTTCTTAAGAACGTCTTCTAAAGGAATTTCCATCTCAACTTCAATATTTTTCCCTCGTTTAAAATCTTTTTTTTGTTTGCCAACTCCAAATCCAAAAAAATCTTCCATCAAATCGCTCAAATCCCCAAAATCAAATTCAAAATCCATATCCGGCCTCCCCCAAGCAGAACCAAAGTCAAATCCCGGCTCAAAACCGGCTCCTTCCTCAAATATTCTGCCAAACTTATCATACTGGGCCTTTTTCTCTTTATTTGAGAGGATTTGATATGCCTCGTTAATTTCTTTAAATTTCTTCTCGTCCCCGCCTTTATCGGGATGATATTTATGAGCTAATTTATAAAATGCCTGCCTTATCTCTTTTTCAGAGGCTTCTTTTGAAACGCCTAAAATTTGATAATAATCTTTTGCCATCAAGCTTTCATTCTTTAATTAATTAATATATGCAAAAGCGAAGATAAAGATGAAGGCAAACCCGAAGGGGCAAACTTCATCGCCTATTCTTTTTCTTTGTATTCTCCTTCTTCGGCTTTTGGTTCCTCGCCTTCGCCAGGTTTTTTCTCTTGGCCGGCTCTATACAATTCTGCTCCGATTTTCTGAATTACCTGAGAAAGCTCTTCCGTCTTTTGCTTAATATCCTCTATATTATCACCGTCTTTCACTTTTTTCAAAGCTTCGATTTTCTCTTCTATTTCTTTTTTTGTATCAGAGGAAATTTTATCTCCGGTTTCTCTCAGAGCTTTTTCCGCGGTGTAAAACAAGTTATCGGCTAAATTTTTCGCTTCAATGAACTCTTTTTTCTTTTGGTCTTCAGCAGCATGAACTTCAGCTTCTTTTTTCATTTTTTCTATTTCCTCTTTGGAAAGGCCGATTGAACCTTCAATTCTGATTGATTGAGTTTTACCGGTAGCCTTATCTTTAGCCGTAACTGTTAAAATTCCGTTAGCATCAACATCAAAAATCACCTCAATCTGGGGAATCCCTCGAGGAGCAGGCGGAACCCCGTCTAAAATAAATCTTCCAATAGACCTATTGTTAGTTGCCATCGGTCTTTCTCCTTGTAAAACATTTATTTCAACCGAAGGCTGGTTATCGGCTGCAGTTGAGAATATCTGAGTTTTTGAAGTAGGGATAGTGGTGTTTTTTGAAATCATTGGAGTATGAACTCCTCCTAAAGTTTCGATCCCGAGAGATAAGGGCAATACATCCAAAAGCAAGACGCTTTTAATTTCTCCCTCGGGTACTCGGCCTTCTGCTTTTGCTCTTAAAATTTCTGCTTGGATAGCTGCTCCGACAGCAACCACCTCTTCTGGATTAATGGATTTATTGGGCTCCTTGCCAAAAAAGTTTTTCACTGTTTCCCTAACGACCGGAATTAAAGTTGTCCCGCCAACCAAAACAATTTCCTCAATATCGGATTTCTTCATTTTAATTTCTGCCAAAGTTTTTTCCACTCTGCTAATTGACCTCTCAATCAAATCTCTACTCAAGTTTTCAAACTGAGCTCTGGATAATTTATAAAGAAGGTGCTTTGGTCCTGAAGCATCGGAGGTAATAAAAGGAAGATTAATCTCTGTCTCCAAAACTGAAGATAATTCTATTTTTGCTTTTTCAGCCGTCTCTTTTAATCTCTGCAAGGCCAGGGGGTCTTTGGATAAATCAATTCCGTTATCTTTTTTAAACTGGTCAATAATCCAGTTAATTATTCTCTGGTCAAAATCTCTTCCTCCCAAATGCGCCTCTCCTCCCGTAGCCACAACTTCGACCGTCTCGGGAGCGATGTTCAAAATTGAAACGTCGAAAGTTCCTCCTCCAAAATCATAAATCACAATCTGTTGGTTTGATTTTTTGGTAAAGCCATAAGCCAAAGCTGCAGCAGTCGGCTCATTAATTATCCTCAAAACATTGAATCCGGCAATCTCGCCGGCTGCTTTTGTCGCTTTTCTCTGGGAATCGTCAAAGTTAGCCGGACAAGTAATAACCGCATCCGTTATTTTTTCTCCCAATTTTTCTTCCGCATCCAATTTTAATTTTTGTAAAATCATTGCTGAAATCTCAATAGGAGCATACCATTTGTCTCCCATTTTTACTTCAACTTCGCCATCTTGTCTTTCCTTCGTTTCATAAGATAAAAGTTTCAATTCTTTTTGGACTTCCGGGTCGGAATATCTTCTTCCGATAAACCTTTTTACCGAGTGAATTGTATTTTTAGGGTTGGTAATCGCTTGTCTTTCAGCCAAAATCCCAAGCAATCTCTCTCCCGTCTTTGACAGGGCAACAACCGAGGGCATTAATATGGAACCCTCTCTTGTCTCTAAACATTTTGGCTCACCTTGCAAAATGGAAGCCATTTTTGATATTGAAGTACCTAAATCTATCCCTAATATTTTTGCCATATATTTATATATTTTTTATTTTATGACCTTGACTTTAGCAGGTCTTAATAGCCTGCCGTTGATTTTATAACCTTTTTGGATTTCCTCTACAATTATTCCCGATTTTATTTCCTTGCCCGCCGAAGCCTTGACGAAGGAGGGTTCGATTTCTTCTACCGCCTCATGGAGGTTCGGGTCGAATTTCTCGCCCAATGTTTTTATTTCTTCCAACCCCTGATTCTTCAAAAAGTCCTGAATCTGAGTTTTAATCTGCAGCAATCCTTTTATGTTTTCGTCATTTTTTAAATTTTCCGGCAATTTCTTTTCAACTATCTCGAAATTATCCAAAACGGGTAAAATTCTTAAAATAAATTCTTCCGCGGCATATTTTAAAATCTCCCCAATTCTTTCCATTTCTTCTTTTTTGTAATTCAAGAAATCCGCCCTTGCTCTTTGCCAGCCAGCCAGGTATTCCTCTTTTAATTTCTGGCATTCTTCCAATTGTTTTTTCAACTCCTCTAAATTGAGGTCTTTTTTATTATCTTCTATTTTATTTTTTTCTTCAATATCTCCTGTCATTTTTAAAAATCACCCGACTTTAAATTTTTTATTACAAAATGGGCATATAGCTTCTCCGCAATTTGGTTCTCCTAAAACAATGATCTCTAAATTCTCAAGTCTATTATCGTCTACTATTTTATTTTTATGATGAATAATTTCATTTGGTCTTAAATATCTCCCTATAAATTTCTCCATTACTAATCGGTACTCTAATATGTATCCTTTTTTAGTACAAGATGGATGGTTAGGATTATAAATCCAAACCCGCCCAGAGGTATTGTCTTGATATCTTCCTCCTTTCCAATAAGGAGCTTTTGGCCCTTTATGACTCCCTTTATAAGGTCTAATTTCTCTAATTTTAAATTTTGCTGCCCACCTAGAAATAGTTGTTATATTCACCCCACATTCTTTCGCAATCTCTGAAACACACAACTTCTCCTTGTAATATTTCTTATAAAGCCAGTTTTTATCCTGGTATTTTTCCATAAAATAAAATTTTCAAATCTATTTTAGTAAGCTTAATATACGAGCTTAACTTATTATAATATTATAGCAAATTAAAAATAGGAATCAAGAGTGCTAATTTAAGTGTAGCTTAGACGAAATTAGCAGTCAACCCCGTTAGAAATCGAAGATTCTCTAACATGGTCAAGACCTTTGAGTGATAACCCACTAACTCTCTCTTCTTTTTCTTTTAGATATGTTAAAATAACTTAATGGCTAAAATATTAGATTTCCTAAAGCGTAAAGGGAACTATTTTGCCTTAACCATTTGCCTCCTTTTTTTAATAACAGCTTTTTTTTCAGTTAATGGAAAATTCTGGGAAGGAATGAAATTCTCTGGCTCTTCTCTTACTTCCGATGAAGTTTCTCACATTCCGGCTGGCTTCTATTATCTAAAAACTCACCAGTATTTTATAAATACCGAGCATCCCTATCTTGTAAAAGATATCGCTGCATTTCCTCTTCTTTTTTTAAACCAGAAACTTCCTGAAATTTCTGAGAACCTAAAGTATGAAAACATTCAATGGGGATTTGGTAGAGATTTTTTATTTAATGTTGGGAATGATCCTGACCTCATAACATTTTGGGCGCGGACAGCAGTAATATTATTTAATACTCTACTTTTATTTTTAGTTTATTATTTTCTTAAAAAAAGCTTTGGCGTTCTCCCCTCTTTATTGGCTATTTTCTTTTTAGCTTTTTCTCCTAATGTTATAGCTCATAGTTCTCTGGTGGTATTTGATATTCCTTTAGCCTTTCTAAGTCTTCTTTCTATTTTAACTTTCTCTCTTTTTTTAAAAGACCTATCTGGAAACAGAAAATTTTTGAAAAATTTTTTAATTGCAACCTTTTTTACTGCTTTAGCATTGGTTACCAAGTTTCAGGGTCTCATTTTGTTGCCTGCTCTCTTTTTAGGAGGATTTATTTATGTTTTAGCTAATAAAAAAGAAGGGCTTCTAAGAAAGTATTTTTTACTTTTTACTATTTCTTTGATTCTAATTCTGGCTTTTATAGGAATAACCTATGCTTTCCATACCGAGAACGTGGGAAATGAAGGAATTCGGCACCAGATAGGAGGTATCTATCCTATGGAATTGCCACAACTTGGAAAAAATTTCCTTGTCCAAGTTGCCCTATCTAATCCCTTATCCAGGGGGCTGACCGAATATCTATTAGGTGTTTTCCTTGTAATGGGAAGAGCGGTAGGGTCAGTTCAAAGCACTTATTTTCTGGGGAAAATTTACGGCCCAGAAGGAGCGGGTCTCGCCTATTACCCCACTCTTTTCCTTACCAAAGAAACTTTGGGATTCTTAATTTTGCTCTTTTTAGCCATAGGGCTTTCAATTAAAGGCTTTTTGAAGCAAAAGAAGTTAAAGCAGAATTTTCTAAATTTTTTAAAAAGTCCTTTCAATCTTACCTTCTTATCTTTCATTTTAATTTATGGTTCCCTTAGTTTCGCCTTACACCTTCAAATCGGAATAAGATATCTCTTTCCCGTAATTTTTTTAGTTTATGTTTTAGTAGCTAAAGAATTAAGCAGGCGAAGACCTGCAAATATCTTAATTTATAAAAAACAAATTAAATTCTCTCTTCTTTTTATTCCATTTCTCATTATGATTATTTATTCCTGGGCCTCAACCTTTCCCTATTATCTTTCTTTTTATAACACAATAGGTGGAGGGACCTTTGGGGGATATAAAATCGCCACAGATTCTAATTACGATTGGCTCGGCCAAGACGTTAAAAGATTAGGAAAATGGGTAAAAGACAATGAAATAAAGAAAATTTATACTCATATTTTTACCAATGTTCCCTTGGGATACTACTTGGGAAAAGCCTATCAACCCTATGACATTATAGTTGATCCCATTCCTCCTTCCGGCTCATATATCGCTGTTTCAGCTTTTGCTTTACAGCATATAAATTACGATCAAAACCTGCCCGAATCTAAGAAATATTTTCAGTTTAAGGATGATTTGGTAGAAAGAGTTGGAAGCAGTATATTTGTATTTAAAATAAAATAAGAGCGATTTAAAATGAATAATAAAAAATCAATCTCATTGCTATTCTTAGTTTTAATAATAGTAACCGGATTCGAACTTTATAATCTTACCGCTGTGGCTTTGTGGCATGACGAGGCCTTTTCTGGTCTTTTGCCACAATATAATTTAAAAGAAATGATGTATCGAATAGGTTTAGATGTTCATCCTCCACTTTATTACCTTCTTTTGAAGGGCTGGGTGATGATTTTAGGTAATACTTTATTTACACTGAGATTATTCAGTGTTTTCTTTGGCGTTTTAACGGTAATTGTCCTCTATTTGTTTTTGAAAGAGGTTTTTAAGAATCAGAAACTGGCTCTCTTTTCTTCAATTTTGCTTGCTTTTAATTCCTTTTTTATCCAGTTTGTTATTGAGGCTAGAATGTTCACTTTGGGAATTTTTCTAGTTGTCCTTTCTAGCTTTTTCCTTCTCAAGGCCTTGAAAAATAAAAAATGGAGTTGGTGGCTCCTTTATTTTCTTTCGGTAAGCTTCGGCCTTTACACGCATTATTATATTTTCTTTTCAATTCTGGCTCAGGCGTTATTTCTCGTTTTTTGGCTTTTTGGAGAGGCGAAATTTAATTTTGCTAACTGGTTGAAAAACCGAAATTTCCAATTGGGATTGGCAAGCTATATTTTAGTCGTTATTTCTTATCTTCCCTGGTTAAAAACTTTTCTAGGCCAAGCGGACCGGGTTCAAGAAAGTTATTGGATTCCACCGATTAATGCCGGCTCTATCCCGGCTACTTTTTTCAAACTGACGACCGGAGGAGGAATTGACACTTCGAGGTTTTGGTATGTTTTAGTGATTTTAATGATTGGGATTATTGCCGGCCTTATTTACGCTTTAAAAAAGGTTGAAACGTCAGCTAAATGGTTGGTTTTTTTATTAATCATTGTTCCTTTTTTAGGAGCAACTGCTATTTCTTTTAAAACTTCAATCTATCTCGATCGTTATTTTATTTTCGCCCTCCCCTTTTACCTGACCTTGATGGCCGGAGCAATTTGGCTAATTAAAAATAAAAAAGCGAAAAATGCTTTAATTGTAATTGCCATTTTGGGAAGCCTGATAGCTTTTCCCATTCGTTGGGTATGGCTCGGAGTAGAAAAAAAACCGGGTATGGCGGGGGCAGCGACTTATTTGAACGAGGAGGCCAAGCCCGGTGACAAAATTTATGTTGGCTCTTCCTTTGTTTATTTTACTTTTAAATACTATAACCAAACTGGTATTCAGCCAAAACTTTATGTTCCTGGCAATCTCCCCCATTTTTCTGGTACGGCTTTACTTTCTCCGGAAGGTTTGATTAAAGATTTTAATCAAGAAGTTAAAAGGGATGAGACGGCTTGGTTAATTAATACCACTGGTTTTGGGAATTATCAGCCGGCGGTGCCTGGAAATTGGCTGAAACAAGGAGAGAAAGGCTTTCAGGATGTTTATGACTATCGGGGTTGGATTATTGTTACCAAATACCAAGTTCAATAATTTTATTTGTATTTAAAATAAACTCTATTCCCAAATCTTAAATCAATGTATTGGAGATTTCCCCGATTTTCTGGGGAAATTTTTTCTTTTAAAACTAGATCTAGATTTAAAATTTGCTCTGAAATATTCCCTGTCAGGTCAAAGTAAATTTGCCAACCCTCAAAGGTAAGTGCAGTTAATTTTCCTTCCCCTAAAATAAATTCTTTAACATCTATTTTAAGGTTCTCACCTAATTCTCTTTGAAATTCTAAAATCGATTCCAAATAGTCTTTTTCGACTATTTTTTTTCCTAATGTAAGGGGTTCAATAGGTTCTCCACCAATAATTTTTGGAAATCCCTCTTTTTGGTCGGTCTGTTCAAAAATTATTCCCGTATTATCTAATAAAAAACATTCATCGGCTTGCCCGCCAAAATTTTCCGGAGTAAAACTTAGGTGGGCTTGACAAAAAATTGCTACTGGTTTTTTTTCTTCAATTAATATTTCTAAGGTATCTGGAAATTTTCTTTTAAAATTTATTTTGCCAATTTGGGGAAATTTTTTCAAAATATCTTCTCTTATTTTATTTAAATTCACCAAAAAAATACTTCTGGTTGGAAAAAATAAAATTTTATTTTCCAATTTTCCTTCGCCTAATAAATTTAATTGCTCTTCTGAAACTTGCTGCAAACCGGCAATGTTGATTTCTTTAACCTGAAAAATTTTGGAGAAAAATAGCAAATAGAAAGTAGAAAATAGAAAAATTAAAATCAATAATCCTAACCAAAAAAAACGATTGCGATAAATCGGTTTTCTTTTTTTAAATCGATGAGGTTTTCTGTGCTGTTTTACCATTTTATAGACCGCGCTTGATTTTCCTTATTTTCTCAAAAATAAAAGTTAGCCAATATTTTGGCGACAAAGAAAAATCTTGGGTTTTAGCATACTCATAAGGTCTTCCGCCAAAACCCATCTTAAATAAAGTAGGGCCTGCCCAAGGATGGCGAGGATTTTTTCGCGGGTCAACAAAACCCCAAAAATCATATAAGACACACCCTCTATTTTTCGCTTCTTTTATTGCCTCCCACTGCAAAAGATAAGGAATGGAAAATTTTACATATCTTGTGAGAGAAGCTGCTTGATGATAAAAACCAATGCCAGACCAAAAGATCACCAGAACTCCCGCTGCTATTTCTCCTTTGTACTTGCCAAATAGCCACAAAACCTCATTAGCCCTCGAAAAAACTTCGAATTCGTTTTTTATGTATTCAGAAGAAAATGGAACAAATTTCTGTCTTTCTGCCATCTCTTTATTGAGCTTCTGATAAATCTCAATGTCGCTCAATTTTTCACTTTTTTCAACCGTAATATCTGGATTTTTCATCGCCTGACGGATTAAATAGCGCGTAGTTTTCCGCATATTCGTTAAAAGCTCTTCTTCGGACAATGTAATATCCAATTTCCAGGTAGCTTCATAAGCATTGGCATGCATGGGCGCCTCTCTGAATCCTAAATCTTTAAATATTTTTTCATTTTCTTCATTTTTCAACCAAAGCGGAGCTAATCGGATAAATGTCGCTCTTTCTTCTCTCCCAATTTTTTTCAATCTCTCCAGTAATATTTCTAAGCTTTTCTTTTCAATTTCTAATAAATGTTGAATAAGCAAGAAAGTTCCTCTCCTTGCGCTAATTTTAATAACTAAAGCGACGTTTATTAATTGTTCGCCATTATAGATTCCCAATCGCCAAATTTTATTGCCAGACATCTTCTGAAATTCTCCCCAATTCCAAGACTGCAAAAAAGTTTTTTCCTCGCATTCTAAAAGAAAATTCTCCCAGATTTCTTTTTCCTTAATTTCAGAAATAATCATATTTTTAGTTTGTATCCTCCTTTTTGAATTATCTTAATGGGATTTAAATATAATTTTTCTTTTAACTGTGATTTTGTCAAAACTCCTTCTAAAACTAATCCGTAAGAAAGCGGAATTAAAGACCTAAAACCAGCTA
>Ga0066636_10000791_pt1 | contig 18401 bp, 12 predicted proteins | sample CryGeyCG2014_080_2_FD_62736 | JGI IMG/M metagenome (GOLD analysis project Ga0066636, IMG submission 62736) | Groundwater microbial communities from aquifer - Crystal Geyser CG07_land_8/20/14_0.80 | ecosystem: Environmental > Aquatic > Deep subsurface > Groundwater | place: USA: Utah: Grand...
TTTCCGGAAAGATGGGGCTGGCGTATCACCAGGGGGTGGAGCTGGAACTGCTGGAGCCGGTGAAAGGCTCTGATTTTTATACCCGGAGCCTTGACCCGGGCGGAAAAATCGTGGTTCAGCACCTGGGGTTTCTGGTCAAGGATGTTGACGTCTGTGCCGAACGGACGACAAAAGCCGGTCTGCCGGTGTGGGTCCGGGGTCAGCTCAAAGCCTGGCCGTCCACAACGGATTTTGCCTATCTGGAGCCGCTGGAAGACTCCGGCCTGATCATGGAGTTTATCAACTGGCGGATTTTCGGGTTCAGCTTCAGCCCGCCGCCGGGACTTCTGAAAACCGTGGGCCGACTGGAGAAATGGAGCGGAAAGCGAAGCATCGCCCTGTAAAAGAATATTTCATGAACAAAAGGCAGCCGGTGGGGGCAGGTCCCATCGGCTGCCTTTTTTGTTCCATCATCTAAAAGCCGAAGTAGCGGAGGCTTTCCCGGAAAAGAAGCGCGCCCAGGCCGCAGAGGAAGACGCCCAGGACCCGCATGACAATCCCATGGATTCGGCCGGTCAGAAAAGATCGGGACCGGGCTATCAGGGCGGCGACCACTATTTTGGAGCCCACCAGCAGTCCGTAGAAACCGGCCATAAATCCTGCCCCGCAAAGTACATCTTGATCTATCGCCCGCATCGTGATGGGACCGCCCACGGTAAACCAGAAAAGCCATGGGTGAGGACTTAAGGCGTTTGCCAGCAGGCCTTTTTGAAAGGTTTTAGTTTGAAAAGTCATGGTTTGAAACGTTTCGGTGGAAGCATAAGGACGTTCTATGGGCCTGGCAGGTCGGCGGAGGTGGGTGATGCCGAGATAGAAAACAAATACAGCCCCGGCAAGGGAAATACCCCCCAGCGCGGGCGCAAATCCTGAAAGTCCGGCGTTCAGCGCTATCGCCAGAATGACAATGGGCGCGTCCGTGATGATAGGAGCCAGGGCCACGGCCAAACCCGATTTAAATCCGCTGGTCAGGGTTTCTGAAATGACCAGGGCCAGAAGGGGCCCCGGGGTCATGCCTGCGGATGCGCCCAGAAGGATGCCGGTGACCAGAAATTCCATCATCGGGTTAGGTGGGTTGGGATTTGTTTTTTCGCCGCTCAACCTGCATGCGGATGATTTCTACAAGGGCCGGAATGCCGGGGATCAGCACCAGGGCCATGATGACCATGCTGAAATGTTCCTTGATGAACGGAATGGAGCCGAACCAGTATCCCGCCAGGATAAACACCAGCACCCAGAGTACCCCGCCGCAGATGTTGAACAAAAGGAATCGCGGGTAGGTCATGCTGCCGATGCCGGCGACAAAAGGTGCAAACGTCCGGATGATGGGCAGAAACCGGGCGATGATAATGGTTTTGCCCCCGTGTTTTTCATAGAATGCGTGGGTCCGGAGAAGGTATTCCCGGTTTAAAAACCGTCCGGGTTCGGCAGAGAAAACTTTCGGGCCGATAAAATGGCCGATGGAATAATTGACCGAATCTCCCATGATGGCGGCCAGTGAAATCAGCAGAATCGCCAGCCGGACGTCCAATGCGCCGATGGCCGCCATGGACCCCGTGGCGAACAGAAGGGAGTCGCCGGGCAGGAGCGGCGTGACCACCAGGCCGGTCTCGCAGAAGATGATGATAAATAAAATCAAATACACCCATGTCCCGTAGTCGGTGCACAGGTCTTTTAAATGAATGTCGATGTGAAGAATAAAATCAACTAGATGTCCGATAAGTTCAATCATGGCGACCTGTTCAGTAAAAATTAAAATATGGAATTCAAAATTTCAGTATAAGAGCCTTTAGCATGAAGAAAACAACGAGTAAATCCAAAAAAAGAACAGGCAACTGGAATGTTTTGTGATGACTTTGCCCATCAACGCTTGCCATACGTCTTGCAGGGAGTAAAGTCTGAGCAAAGCAGATGGCATGAATGGAGTAAAGAGCGGAAATCAGTTATGATCGAAAAAACGGGGAGAAGGAAAGGGGGGAAATCATGGGGCGCCCAGTACCTGAGGGATGACACGTAAAAGCTGGCTCTGCATGAAAAATCCATTGCCTTCCGGTGACATCATGCCGATGAATTTAAAATTTCCCTGTTTATACACATCGGAGGCCATCATGACGACAACGGCTTTTTCCGTATGCACCGTGAGTCCCGTGCACCGGTTCAGTCCCTTCTGGCTGACGGTCTTGCTGCATTCCGCGAACAAGTGATTGAATTCTTTGGCGAACAAATCAAAATTCACGGACGGGTCCGCTGTGTCAAAGGCAAGGATTTTCCCTTCGGGATTTAAAATGGCCATGCCCCGGTATCCTTTGATGGTTTTTAAAATACCCACATGGCGGGACAAAGCCGTCTGGAGTTTTGACTCAACGGGGGCCGGTGCTGAAGAAGGAGCCGGAGCCGCCGATCTGGGGGCGGGTTTGGGGATGGCTTTTTCTTTCCAGATGGCGCCGGCGATTTCAAGCACCTTGGTTTGAATTTTCTGTTTTTTTCTGTTTTCCGGAAGTTTTGAAAAAGTGATGCCGACACTTTCCCAGCCGGCCATGTCCTTTGCGGCCTGATCGCCGCTGGTGTTGTTGTAGTGGGCATCTAAAAGAACACCGGTGTCAAAGTACAGGTAGCCTTTTTTTTGAGCCCCGCTGGTGACTTCCATCAGGCAGGTGGTTCGGCTTAAAACCATCAGCGGCAGAAAATTTTTCAGGGTCATGCCTTTTAACGTCAGGCCTTCGTCCTTGAGGTTCAGCCCGACGAAAATGATAGAGGCCAGGGTGCCGAATTCAAATGGTTTTTCAATATAATAGAGAACATCTTCATGACCGGTCCGGTCCGTGAACCACGGCCTTGGCTTGCCGGGTCCCAGCATGACCACGCAGGGGGTGGAGGGGTGGTTTCGTGTCATGTATGCCAGCAGGTGAATGCCGTCCATATCGGAAAGATTAATATCGGTAATAAGGACAGAGGCCTTAGTCTTCTTCAAAAGGTCTATGGCGCTTTTCCCGTCCTGGGCCGTCAGCAGTTGAAAATGATGGAGTTCCTTGAACCCGTTTTCAATTTTTTTCAGGTTTTCCGAGTCGCTGTCGACGATAAGCACTTTGTCCATAATAGTCCCCGGCTTTTTGAAATTTTTCCACCTTGACCGACGTTTAAAAAGAGACGCAATCTTATCCTAAGTATTTTATTAAATGGGAAATTGTTTGTATGTCAACATAAATTTGTCAAAACCTGCTGTTATTTCGGATAAAAACCGTTATGATCGGTTGAGAAAACGAATTGTGAGCAAAGGGCCTGACGGCACGGACCCTTGTTTGACGCGGTTTATTCTATGGTCATTATTTTTAAAATAGATTATGGCGGTCGAATCCGATGAAAGGCGATTTTGTGAAATAATGAAATCCCGAATGCTTATTTTATTTCTATGGGTCGCGTTTTTTACCGGCTGGACCGGTCTGGCTCATGGCCTTTCGTTTAGAATCGCCACCTATAATGTGGAAAATCTTTTTGACATGCGCTTGGACCGGACGGACTATCCAGAGTACCGGCCGGGCAATCCCCAGGGCTGGACCCCGGCGATGATGGCCGCCAAGGTGGAAAACATTGCGGCGGTCATTGATGATCTGGATGCGGAAATTGTCGCGCTCCAGGAAATTGAATCGCAAACCGCCCTGATGCTGCTCCAGGAGGCGCTCTGTCGCCGGGGGGTGATTTATCCCCATGCGGCGATTGCTGAAGAAAGCCATACACCGGTAAAATGCGCGGTGCTGTCGCGGTTTCCGTTTTTCTCCAAAAAAGAAATTTCGACGGGATCAGCCGGCGATCGCGATATTTTAAAAATCGGGGTGGATATCGCCGGCCATCCCCTGGTCCTCTATGTCAATCACTGGAAATCCAAGTCCGGCCCGGAAAGCCGTCGCCTGGCCTATGCCCGGGCTCTCGCCGCCGATATTTCCACCCTGGAGCCCGGAACGGATTTTATTCTGACCGGCGATTTTAATTCGGACTACAATGAATATGAAACTTTCGAGGATCAAGACCGGTTAAATGACACCCGGGGGATTACGGGAATCAACCATGTGTTGGGCACGCTCGGGCAAGGCCGTCTGGTGGATGAAGCTCTGTTGACTTCCTCCGAAAAGGACCGGCTGTTGTATAATCTCTGGCTGGAAGTCCCGGAACCCCGGCGCTGGTCCGTGAATTTTTTCGGCCGTAAAAACAGCCCGGACGCCATTCTGATCCCGAAAAGCTTGTATGACGGGGTCGGCATCGCTTATGTGGACAATTCCTTTGACAAATTTGATCCGGATTATCTGTTTGACGATCAGAAAGTGTTCCGATGGCAGCGGACGGATAACGGGAAAGGCCGTCATACTGGACATGGGTATTCCGACCATCTGCCGGTTTTTGCGGAATTTACCACAGCCCCGTTTCAATGGAAAGCTTCCGTCGCTTTCACCCTTGCAGAGCCCGTGGAAGTGCGGATTGCTGATTTGTATGCCTTGAAAGAAGGCTCGGTCAATGTCCGCCTCCGAAACGCGGTGGTCATTTACAAGCATCTGGACAGCGCGGTGATCAAAGAGAAAAACGGCCGGGCCGTCTTTATTTACAAAGTCGCCGGGAAATTGGAACCAAAAACAGCGTATGATCTGACAGTCACGGAGCTGAACCGGCATTACGGGAATCTGGAAATTACGGGCGTCAGAGATATCCGGCGAGCGGGGCAGGCAGAAGAGTTGAAAGCATTTTATATGACGGAACCGGAATCGGATTTCGCCGGTCCGGGCTTTCAAAACGAAGTTATTGCCGAAATTCGCGGAGTCTATGAGAACGGCTGGTTTTATTATGGCGATGACCGGAAAATCAGGATTTATTTTTCGGAAAAGCGGCTGACTCCGGGAAATTTTTCAACCATCACGCTTTGTTATGTCAGAATCGGATACCACGGGCATCCGGAGGTGATTGTCGAAAAACCCGGCCAGATCCGCTGACCAAAGACCTGCGGGCCAGGCTTAGAATTTATGGCCGATAGCGCAAAAGCATTTTTTATTTGCGCAAAACCATGGTAAGGGAAAAAGGTCTGGCAATGCCTTTTTTCGTCAAGGCAAAATAATTAACCCGATTCCGGATAAACTGTTTTGAAAAAAAGATCCTTAATTATATGGATCCTCCTGGCGGCCGTGATCGCGGCCGTGGCCGGGTGGATCGCGTTGCTGCCCGGTGATGCACTGCGGGATACGCTGGTGCGGATGGTCGCTCAGATTACCGCTCAACTAACCGAATTAATAAGTGAAAACACCCCGGCTAAAGTTTTTATTCCCCTGATGGTGGCGCTGCCCCTGGCCGGGGTGCCGCTCACGGTGTTTCTGCTGGTTCTGGGGATAAAATTCGGGGTAGTACCCGGTCTATTGCTGCTTGAAATCATTCTACCGGTGCATATTTTAATCGCTTATTTTCTGGCGATCGGTGTTCGCGCACCCATTGAAAAATACCTGATCCGGCGGAAAAACTTTCAGATTCCGGAAGTCCCGGCCCACAAAGCCTTGATTTTCAGTTTTCTGGTGGTGACCTTTCCGGTGTTTCCCTACGTCGTCAAGCTCTATCTTCTGCCCCTTGCCGGCGTCAGGTTCCGGTATTGTTTCTGGGTGAACTGGGTGGTTCAGGGCACCATGTGTATTCCCTTTGTGCTGCTGGGCAGATCTGCCGCGGAAATGAATCTGACGATGCTGACCGCAACCCTAATGGCGATTATCATGATGTTTTTTTTCCTCCGCTGGGCCGGCAAGAAGTATACGGCGCTTCAAAAAGAAAAAATTTCATAAATCAATCAGATTTGATTTTGGGCATCACTGTTGGCGCATAAAGATGATGGAGCAATCACATGACGCAATTTAAAGTAAAATTTCTGCCGCATAATCGAGAGATAACCGTAAACAAAGGGGAAACTCTGATCCGGGCCGCCATGAGCGCAAGTGTGCATATCAATGCCTCCTGCGGCGGGGAAGGGATCTGCGGCAAGTGCCGTGTTTTGATTGAAGAAGGGGAGGTATCCGGCGGCATTACGGAAAAACTAAGCCGGGAAGACATTGACCGGGGTTATCGCCTGGCCTGTCTGTCCAAAATAAAAGGCGATCTTTTGGTGCGGATTCCGGTGGAGTCGGCCATTGATACCAGCGTGTTAAATCAGATGGCGACTCCGCGCAAAACTGCCCGGATCAAAGAGCGAAACCTGGAGGATCTCAAGGAAAAAGGGCTTTTTGTGCCGCCGGTGGTGAAAAAGTATCTGGAGTTGCCCTTGCCGACGATTGAAAACAACATGGCCGATGTCACCCGCATTGTCAATGCCCTGCGGAACGAACACGGCGAACATCGGCTGGAATTTGACATGCCGGTGATCCGAAAAATTCCGGATGTGCTGCGGTCGGCTGATTTCAAGGTGACGGTGACCATCGCCCGGGCGGTTCGGGCGGAGGGGAAAAACCGTATCATCAATATCGAGGCCGGGGACACGACGGACCGCAACTTCGCCATCGCCGTTGATATCGGAACCACAACGGTTTATGGCCAGATGATCGATTTGAAAACCGGTGAAGTCCTGGCCCAGCACGGAGAGTTTAACGCTCAGATCAGTTACGGCGAAGATGTGATCACCCGGATTGTGTTTTCCGAAAAAGAAGGCGGTCTCAAGATACTGAACGCCAAAGTGGTGGAAACCATCAATCAGGTGATTGAAAAGATCACCCGTGAGTCCAAGGTGAGGCCTGAAGAAATTTCCACCATCACTCTGGCCGGGAATACCACCATGACCCAGCTCTTTCTCAATATCACCCCCCGGTATATCCGGCGGGCCCCCTATGTTCCGGCGGCTACCTTTTATCCGCCGGAGCAGGCATCGGCCCTGGGGCTGAATCTGCCCGGCCATGTGACCGCCCTGGTGTATCCCCAGGTGGCGAGCTACGTGGGGGGCGATATCGTGGCTGGTGTGATGGGGTCCGGGATGGGCTTTGATGATCGCTTGACCCTGTATATGGACATCGGCACCAATGCGGAAATTGTTATCGGCAACAAAGACTGGCTGGTCTGCGCCGCATGTTCCGCCGGTCCCGCGTTTGAAGGCGGCGGCATCAAGATGGGCATGCGGGCCGCCAAAGGCGCCATCGAGGACTTTTCCATTGATCCGCTGACCCTGGAGCCCATGAATATCACCATCGGCAATGTCCGGCCCAAGGGGATCTGCGGCAGCGGGCTCATCACCATGGTGGCCACGATGTTTGAGATGGGTATCATCAGCAGCAACGGCAAACTCAACCGGGATCTGAATACCCACCGCATCCGGGAGGTGGACGGGGTGTATGAATATGTGGTGGCATGGAAGGATGTCAGCGGCATTGACCGGGACATCGTGCTCACGGAAATTGATATTGAGAATCTGATCCGGGCCAAGGGGGCCATCTACAGCGGGTGCATGACCCTGCTGAAGGAAGTCGGCTTAAACATTCAAGCATTAGACCGGATCATTCTGGCCGGCGGATTCGGCAGTTTCGTGGATCTGGAAAAATGCATGGTCATTGGCCTTTTGCCGGAAATCGATCCGGGAAAAGTGACGTTTATCGGAAACGGATCCATGCTCGGCGCCCGGATGAGTTCATTGACCAATCGAATCCGCAGCGATGTGGGCGCCACCCTGTCCCGGATGACCAATTTTGAATTGTCGGAAACCGGCTCATTTATGGATAATTATATCGCCTCGCTGTTTCTGCCCCATACGGATCTGAATCTGTTTCCCAGGTTGAAAAGCCGGATGGAAGCCCGGCGGACGCTAAAATCAGAATAGGGCGATGCGGCAACTGACCGGGAAAGGGGGGGCGGACAAACACCTCGGGCCTGTCCCTGCCGGCTTGTATTTTTTTTGTGCAATCGTCATGAAAAAATATGACCATGATTATTGACAAACATTTTTTTTCATATTTAATAAACATTTTTTTGTTATATAAGTATATAATATGATGTTAACCCTGTTAATTTCTAATTATAGGAGGATGTAACATTGGGCTTCGAAATCGTAAAAGAAACTTATGCAGGAAGCATAAAACCGATTACCATCGGCAAGGGCGATAAAGCGATAACTGTCGGCGGCGAAAGCAGTTATCCGTTTTATCAGTTTGAAGGCGCCATGCCCAATAAACCCAAAATCGCAATGGAGATTTGGGACATGGAACCCACTGGGTGGCCGGAAGCCGCCAAGAAACATTTTGCGGATGTGTTTTCCGATCCGGCGGCCTGGGCGAAAAAATGTGTGAAAGAGTTTGGGGCTGAGGCCATTGTCCTTCAGTTGAAAAGTATCGACCCCAACGACAAGAATGCGAGTGCGGAATCCGCAGTGAAAACCGTCAAAAGCGTCCTGAAGGCCGTGGATGTGCCGCTGATCGTCTGGGGAATTGCCAATCCCCAGAAAGATGAGGAAGTGTTAAAGAAAATTTCCCAGGAGTGCGACGGCGCGAAACTCACCCTCGGACCGGTCGAAGAAAAGAACCACAAGGGCATCGGGGCCAGCGCCATGGGCTATGGCCACAACGTCATTTCTTCTTCGCCCATTGATGTCAACCTTGCCAAGCAGATCAATATTCTTCTGGAAAACCTGGGCGTTCCCTTAAACCGTGTGATCATCGACCCCACCACCGGCGGCCTGGGATACGGCCTTGAATATTCCTATTCCGTTATGGAACGGCTGGGCATGGCAGCCCTGGCCCAGGGCGATGACAAGCTCCAATTGCCCATCATCAACAACCTGGCCAATGAAATCTGGCGGTGCAAGGAAGCGGCCCAGTCGGCGAAAGACGCGCCTGCGCTGGGTGATCCGGAACGCCGGGTGATCATGATGGAAGCCGTGGGCGCGGTCTGCTATCTGCTGGCCGGGTCCAATATTTTGATCATGCGTCATCCGGAAGCCGTTCGTCTGGTCAAATCCTTTATTAATCTGCTGGGCGACGGCGGCAGCGCAAAGGATGTGGCCGCCATCGTCAAAAAGATGGACGATGTGGACATTGATTTTGCCAAAATGGCCCCCAAACCGGATTTGACCATCCAAGAAGAAGCAAAGAAAGCGCCGGTTAAGAAAGAAGCGGCGGAAAAACCCGCGCCCAAGAAAGAAGCGGCCAAACCGGCGGCCAAACCGGCGGCCAAGCCGGCCCCCAAAGCCGAAGCCAAGGTGGAAGCAAAGGCGGAAAAAGCGCCGGAAGCCCCGAAGGCGGATCCGGCAGCTGAAGCCAAGGCCAAAGCAGCGGCCGACGCCAAAGCCAAAGCGGATGCGGAAGCAAAGGCCAAAGCAGACGCGGAAGCCAAGGTCAAAGCAGCAGCGGCAGCCGAAGCCAAAGCCAAAGCGGACACGGAAGCCAAAGCCAAGGCAGACGCAGACGCCCATGCCAGGGATGTGGCCAAGCGGGAAGCGGAAGAGCAGGCCATCCGCGATAAGCGGGCGAAGGAACGGGAAGAAATGATGGCCCAGCATGCGACTGCCGGCAAGGCATCCAAGGTTTCCGTGACAGCGGCCGCAGTTCAGAAATCGGAACTGGATCGGATCCTTGAAAAACTGAATAAAATTCATCGAAGGGCTTAACAGCGAAATAATAATTTGCCGGATGTCGCTGATCCAAAAAGCTAATATGGATTTCCGACGGATAAAACCGGCAGTGTCTAATTTATATATAAATAGAAGGAGGAACCTCTGATGGCAGAAGAAAAAGTTGAAAAAGCTGAAAAAGTGAAGCTTGCGGATCCGATAAAATCATCCATTGATGCGGCAACGCAACAGATGATCGCCCGGGCTCAGGCGCTTGGCGTTGAAACGATCTGGGACCGTGCGGAGGCAATGAAGCCCTGCGCCATCGGCATGCAGGGGATCTGCTGTAAAAACTGCGCCATGGGTCCCTGCCGGCTGCCCCTGCCCAAGGGCGGGATTGAAGGCGAAGACACCCGCAAGGGTCTGTGCGGGGCCAGTGCCAACACCATCGCGGCCAGAAATTTTATCCGCATGATCGCCGGCGGCGCGGCCGCCCATTCCGATCATGGCCGCAGCATGGCGGAAGTCTTCCGGGCCGTGGCGCGGAAAGAAAGCCATGACTACAAGATCAAAGATACCGTCAAGCTTCTGGCTGTGGCAGAAGCTTTAGGTGTTGCCACCACGGTTGAAGTGAACGGCGAAGTCAAAGACCGCGACATGGATGAAATCGCCTTGGAAACCGCGGAAACCGCTTTTGCCGAATGGGGCAAGCCGGAAGGCGAATTGCTCTATCTGAAGCGGGCGCCCGAAGCCCTTTATGAAAAATGGAAAAAAGCCGGAGTCCGGCCGAGAAACATCGACCGGGAAATCGTTGAGATCATGCACCGCACCCACATGGGCGTGGATCAGGACTATAAAAATCTGCTCAAGCAGGGCGCTCGTGCATCTCTGGCCGATGGCTGGGGCGGCTCCATGCTGGCCACCGACCTTCAGGACATTCTGTTTGGCACACCCTACCCTGTGCAGTCCGAAGCCAACCTCGGCATCATGAAGGCGGATCATGTCAATATCATTATTCACGGCCATGAGCCGGTTCTTTCCGAAATGATTGTTGCCGCATCCCAGTCCCAGGAATTGATTAACTATGCTAAATCCAAGGGCGCCAAGGGCATCCAGCTCGGCGGCATGTGCTGTACGGGCAATGAAATGCTTCAGCGGCACGGTGTCCCTACCGCCGGTACATTCCTGCAGCAGGAACTGGCCATCATCACCGGGGCCTGTGACGCCATGGTCGTTGATATTCAGTGCATTTTTCAGAATCTGGCCAATGTCGCCAAATGTTTCCACACCAAGCTGATCACGACTCACCCCATCGCCCGGATGGAGCAGAACAATGTGCTGCACATCGAGTTTGACGAACATCACGCCATGGAAGACGCGGTCCGCATCGTCAAGCTGGCGATTGATAACTTCGGGAACCGCGGCGCCGAAATCATGATTCCCCAGCAGAAAGCCACCCAAATCGCTGGCTTTGGTGTGGAATCCATTCAGTATCATCTCGGCGGAACTTTTCGCGGCAGTTACTATACCTTAAACGACAATATCATCAACGGCCGCATCCGCGGCATTGCCGGCGTGGTGGGCTGCAACAACGCCCGGACCCGTCACAATGAAGCGCATATTACGATTGTGAAAGAACTGATCAAGAATGACGTTATTGTTCTGACCACCGGCTGCAGCGGCATCGCCTGCGCCATGGAAGGTCTTTTAACGCCTGAATCCGCTGCGGTTTACTGCGGCCCGGGCTTGGCCGAAGTCTGCGAAACCGTGGGTATCCCGCCAGTCCTGCACATGGGCTCCTGCGTGGATAACAGCCGCATCCTCCTGGCAGCCACGGAAGTCGTCAAAGCCGGCGGACTGGGCAAGGACATCTCCGATCTGCCTGCAGCAGGCTCCGCGCCCGAGTGGATGAGTGAAAAAGCCATCAGCATCGGCCAGTATTTTGTTTCCTCCGGTGTTTACACTGTGTTCGGATATACATTCCCGACATCCGGCGCGCCGGTATTTCAAAACTACCTGTTCCATGAAATGGAAAAACTCTACGGCGGCATGTGGGATTTTGAAGCCGATCCCATCAAACACGCCCAGAAGATGATCGCTCATATTGATAAAAAACGCAAAGCCCTGGGGATTGACAAGGCCCGGGAACGCGTATTGATGGATATGGCGGATCGTCAGGCCCTGGAAGCCTAATAACGGTCATTAAATCTAAAATATAAGAAATTAAATCCTCAACGAAGGAGGAAGGTATGTCAAAATTAGTAGCATTTGCAGCCATACAGGGCGGCTATAAAGTTGTTTCAACCGCGGAAGGGGAATACCGCAGGGCCCTTGAAACATTCAACGCGGACACCAAGGTGGAGTTTCCCAATACGGGGTATTATCTTCCGGTTATTTACTCCCTCACCGGCATGAAGGTGAAGACTCTGGAAGATCTGAAAAAACCTTTGGAATTTGCGCGCGGCCTGTTGCCGCCCCATGTGAAGGGCAAACACCATCTGCCCTATCTGGGGCCCCTTCTGGACGCAGGCATGGCGGCTATTTTCGCCTATGAAATCATTGAAGCCCTCCGTATTGTCCGGGAACCGGATTTCTATATTGCCCAGGAAGACCCGGATCTGGAAGCCGGGAAAAAATGGGTCGGCCCGGCCGATGACGTTATCCTGCGGAAACGCGGGGTTGAATTCGTGGACGGCTCGGCGCCCGGATTTGCGGCCATCGTGGGCGCGGCCCCGACATCTGAAATCGCCAAGGCGATTGTGGAAGATTATCAGAAACGCAATCTCTATATTTTCTGCGCCGCCAAACACAATGGCACTTCCGTAATCGATCAGCTCATCGAGCAGAAGGTTCAGATCGGGTGGAATACCCGTATCGTTCCCTTTGGTCCGGATATTTCATCGGCCGTATTCGCTCTGGGTTTCGCCAACCGCGCGGCCATGACCTTCGGTGGCGTGGAACCGGGTGATTACCGCCGGATTCTCAAATATAACAAGGACCGGATTTTTGCATTCGTCAACGCGTTGGGGGATATCGGCACTGGATGGGGTGTCGCGGCCGCCGGCTGCGTCAACTGGGGTTTCCCGACCCTGGCCGATACGGATATTCCTGAAATTCTGCCCACCGGTATCTGCACCTATGAACATGTGGTGGCCAATGTGCCCCATAATGAAATTGTTCAGCGGTCTGTTGAAGTCCGCGGGTTGAAAGTATCGGTGACGGAAATCGACATTCCCATGGCCTTTGGTCCGGCTTATGAAGGCGAGCGCGTTCGCGGGGCGGACCTTTTTGTCCAGTGCGGCGGCGGCAAGACCCAGTGCACGGAGCTGGTGAAAATGGCGGAAATGAGCGAAATTGAAGACGGCAAGGTCACCGTGGTGGGCCCGGATGTCACTGACCTCAAAGAAGGCGACACCTTCCCGCTGGCCGTCTATGTTCAGATCGCCGGCCGGGAATTCCAGACCGACTTTGAACCCATCATGGAACGTCAGATCCATCATCTGACCAACTATATCCAGGGCATCATGCACATCGGGCAGCGGGATATCTCCTGGGTCCGTGTCAGCAAATCGGCCATGGAAAAAGGGTTCAGTCTGAAACATATCGGCATCGTGCTCCATGCCAAATTCCATCAGGATTTCAAGAAAATCGTGGATAAGGTTCAGGTGACCCTCTACACGAACAAGAAAGATGTGGCCAAGATAACCGAGCGGGCCCGGGCCGAATACAGAACCCGCGATGAACGGGTCGACAAGATGACGGATGAGGATGTGGAGCTTTACTACTCCTGCACCCTGTGCCAGTCTTTTGCGCCGAACCATGTCTGTTCCGTCAGTCCCGAGCGGACCGGCCTTTGCGGCGCTTATAACTGGATGGACTGCAAGGCATCCTATGAAATCAATCCCACGGGGCCCAATCAGCCCATTGAAAAAGGGGAATGCCTTGATCCCAAACTGGGACAGTGGAAAGGCGTCAATGACTTTGTTTATAAAGCCTCCCGCGGCGCGGTGCCCCATTATAATTTTTACTCCATGGTGCATGATCCCATGACCACCTGCGGCTGCTGCGAATGCATCGCCGCCATGCTGCCTTCCTGCAACGGCGTCATGACGGTCAACCGGAATTACGCCGGTGAAACACCATCCGGCATGAAGTTCACGACCCTTGCCGGCGTCATGGGCGGCGGGGCCCAGTCCCCCGGATTTGTCGGTCATTCGAAATACAATATTACCCAGGGCAAGTTCATTCTGGGTGACGGCGGGCTGCTGCGGATGGTGTGGATGCCCAAGATGTTGAAAGAGGAACTCAAAGATCGCATCGCAAAGCGCGGCGCTCAAATGGGCGTCCCGGATCTGTATGACAAAATAGCGGATGAAACCGTCGGAACGACGGAAGAAGAAATTCTGCCGTTTCTCCAGGAAAAGGGTCATCCGGCCCTTTCCATGGAACCGCTGGTCGGGTAATTGACATTTTCATCATGACCAATAAGGACATCGCGGGTGCGTTTATACCATCCCGCGATGTCCCTATCTGTTTGTCATGATGACCAACACAAAATTTATTTTGATGAAGCCTATCTTGAATAAGTATATAAGGAGACAAAAATGGCACTAACTGGTATACAAATTTTCAAGCTCCTTCCGAAGACCAACTGCAAGGAATGCGGCGTTCCCACCTGTCTTGCGTTTGCGATGAACCTTGCCTCCGGCAAGGCGGAACTTGACAGTTGCCCCTATGTATCGGATGAAGCGCGCGCGCAGCTGGCGGAAGCTTCCGCTCCGCCGATTCTGCCGGTCCAGATCGGCAAAGGCGTCCGTAAGTTTACGGTGGGTGGCGAAACTGTCCTGTACAGACATGAAAAAACATTTTACAATCCTACCGCCATTGCCGCCAAGGTCCGTTCGGACATCAAGGAAAAAGACCTTAAGGCGAAACTGGCGGCCTGGAATGCGTTTCAGTATGAACGCGTCGGCCTGAACCTGAGGCCGGAACTGGTGGCGGTGGAAGACGCCGGCGACGCCAAGGCCTTTGCCAAAACCGCCAAGATCATCGCGGAAACATCGGAATTCAATTTGATTCTGATGTCTCAAAATGTCGACGCGATGAAAGCAGCCGTGGAAGCCGCCGGTTTTAAAAACCCCTTAATTTACGCGGCTACCCAAACCACCGTGGACGCTTACGGCGCCCTGGCCAAGGAAACGGGGCTGCCGCTCGCGGTAAAAGCGGATTCTGTTGCCGCCCTGATTCCCCTGACCGACAAACTGACGGGCATGGGCATTAAAAAACTGGTTCTGGATCCCGGTTCCCGGGATGTCAAGCAGGCGTTTGAAGACCAGCTGACCATCCGCCGGGCCGCCTTAAAGGCGAGCAACCGGTCCTTAGGTTTTCCGACCATTACGTTCCCGTGTGAAATGGCATCCAACCTGGACGTTGAAACCATGCTGGCCGCCATGTTTATTGCCAAATACGGCGCCATTACCGTGATGTCGGATTTCACCACCGAATCCCTGTTCCCGTTGCTTCTTGAACGGCTGAATATCTTTACCGATCCGCAGCGTCCGATGACGGTCACCGAAGGCATTTATGAAATCGGCAACCCGGATGAAAATTCGCCGGTTATGATCACCACCAATTTCGCGCTGACTTATTTTATTGTTTCCGGTGAAATTGAAGGCAGCAAGGTCCCCTCCTGGCTGCTGATCAAGGATACGGAAGGCCTGTCCGTTATGACCGCCTGGGCCGCGGGAAAATTCGCCGGCGATGAGGTCGGCATGTTCGTCAAGAAATGCGGAATCGCGGATAAGGTCAAGAAAAAGGAATTGATTATTCCCGGATATGCGGCCTCCATTGTCGGTGATATTGAAGAAGAGTTGCCGGGCTGGACCATTACGGTGGGTCCGCGGGAAGCGCCGCATCTGCCCGCATTTTTAAAGTCACAATAAACGATTATAATACCGGGTTGATCTGTTGTTGACAGGATGCGGCAACAAGATCAACTGCATTGTGCTGTTGCAGTCAACCGTCAATCCAAGAAATGGAGGTAGAGCAAATGTTATGTATTGGTGAAAGGTTAAATGTCATGTCCAAAAAGATCGGCGCGGCGTTCAAAGCCCGTGATCCCAAGCCGATCCAGGAGGAAGCCCTTTTTCAGAAATCAAAAGGCATGGATTATATTGACATCAATCTCGGACCGGCCAAGAAGGACGGGATTGAGTTAATGCCCTGGGTGATTCAGACGGTGCAGGAAGTCGTGGATGACATTCCGCTGGTCCTCGATACATCCAATATTGATGCCATTGACGCCGGACTCAAGGTCTATAAAGCCACGGCCAAAGCGCCCCTGATCAATTCCATCATGTGCCGGAAGGAAAGATATGAACGAATGATTCCTCTGGCGGCCAAACACAATGCGGATTTCATCGCACTGATGTGGGGTCCGGAAGGATTGCCCAGGGACGAGAATGAACGCGCGGCCCTGTGCGTGGAACTGCTCTATGCGGCCAATGAGGCGGGCATTGAGAATGACCGGATCTGGGTGGATGGGATCGTCACCCCGGTCAATATCCAGCAGCAGCAGTCCATCAGCCTGCTGGAGTTCCAGAAAATGATCCAGGACATCGCACCGGGCGCCAAAAGCACCTGCGGTTTGTCCAATATTTCCAATGGCCCCCCCACCCACCTGCGTCCCATTCTGAACTCAACGTATATGGTCATGCTGGAAAGAAACGGCATGTATTCGGTGATTTCAGATCCCTTGGACGACAAGCTGACGGCCATCGCCAAGGGCAAACGGCAGGATATCGTGGATGTGGTTCATGCCGCCATGGACGGCAATGCGCCGGCCATCAGCAGTCTTCCCAAGGAACTGGCGGATTATGTCAAGACCGTTGACGTGATTCTGGGCAGGACCCTGTATTCCGATTCATGGCTTGATCTGTAAACCACGATTAACTTTTTCATGAAAACAACGGGCCCCACTCTGAAATCAGGGTGGGGCTTTTTGTTTTGGTATTTCCCCGGCAAGGCGTATTCCGTGCATCCGGGGAGGTTGATTTGTGATTGATTAAATGGAGAAAACCGATGGCACGGGTAGATGATTATGTGAATGCCGGAAAAATTGCACGGGAAAAGCTTGCGGCTGCAACTTTCAATGACATTGCAACCTATTCCGGTTTTGAACCGGAAGCCCCCGCGAAATTCCGGATCCCGTTTTTAAACCGTACCTACCAGGTCGGCTATCCGGGGTTTGAATTTTCGGACGCAGTGCAGACCGACGCGGAAGTCCCCCTTCAGGAACAGGTTTTGATTCTGCATTATCTGAGCGCCTTGAAGGCCACCGAACCGGCAGGCCGCTGGATCGCGTACCGGGAGATCCCCGGCGCTTCCTTTTATTTCAGCGCCTTTGTGAAACGGGCCATTGATCCCTTAAAAAAAGTATTCGGGAAAAATGTTTCTGCCTTTGTTGAAGCCGCATCTATGCTCAAGGGGAAATCCATTGACATCGGAGATGCCGGATTTGAATTTCGGATTTTTCCCAAGGTCCCCCTGCAGATGATCATTTATGGGGGGGATGAGGAGTTTGAACCCGAGGCCAACATTTTGTTTGATGCCACGGCGGGCGATTTTCTGTCTCCCGAAGACGCGGCCTGGCTGGCCGGAATGGTGGTTTACCGGTTGATGGCATTGAGTCGGCGGTGACGGTAACAATTATGAACGAGGCAAAGGGGAAGAGAGAGGATTGCACTGGTGCCCCCGGCGGGAATCGGACCCACGGCGCATGGATTAGGAATCCATTGCTCTATCCACTGAGCTACGGGGGCGGCGGGTGGTTATTCGACAAACAGTTCCTGGCCCTGGTATATGGTGCTGTTTTGGGTTAAATGATTGAGTCGGAGCAGCTGATCCAGGCTCATGTGATTTTTATTGGCGATTCTGGAAAGGGAATTCCCGTTTTTGACTCTGTATAATTTCAGGCCATACTGGGGGCCGGCCTGTATTTTTAATATTTGTCCTACAGTAAGTCTCGTCGCCTTGCCCAGTTGGTTCAATTTTTTTATTTTCCAAGTCGTGGTATCATACCGTTTGGCCAATGTCCAGAGGGAGTCACCGCTGCGAACATGATAGGTGATGGTTTTCGCTTCCCCTGACTCACCAATCTCGGCGAATTGTCCCGAGCGAGGAATTTTAAGAATATGGCCGGTGGTGATATAATTTTTTTTATGGATATTGTTATACCGTGCAATGTCCTTGACAGTCGTATTATAGCAACTGGCAATGATGAACAGGGTTTCGCCGGGACGGACCCGGTGGTAAACAAGCCCGGGCCCGGGCTTGGACTCGGCTTGGGCCTGGGCGACAGGTGCGGAAATTTTATCAATGTCGGCGATCAAAATTTCCTTGGTTCCCGGCGGGACTTTTAACGGATACGTTTCCGGGGGCAGGAGCTTATAGCGCAGCTCCGGATTCAGATCCAACAGGGTCTGTTCCGGAACACCGATGGCTTCGGCGATATTTTTCAAATATGCCTGCTTGGAGATTGTCTGAATTTCAAATTCCATCGGGTCATCTAAACCAAGGTGCTGCAGATTGTATTTTTCAAGGTTGTTAATAATATGAAGGGTCGCCAGAAATTTTGGAACATACCGGGCGGTTTCGTTGGGCAGGCGCTGGTATAAATCCCAGAAATCGTCGAGATAATTGACATTCTGGTCCCGGATGGTGCTAAGCACCCGGTTTTCGCCGCAGTTATAAGCTGCCAGAACCGTAAGCCAGTCCCCGAAAATTTCATGCAGCTCCTTGAGATATCCAATGGCGGCCTGAG
>Ga0066636_10000793_pt1 | contig 18396 bp, 18 predicted proteins | sample CryGeyCG2014_080_2_FD_62736 | JGI IMG/M metagenome (GOLD analysis project Ga0066636, IMG submission 62736) | Groundwater microbial communities from aquifer - Crystal Geyser CG07_land_8/20/14_0.80 | ecosystem: Environmental > Aquatic > Deep subsurface > Groundwater | place: USA: Utah: Grand...
TACGCCGATCTGGTGAAAAACAACATGGTGGACGTCATCGTTGCTACCGGCGCCGCCATCGTGGACATGGATTTCTTTGAGGCCCTCGGATTTAAACATTATCAGGGCAGTTCCCATGTTGATGATAAGATGCTGCGGTCTTGCTACATCGACCGGATATACGACACTTTTATCGACGAAAAGGAACTCCAGGTCTGCGACAGCACCATCAAGGAGATAGCCGATAACCTGCCTCCCCGCCCTTATTCTTCACGGGAGTTTATCAGGGAAATGGGACGCTACCTCAAGGATTACGCCCGTAAGAAGGATTCGCTGGTGCAGACAGCCTATGAAAATGATGTCCCCATCTTTTGTCCGGCTTTTTCCGACAGTAGCGCCGGTTTCGGTCTTGCCCTGCATCAGCACCTGTGCCCGGAGAGTCATCTTTCGATCGATTCCGTGCAGGATTTTCGCGAGCTGACGGAAATCAAAATAAATGCCCCCACGACAGGGCTTATCATCATCGGAGGAGGGGTGCCGAAGAACTTTGTCCAGGATACAGTTATCTGCGCGGAAACACTGGGGAAGGAAGTATCCCCGCATAAGTATGCCGTCCAGATTACCGTAGCCGACGTCAGGGACGGGGCCTGCTCCAGCTCCACCTTTAAAGAAGCCAGCTCCTGGGGAAAGGTCGATACGGTTCTTGAACAGATGGTTTTTGCTGAGGCAACGTCGGCATTGCCGCTGCTCGCAAGTTATGCCTACCATCAGGGAAACTGGAAAGCGAGAAAGAGGCGGCAATTTACAAAATTGTTCGCAACTTAAAAAAAGAACGACTACCGCAAACGAAATCTTCCAATCGTGAGTATACTAATGGAGGGAGGGTATAATGATTTATACTGTCGACTATAAGCGGTAAGAGCGTTTAAATTTAAATTATATAACACCTGTTTTTAATGGCAGTGTGCAGCCCAGAGAGATCTTTTCCAGAGCCATCTTTATATCCACTTCGGTATCGACGCATCCATCTTTACTCAGCGGAACAACAACTATGGGTATCATTTGTTGTCCATTGCCGACAAGTTCACTTACGCCATGGATTCCCTCTTGCAACTCTTTCTGGCACGCCACAGCCACAATGGCGAGGGGTCTATTTTCCTCGACATATTTAATGGCCAGTCGTCCGCCGGGAGCAATGCAGATACCCTTGTATCCCAGTCTAATTGCTGTTTGACGCAGTTGGTTAGCGGGGCAGTCAGGGTTACATTCATGGCACTCTAACCCCTGTTTGGTGTATGTGCCCTGGCACGTATCAGCACGGCGAAGACAGTGGGGCAACAGCAACACCCTTTGCGCTGGCTCTATAACAATTAGTTGTTCCTCCACACTTGTTAACATATCTAACTCTCCCAGAGACGTGTCGTATCGTTCTAACGCCACTAACGGTATATCTTCCACCTATGAGAGAATATATTCAAGGTAACATGATTCCACCCCAGCGTCCATTATTTTCCTGATGTTCCATATCAACTCCTCATTTCCTTTTTCAGCAGTGGTGAGTTTTTAAGTTCCATCAAGCAGGAAACCCCAATACAAAACATGGAAATCCTTAGCCCTTCAATAATCTCACTAAGGGCTACCATTACGGATTCGGCTGATTCGTTCACTGCTTTCAGCAAAGGTGTAGCCATGCCCGTTGCATCAGCACCCAGAGCTATAGCTTTGGCTACATCCAGGCCAGTTCTGATGCCACCGCTGGCAATTAAGGTAAGTTCAGCAGCACCACGCTGCACTCTTTGTATGGATTCGGCAGTGGGTATACCCCAGGAGGCAAAGCCGGCAGCAATATTATTGCCCATCTGAGTATGAGCACGGTATCTCTCCACCTCGCTCCATGAGGTGCCACCGGCGCCGGAAATATCAATGCCGGCAACTCCAACCGAAGCCAGTTTTCTGGCAACATCTTCAGAAATACCGCATCCCACTTCCTTGACGATGACAGGAACTGGCAGTTTATGACATACCCGCTCTATCTTGTTGAGGAGACCGGCGAAGTTGGTATTGCCACCGGACTGCAAAGCCTCCTGCAGGGGGTTGAGATGTAAAACCAGAGCATCAGCCTCAATCATATCAACAGAACGGCGGCATTCATCAACACCGTACCCATTATTCAACTGAATGGCCCCCAGGTTGGCGAAGAGAAGGATATCAGGAGCTACGCTGCGAACCTGATAGGAGAAAGCAGTGGTCTCATCATCAATAGCGCACCGCTGTGAACCCACACCCATCGCCATGCCCAGAACCTGGGCTGCCTGTGCCAGATTATGGTTAATCCGCCTTGCTTCCTCGATGCCGCCAACCATGCCAGAGATAATCAGCGGAGCCTTGAGTTTCTTGCCGAATAGACTGGTTGACAGGTCAACACTATCTAAATCAATCTCAGGCAAAGCCTGATGTATAAATTGATAATCCTCGAAACCGGTAGACACTTTTTTGAACTCTACTTCCTCATTCAAAACGATATTCAGGTGCTCCTGCTTACGCCTACCATTGATTATTGAAAGCTTTGTAATATCTGAGATTTTGCCTTCCATCAAAAGCTTCCCTCAACGAAAAATTCAGCACTTCTCCTAATTCATGTTTGCTTAATAGGCAAAAGCGGCAGCAAACTTATCGCTGACATTACCTTATTTGAAAAAAAGAAAACACCCCAATTTCCAGGTCCACCATTATCTTATCACGCTCTGAGATTAGTTATAAACCCGATAGCATGAAAATGCAATAGAAAATCCCCCAACCTGGTTACGCCAGACCTGTTCAGAGCGCAACGCAGCATCCGGACTTTTTACGAAGTCATCAATCTTTATTGATGATGATAGCTCAATCCCGGAAGCAGAGAAACAAGAGAAAAGACTGTGGGACCATTTCATAAATCAGTGGACTCGTAACAAGTCGAAAAACAGGCCAAATTCGATGGCTTCGTAAAAAGCTCCGCAGGCAAGGCGCGCGTGGTTCGACAGGCTCACCATGAGCGGAAGATAGCCTGCCCTGAGCTTGTCGAAGGGAGGGATGAAGCGCAACGCAGCATCCGGACTTTTTACGAAGCCGTCAAAGTTACTTCGTTTCCATCACCCAGCCGCCGTCCCAGTCTTCGCCGGGGGGCTGTTCCCGGAAGGAAGCGCACCGCTCGACGTACATAAGGCAGAGCTGCTCGTTCGGGTTCAGGCGGAGCGCCTCGTTGAAGCGGGCAATCGCCCGGTCCCACTCCCGGTTACGGTAAAACGTCAGGCCGTCCCGGAAATGATTGACGACTTCCATCAGGTTGGGATATGTCTCTTCAATGTGATAGTCGAGGACCTCATATATCCCGACGCTGTGCGTCTTTCCCTTGACCTGCACCCGGTCCACCTCGCGTATCCGGTAGGTTCCCCTCAGGCGCCGGCAGGTATTTTCGCTGATCAGGATGCTCGCATGATACTGTTTACAGAGGCTCTCCAGGCGGGAAGCTAAATTCACGCCGTCGCCGATCATGGTGTAGTCCATCCGTTTCGGCGAGCCGATGTTCCCGGAGACGATCGTGTCCGTATTGAGGCCTATGCCCATGCCGACCGGTTTCTTTCCTTCTGCGATGCGTTGGCGGTTCCACGCGCGCAGGGCCTTTATCATCCCAATCGCCGCCCGGACGGCCCGGTCCTCATCGTCGTCATGGGCAATCGGCACACCGAAAGCGGCCATGATCGCGTCCCCGATGAACTTATCCAGCATACCCCCTTCCTTCTGGATGCAGTCCACCATGATCGTGAAATACTCGTTCAGGAAGGAGACAGTTCCCTGCGCCCCTAATTCCTCGGTCAGCGTCGTGAAACCCCGGATATCGGAAAAGAGGATCGTCGCCAAGGTGCTCTTTCCCCCCAGGATCTCCTCCCCACCCTCGAGGATCTGATCGGCAAGCCCGGGATCCATGTAGCGGGACATGGTCGATTTCATCCGCTTTTCGCTGGTGATGTCATCGATGATAAGCATGGAGCCTAATTTCTTTTTGGCCGTACTGATAAGCGGGAGGATCGTCAGGTTGACGGAGATTTTTTTCCCGCCGAATTCGACCTCCGCATCCATGATGACGTCCGGCTTGCCACTCCCCTCGACATGCCGGATCTTTTCGAGTATCCAGGCATTAGGGCCGGTAAAGAAATCCCCGGCGGCCCGCTTGAGTATCTCCTCGGGGACAATCCGGAGCATCTGCAGACCTGCAGCGTTGCAGGTGACGATCTTCTCATCCTCATTTAAGGTAATCACGCCGTTTGACATGCTCTCCAGCATGCTCTCGCTGTAGTTCTTCATGTTCTGGACGTCGTCGAAGAGCTTGGCGTTCTCCAGGGCAATGGACACATGGGCGGTGAAGGCCTTCAGGCGCGATTCATCCTCCGCGGTGAAAGGACCGCTGCGCTTGTTTAAGACCTGCGTCACCCCGATGATCTTCCCGTCCTTGTTGATGACCGGGACGCAGAGGATGGAGCGGGTGAAGAAACCCGTCTTCTTGTCGAAAGCGGGGTTGAAGCGGAGATCGGCGTAAGCGTAAGGTATGTTGACCGTCTGCCGGGAGGTAAAGACCGCCCCGGCGATCCCCAAGTGGTTCGGCAGGCGGATCTCCGTTGCTTCCAGCCCCAGTCCGACCTTGGAGAAGAGTTCGTTTGTCTTTTCGTCGTTGAGGAATAAGGTTGCCCGCTCCGCGTTGAGCATGCGGGTCGCCTCGGACATGACCTTCTGGAGGAGGACGCCCAGGTCGATCTCGGCGGTCACATCGGAAACGACGTCAAAGAACTCCATCTCCTTTGCCCGGAACTGTTTCATCCGCTCGACGAACTGGGTGCTCTGCAGGGCGATCGCCGCCTGCGTGGTCATCGCCTCAAGGAGCTTCTTATCGGCAGCCGTAAAGCGGCCCGTTTCCTTGTTCAGGGCCTGGGCGACACCGATGATCTCCCCCTTGATCGTCCGGACGGGGACGCAGAGGATCGTTTTCGTGACATAGCCGGTTTCTTCGTCGATGGCACGGTTGAAACGGGGATCATTGTAAGCTTCGTGAACGATGAGTCCCTGACCCGTGGTGAAAACGTGTCCGGCCACGCCGGAATTGTTCAGGATCCTGATTTCACGCTGGAAATTGCCCTGGGCGACGCGGGAGTAAAGTTCTCCCGTTTCGCTGTCTGAAAGAAAAATAGTCCCCCGGTCGGCCTTCAGCTCGCGGGTGGTAACCTCAACGAGCGCCTGGAGGATTTCATCGACGGTTTCAAATGCGGCGATCGTTTTGGAGATGTCAAGCAGAAGTTCCGCTTCGTTTTGTCTCCGGTGCCGCTCTTGTCCCGCCGCCGGTTTTGTCTGGTGGTTACTTTTTGCCATAAACTTCCAGTTCCTCCCGGAGCGCCCGGATCATCTCGTGCAACTGCTTCGCCTCTTCGCGGGCAGCCTGTTCGATGGCCTGGCATTTCTCCTCGCCTTTGATGTTCCGGCGTTCCAGCTCGTCGCGCAGGGCGGCGACCATTTTCCTGAGCTGGCCAATCTCGTCATTGGCTGTGGCCAGGGCGCGCTGGAGGCGCTCCTGCTCGCCGATCCGCATCTTCTCCATTTCGTCGCGCAGGGCGCCCACCATTTCCTTCATATGCCGGTTTTCCGTTTGCAGACTGTATAGTTCATTTTGATTCGATCCGGACGTCATGAAGCCCTTTCCACCTCACTTGAATTATCGTTAGTATACCGCCCTTCAACTCATAGAGCAGATGAATCTTGCTTTTATATGGAAATCCCCCCATCCCCCCTTTACCAAAGGGGGGTAAGGGGGGATTTCCATGCTTTGTTGTGGCAATAAGCCATGGGGGTTTGTGTAATTGGGATAGCATGACTATTAGAAAAAGAAAACCTAATTTTGACGGCTTTGTAAAAAGCCCGCCCAAAATGGCAATGTTTTCAATGGCCAATTCTATCTGCCCATCGTCCTGGCTGGTCAAAACAACCTCATCGATAAATTGTTGTTCAGGAGGAAAATTTGTTGTTGAAGATGTCCAGAGGAAATGATAATCTTCCTCAATACGACTTACATATTCTACCCGGCCCTATTATTCACACTTACAGGAAAGTCCTCAATAATCCAAGAGTTGTTCATCATGAGAGGTAGAATAATCACCACCATATGTTTGACTGCAGGTGCAGCATTCATTTCAGGTATCGCTTGGGGGGAAACTGTGGGTGAGAGGTATCATGAGGAGACAAAGCACACCTGGTCTCAGATGATGCGGGAATCAACTGCCCCCAAACCGCCCATGCCTCCCCCCTTCAAAGACCTCAAGGGGGAAAAGATGAACCTGCCCAAACCTGAATTCAAAGGTCTGACCATAGAGGAAGCCCTTATTAAAAGGAGGTCCCTGCGGGATTATACAACAAAACCACTGAATATCGCCGAGCTTTCTCAACTCGTCTTCGCCGCCCAGGGTGTTACCGGGAAAATCTACGGCACCATGGTTAGAACGGCCCCCTCGGCAGGCGCCCTTTACCCCTACGAAATCTACCTGTTGGTCAATAATGTGGAGAGACTGAAGAAGGGTATCTACCATTATTCCGTAAGAGATCACAGTATCATTCTGGTTCGGGAAGGTGATTTCAGGAAAGAATTACGCCGGGCGTGTCTGGAACAGGACATGGTTCATGATGCAGCAGTCAACTTTGTCTTAGTGGCCGTGGTGGATCGGGTGCGGGCAAAATACGGCGAGAGGGGCTACAGGTACATCTACATGGAGGCGGGCCACATAAGTCAGAACCTTTACCTCCAAGCCGCCTCCCTCGGGCTTGGTTCTGTGGTCATCGGGGCCTTCATAGATGATGATATGCACAAACTCTTGCAGATAGACGGCAGGAAGGAGATAGTCGTCTCAATTCAGGCGGTCGGGAAGTTGCAGTAATGGGAAATTCCGGTTGGAAATTTCTGGTAGATCATTACGGATATACTTTTACCCTCATTTCCCTGGTAATTAACCTGCTGTTAGCGGCTCTCGTGCTTCACGGGGCCAATCATGTGGTCAGAATCATAGGTGAAGCCGGTACCAAAACCGTCTCCAAGATTACCGCCCTGCTGTTAGGTGCAATTGCGGTAAGGATGATCCGCCTGGGGGTTCTGGAGATATTGCAGACAATGGCCAAGAGTTGAGCAAAATTCCTACCTTAAGATAAACCGCAATAAAATTTTGGCAAATTCGGAGGACAGGATACACAATTGAAGGTATGGAAAACTAAATTACATATCCTGTCCCCGGAACTCCCACACTCTCGCTATTCTGGGCATCTTAACACCTCAAAAAGTAGCCTGTTCCCTTTTCTGTCTGATTAGGAGGATTAAAATGATGAAGAAACTATTTTTGTACACAGGTATTGTGGCACTTCTTATGCTTTTATTCACTTTCAAGTCGGCAAGGGCCAGTGGCATTTTGTTGGAGGGTCTGGGTACCAGGGCAGTAACCATGGGTGGGGCTTTCATAGGGCTGGCCGACGATTCATCGGCAATCTACTGGAACCCTGCCGGTCTTGGCCGGTTAAAAGGGAGCGAGTGGGCATCTGGAGTTTATTCTATGAGCACCTTCATCCGGGATCGGAATTCTGCGAGCAACCTTTATCCTTACCAGCAAAATCCAAATAAGGGGGATATATTCCCCCGGGTTTATCCTACCGAACCAACAAGATTTAACAATGAAGATGAATTTTGGCCTTCTTGCGCAACCATCCCGGCGATTACCGCTTATAAAAATTTCGAGAATTTCACTATGGGCGGAGGTATCTATGCTATCGGTGGCAACTACAGTAAATGGAATGACAGCCTAATAGATAGTACCAATGCCAACATCGATGCAGCCATTCGGGCAAGCATGGCGATTGTGGCCTTCAATGTATCCGTTGCAAAAAAGGTTACTGATAAGCTATCGCTCGGCATGGGAATGGATATATTATATGCAAGGATTAAGGGGTCTATTGATAAAAATTACCGAGGATCAAGTGACCCTCAGCAACTTGATTATGAAGTCAGGCTTGAATCGGAATCGGATGGAATGGGCCTGCAGGGAACAATGGGCATTCTATATGAATTTTCACCCCAGTGGAGTATTGGGGCAGTGTATCGAACCGGGGCCAAATTCGATCTGAATGGAGATACCTATGCAAGAATGACAGTCTTCGGACCCGACGGAAAACCAATTACAAATCTTGAAGAAGAGAGCGACCACCACCATGAGTTTGTATTTCCTCCTTCCTGGGGGATAGGAATTGCTTATAAACCAACCCCGCGTCTCACCCTGGCCACCGATTGGCAAAGGGTTGACTGGACTAAGTTTAACTGGCCCTTCGGAAATATACATTACAATAATCCGGGAGTTCTGCTGAAAAATACGGTGATTGACCCGGATTGGTATCCGTCCAATGGATACCGATTTGGATGGGAGTACAAGTACACCAGCCGCTTAACTCTCCGGGGAGGGTACTGTTTTGAAGACTCAGGCATACCGGGTGATGGGGAAGACATAACCCTCATCTCGATTGGAAATCCAATCCAATATGCTAATGTAGGATTTGGTTACAAATGGGATATATGGAACTTAGACTTTATGCTGGGGACCATGTGGGGGGATAGCTCAGGTGGCGTGAGTCACAGGTGCTACGACCTATCCTTCACTTTCACTCGCCCGTTTGGTGGAGAAAGTGAGAAGTTGCCCGGTTCTCGGGCAACCGGTGGAATTGAAACCCAACAATCATTCTTTTATAAGGAACTCAATATTGCTCCTGAATATTTTCTTGATGAGGGTCATCTTAAATTCAGGGATGTAGATGCTGGCACCTCGCTGGGATTTGAATATTTCCGAATTTTCTCCGGGGAATATGGTGATTGGCTTACCACCGATTTGCAGGTGAGATTCCCCATTATGGGTCATAGAAAAAGGGCATTAAGGAATGCTTATGCCAATTTCAATCTAAATTTCGATTTTGACCAGAAAGAGCTGGAAGATATCCTTACCACCGAAACAATGGATCCCATGTATGAAATCCATAATGCCTATGCCAATTTTAAACTGAATGCCGGAAGATCCAATATAAAGATTGGTCACTTTGACGTACCCTTTGGTCTGGAACCCCTTATCGACACCCATTCCACCCTTTTACAAACCCAGGCCACCAAAAATATCGGATTCAAAAAGGATTGGGGATTATCTGTTAACGGTGCTTTACCTTCTTTTAATTACGAAGCAGCTGCCACCCTTGGCTGTGGAGGGACTACGAAAATCTGGAGAAAGGATGGCAGCTACCTTTTGTCCGGAAGAATTGGTACGCCTACTTCGGAAGATTTCCAGTACGGTTTTTCCCTTCTCTATGGGCGAGTGCTGCCCGCACTTTATGATGATTATCTTTTTAAAAATACTCTTAACCGAAAAAGGGTTGGACTGGATAGCCAATATTCTACCGTTCATATCTCTTCAAGGGGGAAATTGCTTATGGAAAGGATGAAGACCGCAACGTGTTGAGCAGTCTTTTTGAAGTAGATTATACCTTGCCCAAGTATCAAAAATGGCAGCTTGAGACCCAAATCAAATCATTTATTAACGATCTGGAAAAAAGTGGTTCTGACGATACAACCATGACCCTGGGGGTATCTTGCAAATTGACCAATGAGATTACCTTAAGAGCCAACTATATCCATGATTTCAATCTCAGATTGGGCAGAGAGGGAGATATTCTCGGCTCTCAGTTATGTTATTATGGTTTCTAACTTTATTCATCTTATTTTGTAAAACATATATGACAATAAATGTGCGAAAAGTGGTAGGATTTCTGGTGTTGCTTATCATCCTCACGGTAGGATTTGTTTGCCCTGGTCTTGCTGCCGTGGGATGTTCCCTAAGAGATCCGGACCGGGATGTGAGAAGACTCTTTCCCCGATCGACCGGATACAAAACCACTTTCATTGCCATAAAGGAAAGAGGAGGACAAAAACTCCTCAAAAGGATTGAAGAAAAACTGGGAGATCGTTTTGAACCGATATATGAAACCATTGATGTTCCTTATGCTTTTTATACTATACTGCAGCAAAAGGAAATAATCGGCTATATTCATGGCGTGAACCAGAAGGGAGAATTTGGAGGATTGCAGCTTATTCTGGCCACTGATTTGGCCGGAAAGATCCTTAGTTTCTATTACCAGAGAATCAGCAATCCCGAAAGCAAGAAATATAGGGAGCCAAAATTTACAGATCAATTTAAGGGATTAACATTAGCTGATTTTTATTTCTACGACCCGAAAAAAGGCAATATCTCTGATACTACTAATCCCCTTTCCAAAATCGAAAACCCGGGCCAAAGAAATGATACCGACTTCAAGGCCACCCTAAAGGGCTTGAAAAAAAACCTGATAATCTTTGATGAATTTATCGGTGACAACCGGTATGATGAAGTTTATGAAAGGATAAAAGCCAATGGGAAACGTCATTGAAGCAGAGGGGCTAAGCAAGGTTTACCTTAGGGGAAAGGAAAAGATACATGCTCTTGGAGGGATTGATTTGAGCATTGTTAAAGGAGAGTTTGTCTCTGTTATGGGCCCCTCAGGATCTGGGAAAACCACCCTTTTAAACCTTCTCAGTTGTCTTGATACCGCCACTTCCGGAAGTTTAAGAATAAAAAAAAGGGATGTTAGCGGGTTACCTGAAAATAAACTGGTAAAATTCAGACGAGAATACATGGGATTTGTATTCCAACAATTTTTTCTCCTTCCCACCTTAACCGTTCAAAGCGGATTGAAAATGCTGAACCACCTGAAAGGGTGACCAGTCAACCGCTCCATGCAAATAAGTAGGTAAATACAGTACTGTCCAAATTAGCCATGAATTTCAGGGCTTGCCATTGAAATTATTATGATTTTGGACAAGTGTTTCTCATTTTGAAAACAAGGTTCCTTTTATTGTTTTGTACTCCTTGTTTTTTGCTGTCCAAATTAAACGAGTCGTACACTCTCTATGCCGGTAGGAAGCCTCTAAAAAAGGGGCTTCTGTACGGTTAACGGCTCATCTATGTTTCAAATGACATCTTGCTGTCCAAAATACCGGTTTTTAAAAAAGCTAATTTGGACAAGAGTGAGGTAAATAATAGGTAAATAATAGGGACAGCGCCTATTTTATTACAGTCAAGCTATAAATTTATGTACATTCCCTATTTTCGTCGTTCCCTATTCTACTATATCTCTATTTCTTTTCATTTCGGTCTGCCTTCGCCTACCGCTTCTTTTGGGATAATGACGACTGTGAAAGTCTTTCTGTCTCGGCTTGCCTTTTCGCGGAATTCATATGTGCAGACTGCACCGTCACACTTTCCTTTGACCACAGACAGGTAGTTCAGTGTCATGCGAACGCATGAGGAATTCCCGCAGCAGAGGAGAAGCGCGATGTTCCGTTTGAAATCGATTTCCGGGCATTCATAGCGGAGGGGGGTGAGAATGTCCTGCAGTGCTTTTCCATCGGATACTGTTCCGACACCCATGTATTCGGCCTGCATAAAGTGATCTCCTGAGATTCTCACTCCAGAACCCTTCTCTGGGTCATCTTCAACTACGCCCAAGTTCTTACCGAACTCTTTCCCCCTGTCCACATTGCCATGATACTGCGTTGTGGCAATCTTGTTTGTCTTTCCTTCATTATTGATAGATATCTCCACCTGCACTTCCTCCTTGTCCAGAGGTTTCAGTTTTGACGCCGCCTTACCATTCTGGGCTTGTCCGAGTACGTAAGCCGCTGCGAAGCCTATCGCAAGGATGAAAGTTACAGTCTTGAAAGAATTTCTCATGGCGTTTTTCCTTTCTACTTGTCGCCGAACCGTTTATTAACTTGCACTTTTGCCCTGATAATTATGATATTGGTGGCATTTTGGGGCACTTTTGACCGATGCCTGTTAATCAGCCCCATATCTGGGTGACAGCTTCGAACGAAATGCTTATGCCTGACTCGACACTAAGTCAAGAACTAAGGCAACTGTATCTTCCGTATAGGCCAGGGCGAAAGATGAAAGGAACAAAATCGCAAGAAGGAATCCCCACCCCTTTTACAAGGAGGGGATCAAGTGCTTCTTTACTTTCTCAGACAGCTCCGCCATGGCGTCGTAGCAGGTAAGATCATAGTGTAGGGGGGTAATGCTGATCATGCTCCTGCGGAGGGCGGAGGCGTCAGAATCGGCGCTCTCCTCAGTGGAAAGCTGCGTTTCTCCGGTCAGCCAGTAGTAGATATTCTCCCGCGGGTCTGTCCTCCTCTCAAAGTTTTCCATCAGTCTTGCCCTGCCCTGTTTTGTTACAGTGGTTCCTTTAATCTCACTTTCCGGGATGGCCGGAATGTTTACATTGAGCGCCGTGCCGCTGATATGTCCGTCTTTTACCATGAAAGCGGCCATCTTCCTTGCGAACTTCGCTGCAAAGGAGAAATCCGCATCTTTATGGGTATCGAGGGAAACGGCAAGAGAAGGCACGCCGAGAATGGCCCCTTCCGTGGCTGCCGACACCGTTCCCGAATAGAGGACATTGATGCCCACATTGGCGCCCCTGTTGATTCCCGACACCACGAGATCAATGGGCACATCAGATAACTCCCTGATGCCGATCTTGACGCAGTCCGCAGGTGTGCCGGCCACGGCATATCCGAGAAACCTGCCGTTTTTGCTGGTCCGCCGGACCATCAGGGGCCGAAAGATAGTGATGGCATGCCCCACGGCGCTTTGCTCCACTTCGGGCGCCACAATCAGGCAATCTGCATCTTTCGACAGCTCATTATAGAGTGCGCTTAAGCCCCGCGCATAAATGCCGTCATCGTTGGTAAGCAGATATCTCATTTCTCATCCTATTTTACCTGAATAATTTTTCCATCCTTCACTGTGAGTACAAAAGCCTCTTTCTCGGCATCCCCGGACGTTGTAAAAGAAATCCGGCCTGTTGCCCCCGGGTATTCCTCGATATCAAGCAGGCGGTCCCGGAATTTTTCTCTTGTCCGTCCGGCATTTTCTTTGATAATCTTCACCGCCATGCCGGCCGCGTCAAAGACCTCTGCTTCCATGACATCAGGTTCACGACCATAGGCTGCATAAAAATTATCCACGAAATCAATGGTCTCCGGGAAAAAACTCCCGGCAAAAAAGCCATCCGTAAATACTGCCTTAAGAGCTCTGTCCTCCAGAGAAAGCAAAGAGCTTGAATTCCAGCCACTAATGCCCAGTAATCGGATCCCGCTTACATTCTGGAAAATAAGCTGAGGAACGATCATCTTTACAGCCGCATAAGAATCAGCAATGAAGAGGGCGTCGAAATTGAAATACCTGGGCATGGATTGTCCCGGAAATGCCCCTCCCGCCTGGACAATTTCCGTCATGTTTATCAATTTTTTGATATCCTCGCTGAAATCAGTCTGATCATTTCTGTAGGACTGAGCCCACACTATCTTCCCCTGGCGTCTGCCGACCTCTTTGTAGAATAATTTAGCCATCTCCTGGGCATAGCCGTTCTCGGGATGTAAAACGGCAAACCTGCTCAGATGCAAATCTTCTATGACATACTTCACCAGGGTTTTTACCTGCATTGCACCAGTAAGAAAGTTGCGAAACACGTAATCGCCGCCATCGGCAATCCCTTCCTTCTGAGTCAAGGTCATAAGGGGTATCTTCAACTTCTGCGCTTCTTCGGCCGCTGTCTGGGACTCCTCGCTTCCCAACGGACCGATGATGGCAATCACGCCATCACGGGCCAGTTTTGTCACCGCCGCCGCGGCCCTTTCCGGACGGCTTTGCGAGTCCTCGATAAAAAGCTTTATCTGGCTTTTCCTCGCAGGATCAAAGAAACCGGCGGCCAGGATGACCGCATCCAGAGCTCTGCTGCCATAGGATGCAAAGCAACCGGTAAGAGGGAGGATACACCCGAGGGTATGAGGGTTTGCCGCGCCTGCTGCTTCCGGGGACATATCGACTGCTTTTCCCTTATAACCGTTTATCGCCGCCGCTATGGACACGCCGGTAGGAAAAAACACCGCCAGCAGGCAAAACACCCCCAATTTAATTAATGAACGCCTCATCTTGCCCAGGATCCCCCGTTCGGCAGCAGCGATTTAATATATTCCAGCGCCTCGGCAGCCACCTGCGGCGATTCGATCATGACGGACATCTCGTTGTTGTATTTCAGGGCGGAATGCGTCAGGTTATGGCGAAAAAAAGACAGGGCAACCTCCCTTTTCGCCTTATCTATGGCCTCCTTCAGAGCGAGGAAATACTCCCTGTTTTTAAGAAGGATGATGGAGCTATTTTGTAAAGAAAGAGGCTCTCCTCTTTTGCCGGCTTCTCCCCACTGTACGCCTAATACGGAAGGCGCAGGCAAGAAAAGGAAAAAGAGCAACATGCCACACAGAACCGGATAAAAAGTGGATTTATTGTTAAGTCTCAAGCCTTTGCCCCTCCTGTTATACTACCCCAAATGCGGCATTTTGTCGATATAAAAAGCGCCCGGGGGATCCATCATCCCGGGCGCCGATGACAACTGCCGTAAAATTAACCGCCTATTTTACATCTTCGAAATCTGCATCGACCACATCATCATCCTTCTTGCCTGGTCCGGTTTTTTCTTCTTCCGCCGGACCGCCATGCGCACCGGCGCCGGCATGGGGTTCCGAGGCTTTGGCATACATGGCCTCGGCAAGTTTGTGCGAGGCGTTGGTCAGCTCTTCCTGCGCCGCATTAACCTCATTTATATCGTCGCCTTCTATGGCCTTTTTGGTTCGGGCAATCGCCTCTTCAATCCTGGTCTTTTCGGCAGCGCTGATCTTATCTCCGAACTCCTTAATGTTTTTCTCCACGCTGTAAATCATGGCATCCGCCTGATTTCTTGCTTCTATCAGTTCCTTTTTCTTTTTGTCTTCCTCCGCATGGGCGTCTGCTTCCTTTACGAGCTTTTTTATTTCCTCTTCCGTAAGGCCGCTGGATGCGGTGATCCTGATGCTCTGCTCCTTGCCCGTGCCCAAGTCTTTGGCGGAAACGTGCACGATCCCGTTTGCGTCAATATCGAAGGCGACCTCAATCTGCGGCATGCCCCTTGGCGCCGGCGGGATTCCTACCAGCTCAAACCTGCCCAGCGTGCGATTGTCCGCCGCCATGGAGCGTTCCCCCTGCAGGACATGAATGCTTACGGCAGGTTGATTATCCGCCGCCGTAGAGAAAACCTGGCTCTTCTTGGTCGGGATGGTCGTATTCTTCTCGATCAGCTTGGTCAGCACGCCCCCCAGGGTTTCAATCCCCAGAGACAGGGGCGTAACATCGAGCAGAAGCACATCCTTCACGTCGCCGGCCAACACCCCGCCCTGAATGCCGGCGCCAATGGCAACCACCTCATCGGGGTTTACGCCCTTATGGGGCTCTTTGCCGAATATATCCTTCACCTTCTGCTGCACCCGCGGCATGCGCGTCATCCCGCCCACAAGGATCGCCTCGTCAATATCCTTGGGGCTTGAGTTGGCATCCTTAAGTGCCGTAAGACAGGGGCCGGCGGTCTTTTCAATCAGGTCTTCCACCAGAGCCTCAAGTTTTGCCCGTGTCAGTTTGATATTCATATGCTTGGGGCCGGAGGCGTCGGCAGTAATGAAAGGCAGATTAACATCCGTTTCCATCGCTGTGGAAAGTTCCATCTTTGCCTTTTCCGCCGCTTCCTTAACCCGCTGGAGGGCCATTTTGTCGTTTCTGATATCTATCCCCTGGTCCTTCTTGAATTCTGTTGCCAGGTATTCGATCAACCTCTGATCAAAGTCTTCGCCGCCTAAGTGGGTATCACCGTTGGTGGCCTTGACTTCAAAAACCCCTTCCCCCAATTCGAGGATGGAGATATCAAAGGTGCCGCCACCTAAGTCATAAACAGCTATCTTTTCGTCCTTTTTTTTGTCCAGACCGTAGGCCAGAGCAGCCGCCGTCGGTTCATTAATGATCCTTAAAACATTCAGCCCTGCGATCTTGCCTGCGTCTTTTGTGGCCTGTCTTTGGGAATCATTAAAATAGGCAGGCACCGTAATCACCGCATCGGTTGCCTTTTCGCCAAGATAGTCCTCAGCGGTCTGTTTCATCTTCACCAGAATCATCGACGATATTTCCGCCGGGCTGTAACTTTTCCCCCTTATGGTAACCTGGGCGTCGCCGTTTTTCGCTTCCGTGATCTTAAAGGGGCTGATTTTTATGTCGTACTGAACCTCCTTGGTTCCGTATTTTCTGCCGATAAGTCGCTTAACGGCATATACCGTATTCTCCGAGTTGGTGACAGCCTGCCGCTTGGCAACTTGTCCTACGAGACGCTCACCACTTTCCGTAAAGGCAACCATGGAAGGAGTCGTCCTGTTCCCTTCCTGATTGGCGATCACAATGGGGTCTCCCCCTTCCATAATGGCGACGCACGAATTTGTTGTCCCTAAATCAATCCCTATAATCTTGCCCATATTAGTATTCCTCCTTATTCTCTGATAAGCGCTGATCAATCTTGAATCTTCAATTATCTTTTTTCGCGGCTCTGCCCACCGACACCTTGGTCGGCTTGAGCAGTCTGCCTTTCAGAAGATAACCCTTTTCAAATTCTTCGATAACCTTGTTATTTCCGTGTCCCTCGCTTTCCACCTGCAGCAGGGCGTCATGCAGATTGGGGTTGAAATCGGCGCCTACCGCTTCTATTTTTTCCACTCCATGCTTCTCCAGACAACAAAGCAGTTGTTCCTTTACGAGTCTAAAGCCCTCTTTGAAGGCCGCCATATCGCCGGCATTACAGGCATGTTCCGCTGCCCTGTCGAGGCTGTCTAAAATCGGCAGGATGTCTTTTATGAGGTTCTCATTGCCATAGGCGATGGCGTCGGTCTTTTCTTTAGCGGCGCGTTTTTTATAATTGTCCAGTTCCGCCATGACCCGCAGATACTTGTCGTAATTTTCCACCGCCTTTCTTTCCGCATCCTCAAGCCTCTTCATCAGATCGCCGCCATTCTCTTTATCTCCAAGTTCAGCGGCAGGCCGCTCTTCCAATCTCGTTGTTTCCCTGTCCGTATCTTTTTTCGTTTTCCTAACCATACTCCCGACTCAACTACTCTCCCGTTCCCAGGGACAAAAGCCTCCTTTTACTTTGCATCCGGTCTTTGAAAAAGTTTGAAATCCACCATCTCGCAGATCACATGACCGACCGTAATGTGCACCTCCTGTATGCGCGGCGTGCTATGGGAGGAAACATTCAGTGAATAATCCACGATCCCGGCAATAGCCCCTCCATCTTTTCCCGTTAAACCTATGGTAATAAGCCCCATCTTCTTAGCCGTTTCTAAAGCCTTTACTACATTCGGAGAACTGCCGCTCGTGCTGATGCCCCATGCTATGTCTCCTTCCCTGCCTATGGCCCTGATCTGCTTGCTGAATATTTCTGAAAAATCATAATCATTGCCGATGCTCGTCAGGACGGAGGTGTCCGTACTCAGGGCAATTGCCGGAAGGGGCGGCCTCTCGATGAGAAAACGGTTCACGAATTCCGCCGCCAGGTGCTGCGAGTCGGCAGCCGAACCCCCATTGCCAAAGATCAGGAGCTTATTTCCTCTTTTCAGGGCTGCAGTGAAAGCTTCAACCACCTGGACTATTTTAACCAGATTCTCGTTTACAAAAATGTCTTTTAGCTGACAGCTTTCTTTAAACGATTTTACAATGTGATCTTCCACGCAAGCACCCCGAAGATTTTCTCACGCCCCGTCACAAATTTTAATTTAATATATTTACCCGCCAGGCCAGTGTCAAGGGGATGAGGATTGATAAATTGAGGGGAAGGAAAAGTTGATTGAGAATCGACGAAAAAATGATGAACCCGTAAAAAGTCGAAAAACAGGCCAAATTCGACGGTTCCGTCAAAAATAAATCACATATCCGTTAAGTCCAGATGGTTTTTTCTGTCACGGAATTCCGCCAGCTTCCCCTTGTTCCAACCGGATGTCTTGCTGAAATATTGAGTAATCCTGGCAATTCCTTCTACATCTCTTGCGCCGCAGGCGGGACATGCATCCCTTACCCCGCGGGAAGTTCTGCCACAGTTGGCGCAAGAGGTGAACTCCGGCGAAAAAACAAGCTGGTCATTAAGGGTATCATTAAGTATGCGGGCAACAAAATCAGCCAGCTTTTCCGTATGGGGAAGGAAATCTCCCAGCCAGACATTGCTTGCGACCCCGCCCCTGATCAAAGGGTGAAACATCCCTTCACGCCTTACCCGCTCCAGAGGGCTCACCTGGGCTGATACGTGCAGTTGCGTTGAATTAGTATAATAAACCTCCCCCGCGGCGAGATTGCCCTTCACGTAATGCCCGGCCATTGGTGAAAAATATCT
>Ga0066636_10000795_pt1 | contig 18383 bp, 27 predicted proteins | sample CryGeyCG2014_080_2_FD_62736 | JGI IMG/M metagenome (GOLD analysis project Ga0066636, IMG submission 62736) | Groundwater microbial communities from aquifer - Crystal Geyser CG07_land_8/20/14_0.80 | ecosystem: Environmental > Aquatic > Deep subsurface > Groundwater | place: USA: Utah: Grand...
CAGGCATAAGAAAATTCATTAGAAAAGCAGGAGTAACAGTTGATGATATAAAAACTATAGACCAATTGCCATTATTCAAACTTAGAGCTGGAGAAAGATTGGGAAGCGGGGTAAAAAGAAAGCCGATAACTTTGAATCAAAAACAATTTGAAAGGAGAATTAGAAAGATTCTATTACAATCGGTTTAGAGAATTTATAGATAACAATGGGCGGTCTCGCAGAATAGCAGTTACCCCGCCATGCTTAATAAAAGCAATAGGCGCTCCTGCACACAAGGGCGAGAGTATCAGTAAATGATGGGTATTATAGCATAGAAAAGATAATGCAGCTATTGCTCGTGGCAATTCTTTCATAACATTAACCTATTACAGCTGTTTTTGCAATTACATTGATTTTCAGCTAATAAAAATAATATATTGATCCAACTATAAATGGCGAAAAATATATAAAACGCCTATAGTGGAGCGAGCTAACCCTATCCACTAAGGAAAATAAGAAGGGTTATGAAGTTGAGAGCAATAGAGTAAACAGTGTTAGAATCTCTGTTAATATTCATCTTTGCGGGGATATTGACGCTTCGAAAGCGTCACCGCCTACCAAATAAGATTATTGCTTTTTCCTGTCTTATTTCACGAGGGTGGAAAGCCCTCTATCCGGTAGAAATGGATTAAAACGACTCAAGAAATTAGTGACAAAATCACGAAACCTTATGTCATGTTAATCATACTTACCGGCGAAGAAAAAAAGAAACAACGCGAGTGGGTGTAGGGGTGGGAATTCATTTTATGGAAAAAGTAATAATATACTTCAACGCAAGTTGAAGAGTGCGACGGGAGTTTATTTTGATTGAAAATATACTAACTAAGAACAGTGGTATACTGTATTGTTATTTATAATAACAGACAAACATTGTTTTTTTATTATTATTTAAAGAAGTTTAATTAGCTACTCCCGTCGTACAAAGATGAACCAGTATAAGGAACGACAAACAGCTATAACTCCAAATGTAGCTAACAAATCGTTCGCTCTTGGAGAAGAGAATCCGGCTAAAATAATTAAATAGTCGGCTATCCTTTCTTTCTAAGTTAAAAGTAGGTAAAAATGTTATGGCACGATCCTGACTTTGACGTACACATTTGCGAATTAAGCGAACATGATGATGGGATCACTGGCATGTTTCCAGCCGCGGTACTGGCTACAGCGCTAGCCTTTGGGCAAGATCAGCTTGATTTTGTTGACGATTATACCAATGATACTATCGAAGATGAAGATTGTTTTACAGATAAGAAAACCGAAAAGATATCACTACGTAGACATTTAAACAACGGAAAAAAAAAGGGAAAACCATTCGAGCGCTGGTATTTAGATGTTTTGTATGGAAAGAAAGAAATAACTGACAAACTAGAATTAAACGAAGAAGAGCTCTTTATAGAATTAGACAATGACCTAAAGTTCTTTATTGAAAACTTTTAGTAAACAAAGAAGAAAAATAGATGAAACATGATATTAGATTGATTGGAGCTAAAAACTCACATGCTTGTAAAGAAATACTAACAGATACAAATATAAGAAAATTGTCGACCAACACAATTATATTGCCAGATTTACTAGTAAACTATGGTTTACCATATCAGTCTATAATGGCTATCTTATCAAATAGTGAAAAGTTACGTGGTATTCCTATAATTAACAAAAATGCAAGACTATCTAAATTCCAGGTCTTAATGACCGCTAGTGATATAGGTATCTTAATTCCAGATAGTAAATTATCGTTGTCCTTAGACGACAACAAAAAAGAGTGGATAGAAAAAAGAATTCACTCTATAGGTGGACTAGGAATAAGGTTTGCTGGACAAAGAGGCAAAATACCCAATAAATACTACCAAAGATTTGTGAGAAATAGAGTTTATGAAGCAAGAGTTCACGCTTTTAGTTGGATAAACAGCAAAAAATGGGTAGTACAAAAGAGAATTGGAGATCAAAGAGAGATAGCTTGGAACTTTAAAAATAATGGGCTCTTCGTGAGCATCAATAAACCATATGAATATGAACTATATAGAACCACCATAAATATTACTAAGAAGTTAATGAATGCATTAAAGGTACAATTTTGTGCCTCCGATTTCATAATCTGTAAAAATAAATATCTTTATTTTTTAGAGATAAATTCTGCGCCAGGATTTCAGGATTTAAGTAGGCAAACATATATTTCTGCATTTAACAAATTACAGACTACAAAGATCAGAGACATATTTTGTGAGGTGAAATGATGCCTATATATGAATATGAGTGCCCGAATTGTAAAGAGATTATGGAGATTTTCACTGGAAAAAACGATGATAAAACGATTGTAATATGCGGTATTTGTAATAAACCGATGACTAGGATATTATCGACAGTAAGTTTTAATGTGCACGGATATAACTCAAAAAATAGTTATTCTGGCGATAAAGCTAGCACTATCAATAAACAAAAAAGCCACAACAGGAGACTATAGATGACAATTATAGGTAAAATAGTTTCTACTAAAGCTTATCAAACTACCGATGGTATAAAGTTTGTTGGGGAATGGGCTGAGGAGAAGGCAGCACTTCACCAAAAGTGGATAAATGAAACTGAAGAGCTGGTTACCTCCTGTAAAATACCAAAATCGTTCCTTTTGAAGATGATGACACAGGTTAAAAATATACCACACGACAGAAAGTTGTTTATTGATCACGGACCAACGTCCATAGAGATGGATATAGAAAAATCAACAATAGATATACGACACTCTATAAATACAAAAATAACAATCAAATCTATCTTGCACAATCCTATCGCTAGTAATGTTAATAAGGTGCTAGGCAACAATGCGTATAAAAAGCTTAAGGCATCCTCAATTGTTATAAAGAAAAGAAAATACTTAGACCATCAATTGGTTAGAATATATGAAGAAACACTAGCCTTCTAATAATAATATTACTGTAAATTTAAATTATATAGTACATGAATGGGAGTTGGAAAGTATCATGAATGGGTTTGAACCGAAGATAATTTTGAATTCGTTAATGATTTTGTACCCAATTCTTGTGACTACCCTAATGTCGCATTTAAACTATAAAATGAACGATAATTTGGTAATATATCTTTTGTTTAAATTTTTCAAAAAAAATTATTATTTAAATTTTTTTTATATTTTAAAACCAAAACCTACCTAAGGACGGGGCTTTTGATTTACCCCCAGAAATTTTTAAATTTATTAATCCAAAACACATCCATTCTCCCCAATTCTAAAAGTAATAAAAGAAATCCTACCATTATTTATTAATTCTTTAATATTTTTTTGGCAATCACTAAGTCTAGCTTTTCCTGTTTTTATTTCAATAAAAATAATTTCATCCTCATTAAATTGAATTCCATCAATTGGATTTCCAATAAAATGAAATTTATTAGAATCCCAAGGCCAATCATTCAAAAAAGGAGCTAAACTTTCTCCTATCTTTCCTAATCTAACTTCAGAACTCTTGCGAAATCCTAATTCTTTTTCATACAACGCTTTTAGATCTTCATATAATTTTTTTTGATAAAAAAATTCTTCATTATGTAATTTTTCTTTCTTTAAAAATTCATCAGTTTTTATTTTTATCAAATTTTCATTATATAGTTTTTCTTTATTAGAAAATTCTTCAGATTTTTTTAATAATTCCAATGAATTTTGATATTTATTATTTAAATTATAAAATTTTATTTTCAATATTATTGTAATAAAAACAACAACAATAAATATTAAAATAAAAATAACTTGGAATAACGGATACTGATAGTAGGACATAATTTAATACTTTCTATTATTTTTATTCAGTGGAAGAATCTTCATTAACATCGTAATCCATTCGTTTTTGATGAAACCCTATTAATTCTTTTATTAAAGATTCCTTAATTTTTTTTAAATTACCCAATTTTAATACTACATTATCTAATTGACCATCGTTTATTAAATAATTAATAGTATCTTCTATAATTTTTGAAGAATTAAATTTTCCTGATTGAAGAGTAGATCTACTAGTGGCTTCAATTTGATCACATATCATAAGAAGCATCGCCTCTATTGAATTAGGTTTAGATGTTTTATATCTAAACAAACCACTATCTATAACTAAATTATTAGGTTTATTAATAAAATACCTCAAAATAGTAGTACCGTGGTGTTGACTAATAACTTCTAATAATTTCCTTGTAAATTTATTATCATTTACTAATATCACAATACTATCTGAAACATGTCTAGTTATTAATTCATAACTAATATTAGGTAATAAATCATTGTGTAAATTCTCATCATCTAATTGATTTTCAGAAAAACACTTTGGATTAAATATTTTTCCTATATCATGATATATAGCCGCCACCTTCATAAAATCAACATCTAAACCCAAATCTATACTCATACTTTCTATCATACTTTCTAAGAATTGGGAATGTTTATAAGTACCAGGACATTTTTCTCTAAACTCAGATAATAGGCAATATTTAGAATCTAATAATATTTGAAAATCCTTGTTAATAGTATTAGAAGTTTCTGTTTTTAATGTTTGATTATCCATCTGTTTTTTCAATTAATTCATCCAATGAATTACATATTTCACACATATATTTTCTGCCAAATTCGATATTCAATATTGTATACTCAGCTCCACAATTATTACAAATAAAATACTTTTCTTTTTTATTGGCTATATCTTTATTTTCAGCAGGTTTTAGTCTTCCATTTGCTTTCCTCATTGTTTTTATTATCCTTTTTGATCTTTATTTTTAATAGGTTTAATTATAAAAATATTAACTTCTTCCTGTAAAGCAATAAGTAATAATTTGACTTGTTCTAAAGAGATAAGATTTTTTGAAACATCTAGTCGTATTTCCCCAAGGTAAAAAGGACCAAAATCATTCCATCTCTCATCTAATTCCATTATTTTTTTATTTACATTATCTCTAACTTTTAATATTATATTGTCGTCAAATTCCATGAGTTGACCTCCGTTTAAGGCATGTAATCAAAAAATGAGGGTTCAATTGCTAAAATTATAGTAGCAGACATAGTTTTAGCAAGCATATTTTCTTTTATAAAAAAATTAAATCTAGGCTTATTGTTCCAACGTCTTAATCTTTCCTCAATTATTTTTTTTCCAAATTCTTGCATAGTAATTAATTCCACAAACTGTCTATGAAAATTTAATCTTATATACTTAAGATAACCACCTTCCATTAGTGTCCATATTAAATTTTCTTTAAATTCAGTAATATTATCTTGAAAACTTATAAACACATGTCTATAATTGGGAAAATAATTCTCTACAGTATTTTTTGTAGATGCATAATCAGACCTATCTATTGTACTTATAACAATACCAAACTCTACACAACAAAATTGAACAGACGTATCTTTTGAAGGTTGATGTTTTTCAAAGGGAACTTTTAATGCTCTTAACATTATTTCAATGTTTTCATTTAATTCATTTAATAAAATATTATAAACCATTTACGGCCTCATTCTGAACTTGATATTGTTCAGAAAGATAAAAAGGTACATCCTCATATTTATCAATGACTTCAAATTTTATATTATCATTTACAGATATTACTTTTATATTTTTATCTACAGGAATATCTTCTTCTAATATTTTTTTAGCCAATGGGGTAGTTATTTTTTGTTCAATACATCTTTTTAGTGGTCTAGCACCAAATTGTTCATCAATACCTAATTTATAAATATTTTCTTTTACTTCCTCATCAAAAAATAACGACATGTTTTTATAATTAGTATCGTTACTTCTTAGATTATCATTTAATTTATGTAATTCTATTTCTATAATTTTTAAATAACTATCTTTAGTTAGATTTTTAAAATTAATTATCATATCAAGACGATTTAAAAATTCAGGTTTAAATTTTTCTTTTAAAGCCTTATTTAATACCAAATCCTTTTTCTCATTAGTAATTTTACTAACATCACCGAATCCTATAGTCCTAGATATATTTTGTACTTCTTTTACTCCAATATTAGAAGTCATAATAATAATAGTATCTTTAAAAGATACAGATTGCCCCCTACCATCAGTCAATCTTCCATCTTCTAATACTTGAAGCATTAGTTCGTGAACCTTAAAACTAGCTTTTTCTATTTCATCAAAAACAACCACACAAAATGGATTCTTTGTAATAGCATTAGTTAAATAACCTCCCTGCTCATAACCTATATATCCATTGGGAGCTCCTATTAACTTCGAATACTCATGGTCTGCAGAATATTCAGAACAATCTATTATAATTAAATTATTCTTATCTTTTATTAATTCATTAGCTAATATTTTACAAGAATGACTTTTACCAACCCCAGTTTGCCCCACAAAAAGAAAAGATCCTATTGGTTTATTTGGATCTTTTAAACCAATACTAGCTTTTTGAATGGCTCCCACTAAACTATTTATAGCCTCATCTTGCCCCACAAGAAAAACCTTCATATTATCTTCTAATTTTAAAAGATCTTCCTTTGGTACATCTTTAAAACGTTTTTTTAATTTAGTTTTACCATATTGAGCCATACCTCCTGAGCTTGCAGTTCTAGTACCATTATTTCCACAAGATGTATTATTATCTTCTTCTTTTAATCCAAATATTTTTAAAGCATTAGCATAAGTTAAAAAAGGATTTAAAGAAGCTACTAATTCATATAATTCACCAATTAATACAGGAGGAGTTATTCTAAGAGGGATACCCATAGCATCTAGTTGAGCAAATAGATCCTCAAAATCAATAATACATACCGATACTATAAAAGTATTAAAACTTGTAGGACTATGAAAATATCTTTTATTTAAAATAGATTCAATATCTTCTTCTTTAAAAATTTTAACTTCAACATATTTACTTATTCTTTTCCACCAAACTTTTTTTACAGAAAACTCCAATTCTTTTACATTTTTCAATTCTATTTCAGTTTTATTTTTAAGAATTTCTTTTTTGCTTTCTATATCTTCTTTATTATTTTTTGGTTTGTTAAAATCTTCATAATAAGAATTATTCCAACTAGAATTATCTAGAAGTAATTTTTCATCCTCTTTAATTTTTTTATGCTTTTTTATTTTTACAACATAATTTTTATTTATTACTAAATTATCAGGAAGTAAAAGAGAATTTTGTTCTAATATTTTTTTTGTTAACTCTTCTCTTATCTTTATTAGATCCATTTTAGGAGTTACAGTTTGATTTATATAAGATACTAATTGATTTACATTACCGATACAATTAGCTATAATAAAATCTTCATATAGAGTACGAGGAATATTTCCCTTTTCTCTAGTTAAATAAGTTAATTTATCATCTAACTCATTTTCAGGAAGTTTTAAAATTAAAACTTCAAAATTATCTAACGTTATTAAATTTGTAGGAAATATATCGTAATTATCTTTAGACATTATTATCTCCTTTTAATTTATCTATTTCTATATTTATTATTTCCGTATTTTATTATAACTACTGCTTCATCATATTTCAATTTATCTACAGATGGAATTGCTATATTCATTCCCTTTTTTTCAAAAGCTTCTTTTGCTAGTACTTCATAAGAAACATTATTAATACTAAGAATTCCGTTTAAAGCCACTTTTTGAACATTACTTATAAGATCATTCATTTGAGTATTTTGACTAGAAAAAGGAAGTTCCTTAGTTTCTGGTTCGTTATTTATAATTATAGCTGGTTTTGTATTTTTAGAATTAATTTCCTTACTTTTACCTAAATTTGGTACTAGAATACTTGAAGTATCGTTGGAAACATGAACCTGATTAATAATCACGTTACTTTCAATTTTTTTACTAGTAGTATTAGAAAAAGATTCCTGTTTTTGAGTAGGTAATTTTATAATATTTTCAGAATTAGAAACCAGAATAGGAATTTTAATTTCAGGCTCATGATCTTCAATATCATATAAATTTTCTTCCGATTCTTTAAATAAACCAACTCCCCACTTTGAACAAGCATTAACTATAGCCTTCGATAAAGCTGATTTATAAGAATTTCCAATATCTATTATTTTATTAATATTTGGACCATCTTTATATCTCATTATTAGATGACTACCAAAACCAGTTTGAATAGAAGATGAAAAAGCAGTATATTCCTGATTATTATCGGAATGTTTATCTTCTATTGAAAGTTTAACTTGTACTTCAAGCACCACTTGATCTTCTATAATATCTCTAAATGTCACAATTGTAGACCATTTTTCACCAAATACCTCATTCATTCTATGAATAACATCTTCGTTAGGTATATATTTAAAAATCATTCCACCTAAACCTTTACGTTCTTTAAGTTGAAAAGGTTCATAAAGCTTTTTCAAAAATTCTTTTTGCATTTTAAATCTCCTTACGTCTTTTAATTATATTATATTAAAATTTTGTTTATAAAAATTGGCTCAAGAAAACCGTTATCACTTTATGGTAGCGAAGGAATTGTGGCTCAATTCCTTTTTTGGTTAACATATCAATTATATGCAAACTGTTGTCCTTGTGCCTCACGGTTCAAGCACCTATCCTTTAGGGTAGTGGTTGTTGACTTCTTTGAATCCTTTCCATATTTAAATAAAGATAAATAAATTTCTCTATCCAACCTGTCCTTAGTTATATTTATAGCTTTTGAATCTATATCAGTTCCAATTACAGAATAACCATGTTCTAACGCCACTTTTAATGTTGTTCCCGACCCACAAAAAGGATCAAATATTGTATCAAAATCATAATCTTTACATACTGATAATATTATTCTAATAACTTCTTCTGGTATTTGATTTGCATATCCTTGGTATTCTTTAGATACATTTTTTACTTGCTCTATTACAAACCATTCTTTTAATGAGGTACCCAAGCTACCATTTTCTATTAATTTCTTAACTCTTTTATCATTTGGATTTCTATAAGCTATTTTATAATTACTTAAATTTGGTTCTATACCAAAAAAAGATATCATTCTAACAGCCCTTGGTAAATGAGAATTATAACACCAAAATAAAACCTTATTTGGAACTTTATTCATTGCTGGTAAAACATAATTAAACGTTTCTTCTGGATATTGAATTATAATACATGGTTTTTGTATTTTACTTAACATTTTTATATAATCTTTATGTGGCATCTTATCTTTATAACTATTATATTTAAATCCAACATTATATGGGGGGTCTGTAATGGTCAAAATTTTTAAATTTTCTGGAATTTTAAAATTTCTAAAGTCAATCAATTCCACCATAACTTTAATATCTTCATCCAGCATTAAGATTATTTCCTACCAGTTTTTATACTATAATCATTATTTTTAATTTGTCAAGAGCATCATGGTCGAAAAGATTTTTTTAGTCAAAAAAATCATTTTCTGAATATCCAAAAATAACTATGATTTTTTCTAGCGTGCTTTTGTAATTTAACTTGCACAGTCGGATTAGTTTTCTGTAGAAGAACAAAAAAATCTTCAATCTCCAACAATAATTCATTTATAGCAATATTATATATTTCTATATGACTCATTTTTTGTAATGAACTTTCTATTTCATCTTTACATTTGACAAGCATTAACCCTCTATGCTTTAAAACTCTTTTTCCCTCTATCATTCCCTTTCTATATAAATTTATTATATCTTTATGATAAAATCCCTTAGTTGTTTCTTTATTTTTATAATTATCATTCACAATCATATTACCTGGATTATGAACATAGGGAGGATCAAAAACATAAATATCAAAAAATTCATTATCATATGGCAAATTACAAAAATCATATAATGTATCTGGTGTTGTTATAATATCAGATGCATATAATTCATATAAACTAATATCAATGTTTTTCCAAAAAACACCTTTTCCATAGGTAGAATCACATATTTTAAATCCAGGTTTAAAATAAATAGCCGCTATTTTAGAAAACAAAAAAGCATTATCACATTGATATGATGTAAAAATACTAAATTGTCGCTCAAATTCTGGTCCAAAAAGATCATACATATGATTATTTATAAGATATCAAAAAATGTTTTAATTCTAAAGCATCCTCTAATGGGATCCACATTATTCTATCATAACCTTTATAATATTTTTCTCCATTTTTTTTGATTATTATTGATTCATATTTAATAGATGAAAACTCTTTATCTTTTTCTTTAATATATAATGGATTTGTTAATCTATATAAAGGCATATAAAGCATAGAATCTTTATTTTTTTCAAAATCATCAGTAGAATATTTTGTATTAATAATTCTAGGATCATTTGCTTTTATAAATCCAATTTTGTTTTTTACAAGATCTAATAAATCTAATCTTTTAAACCCAAAAAAATTCTCATCCATATAAGTTTTTAAATATTTATAATAGTTTCTAAAAGCATAGCAGTGAGCTATAGAATCAAAAAACCACCCATCATTTTTTCCTCCTTTTCCCCTACCCCTAAGTTCTATACATAACTTGTTACTCTCTGGATCAGAGTCTTTAACCCTTTTTGCTTTTTTATAATTTTTAAGCTCAAGCAAGGATGTTAATCCTGGAAAAAAATATTCTACATCCTCGATAGAACCAAATTTTTTTAAAAGCTGTTCACGATCATGACCACATTCAATATCACAATGCCCTTCAGTATTTTCTTTAAAACTAACTTTTCTCAAAAAATGTAAACCATTATTTTTATTATCTTTAAGCATGTCTATAAAAAGATTTTCTGTTTTTTCACCCATTTTATATGATGATTTAAAATTTATAGAAGTCGACATAATTAATTCTCCTTATTTGCGGTTAACAAAATACACATTCCATACCAGTGAAATACCACCATCAATCAGAGATTGGAAGGGGTTTCTTTGTTCAGTGATGGGCATTGATATACCGCCTCTCCAAAAGCGTTACTTTCCGCAGTTCCTGCGGTAGATTAAATAATAATCAGCTGTGGACATTCCAGCTTGACTGGCTAAAAATAATATATTTTTTGATACTCATGCGGCAGTATTTCCATTTTTTTCAGCCGCTTGAAAATCAGTTTGATTATAATTTGTAATAAATTACTGGATTATCATATAGCTCAAATTCTTTAGCCACCTATCCGCCATGGATTTCTAGGTCCATGTTTTTTGTTATCAGGCGAAACCACAACATCGTTTTCACAACCACCAGACTTTGGTAAATTATCTGAATAGGAATAAATCTTGTCGTTAGCATCGCCAGGACGCCTATATTGATTTACACCACCTACAGTAGAAGTTTCTGCTCGCCTAGAACTTTCTCTTTTTTTAGCCTTATCATCATCTAAATCATCAATATCTTTGGTTGTATCATCTGGATTGACAACATTTTCCACCCCATCTTCCGAAATATGCTGTCGTTGCCCACCAAAATTACCATCTTTAATATCAGATTTTGAATCACAAACTTGATTATCACAGGGACTAAGTACAAACATTTTTATTCCTCCAAATTAGAATTATTTAATATATCTCTTAACAAACAAAGAATACCTTTATTTCTTTCATATCCTTTTAAATTTCCATTGATATTAGTTCTATCACTTTTAATCCTATAAATATAATTACCAGTTTTATGATTCCCACTCTCATCATTAATTATAGTAATAGTACCTATCGATTCTGTTCTACTTAATATACCAAATGGTATTAATTTAATATCTACTTCTATCATATAAATACCCCGTTTTGATTTGGTGGACGCGCCCGGAGTCGAACCGGGGTCTTGAATGTTAAAATTAAAAACTTATACAATGATCGAGTAACAAAAGGAGGGTACCTATTATTTATTTAAAAAATCAATTAAGTTATCAGATTCTGTTTCTAGGCCCTGATTTGCCCAGTTAATTACATATTACTATATTTAATATTAACTATTTCGATCTCATTAAGAGATCTAATAGCATAATCAAGTAAAGAATTGTGACTTATTTTTAAACTACATTTTATTTAATGTTGAAAGCAGCCAAAACAACACATTGAATTTTTAATTTTATCCACCCAATCGAAGCCAATTTCGCGCCCACATTAATGTTTTGTTTCTTGTTGTATTTTAGATATTTGTCCCATTGTATTAACAAGAAAACTCACTAAAATACAACAAGTCTTATTATATTAATTAACAAATAACTTAGGAGTACTATTGCCCTCTTTTTTCCTAATATAAGGAACTATTTGTTGAACAAAAATCTTTTTTCTTAATTGTCTCTTTATTAAACTTTTAACAATATCAATAGCCTTATTAAATCTATCTCTATTAATAGGTTTATAAAACTCTGGAAAATGAATAGGTTTACTAGAAGATCTATGCCCATCTAGCAGAGTAATAGGCACTAATTTAACTTCAGGAAAAGCCGAAAAAATAACATGTGCACTATGACTCCTATATACAGGATCTACATGATTATCTTCTATATTTTCACCCAAAGCGTTTTCAAGCTGAAGCATTACCGTTTTTATACCTGGATAAATTTTAGATAAAAACATACTATCAACTAAAACTCTTTTTAACATCGCTGCTTCACAGTAAGATTTACACTCAATATTCAATAACAAATTACCATCAACTCTAACATGTAAATCTGTTTCCAATTTATAAATACAATCTGTAACAGATTTAATAACTTCTACAGTAACACTATTAGGTATGCCAGACAAATAACCTAAATTTTGAATGGGAAAATCAGAAAAACATCTAGACTCAATAGAAATTCTTTCATTATCAATCCCTAATTCTTCCAAAGCAACAAATACAATAAGTCTGGCAATATCTTCAACCAATTTCCCTTTTTTTGCTCGAACCTGCCCTCCAGTTAATCCAACCATATTCTTTAATGAATAATTATAAAGTCTTTCTACTGCATTAGTATAATACTTTCTATTTTCCATAAAAAATTCTCCTGTCATTTAAAAAAAATAATTAAACACCCTATCCTTTGCCTTTTCACAATATTTTTTTGCTATGTCTATCCCTATAAACCTCCTTTCTAATACTTTAGCTACAAAAGTGGTAGTTCCAACACCATTAAATGGATCTAATATAATATCATTTTTAAAACTAAATAATTTAATTATTCTACCAACTAATTCCTCTGGGAACATGGCTGGATGATCATATTTATCCATATCTTTCTCTGGAGCTATAATCCACTTTGCAACAGTCCAATCTTTAAATTCATCCGCAGATAGATCAGAATTCATTAATAATCCTTCTTTTTTTAAGTTTCCTTTACAAAATATTTCTAAAAATTCCCATGTATACTTTAAATACGGGGATGAAGGTGACATCCAACTTCCCCACGCAGTATACTTACAATTATAATTATTCTTTTCCCAGAGTATTTCTCCTTTCCATATCAGTTTTTTATTCATAAAATAATTACTAATAATATGATGAGTTGGTATATAATCAGAAAAACACGGTTGAACATTAACTACAATTCTTCCACCAAATTTTAATACTCTAATACATTCATCAAATATAGAAAATAATTTGATAAAATAATTTTTCCAAAATAAACTATCGCTTGTTTTATCATACTCTAAACCAAAATTATAAGGAGGAGATGTTATTATTAGGTCAATACAATTATTTGGTAACAATTTTAATAAATTTTCACTATCATCACAAAATATATTATTAATAAAATCAGAAGTAACATCATTTATAATCTGATTAAAATCATTATCAACTGTATAGAAAACACCACCCCTATTAATTTTAATTTTTTCTATATTTTTTATTCTTCTTTTTTTTTCCACATAGTCCTCATAAAAATTGGAGCGGGCTAAGGGAATCGAACCCCTACTATCATCCTGGAAAGATGAAGTCCTACCATTAAACGAAACCCGCATTAAATTTGGTGGCTACATGTTCGGCATACACGTAGCCACCTAAGAAAGGAAACGCATATGAAAGAACGCTTTACAACTAGCCACAATAAAAAAATTACTTGTGGCTCTAATGATAGGCCTCGAACCTATATCCTTCTGTTTAACAGACAGATGCTTTACCTAATTAAGCTACATTAGATATTTGATATAATTAATAATGATTTAATACCCTATTCCTTTCTTAAATAAGAATATAATCATTATTTTTGATTTGTCAATAGTTAATTTAAAATATTTATCGTAAACTTTTTGCAAAATTAAAATCTTTTATAACATTAGAATAACTTTTATGTTTTTCCCCACCGCCTCTCAATAAATAAGAAGGATGATAAGTAGGAATAACTTTAATGTCACCATATTCAAATATCCGACTAACAATACTACCCAAAAAGATTTTTTGATCAAGTCCTAATAAGGTTGTAGAAGCGTCTTTACCAAGTGTAACTATAACTTTAGGTTTAATAATATCTATCTGTACAATCAAATAAGACAAGCAGGAATCTATCCAATCAGATTTTAATGATAGACCAGCTGCTAAATAACACTTTACAAGATTAGTAATATATACATCATCTATAGTTAGCACAACATCTGCCAAGATTTTATCCAATAATTTTCCTGCTCTACCTACAAATGGTAATCCAACTTTATTTTCTTCATCTGCAGGAACCATACCACAAATCATAAGACTAGTGTTTGAATTACCTTTAGCAAAAACTGCTTTATTTCTTTTCTTGTAAAGATCACAGTGTGTACAGGTTGATGCAATTAATTCTAATTCTTTTAAATCCATAAATTTATTTAATCATTATCTTCTGTATCAATTAAATCAAAATTTAATTCCATCCCAGGATTTTTTTCTGATTCTTCTACAAGTAATCGAGTTTCTTTAAATACATCAGAAGCAATTAAAACATCAATGTCTTCTGATTTTTCTTTTTTAACACATCCCATTGCTTTTCCTTTTTTCATAACACACGCTTTAATTTTAGCTTTCGTTGAATCTGAAAACTTAGAACGATTCAAAAGTCTGAGCGCTGCTGTGTAATGAGCACAATCGGGTCATTGTGCATTCTATAAGTTTCCTTATAGCATGGACTATATATTTATCTGACTCTATCAAATCTATGAGTATAGATATAGCAATCTCTACATAAACAAACTAAATTACTGTTAGAATCAGATAGTCGGCGTATTACATGTGCTGTAGATTTGCCATTAGCAGGAACACATGTCTCAACATTCGTATCAGTCTCTAGGTGGCTCATCATTCGATTCTCTGAATCAGAGATACCACACGGGGTTGACATATATGATTTATTTATATTTAGTTTTCTCCGTTAAAGCCGACTTTTATTCCGGCACCCTATTCTACCGGAAAACTTTTTAGAGGTCCACAAAATGTTGATTTCTTTAGTTTTTTTCTTTCTTTTGTACTTAATTTTTTACCCATCGCTTCATTTGCACGTTTAATTATTTCATCTAAATAATTTTCCTTCATAATTCTTATCTCCTATTATTTATTTTCTAATTTTAAAACTTTAACTAATTTATTCACTCCTAATTCTTGTAAAAAATCTTGTACCTGATCAAATGTATAATTACCATCATATACTTGAAAAAAGAAATCAGGTAGCACAGAATTTAAAACATCTAAAGCATACTCCTTTCTAGTAAAATACGATTTTGAACGTACTAAGTTTATTTTATCATTTAAATTAAATAAAAAATTATTATAAATACTATTAGCCTCATTAATGTAACATTTAAATTCTGGAAAATATGAACAAAATTCTTCTTGCTCTCCATTTAAAATAATGGATAAAATATTTTTCATATTAATTACATTATTATCTTTTAAATGATGGATTATAATATACATTGGACTTTTTATTTTTATTCTATTAAAATCTTTATCAACAATAACATATCCTTCTTTATCATACGATAAATCTTTTGCTGTATTAATAATTTCGTCTATGGTACTGAAATTATATCTTATTGGTTTCATAAAATTTATATCTTCATAAATTTCTTTCCCAGATATGTTATCTCTAGTCCCTATATGAAAAAGACCTGGGGCTTCATACTTTACAACAATTTTATTTAATGGATGTACTAATTCAAACATATAAATATGTTGTTTATTGAAATAATTAAATACATTAATATCTTTATTCATAAAATTTAAAGCATCAATAAATAAATCATAAAATGATTTTCCCGTTGAGCAAAATGCATTTTTTGCATTTATTATACCATTAGTAGATATATGCCATTCAGCAGCATCATACCACACTTTTATAATTGATCCATCTATTTTTTCTTGAACACTAGAAGTATTCCAGTCAAGTTTTGCTGCATACACTTCACCATAATTAAAAAATTTATGAAACGGGTGACAAACTATCTCATAATCAGCTTTTCTAACAATTATACCTCTACATTCTCTAACAATTTCTTTACTAAAATCACTTTTTATTTGATTATATTTTAAAATAAAATAATCATTATCTTCAGAAATATTAATAAAATAGGGTTCATCAGATAAAATCTTTTTGATATCCTCATAATTTCTATTTTTAATAAATTTTAGTAATTCCATCTAATTAAAAAAATTCATAAATTCTAAAGCAAAATCTCCAGGTGTATATTTATCTAGCCACCCCATAATTTTACCATTTCTATTTAATATTTTTTTACATGCAACAACCATATCAGCTATTTGTGGTAACGTATCCTCATCTATTATAGTATAGAAATCTAAAAATATAAAATCAAATCTTTTCTTGGTAAGATAAGAATAATGTAATCCATTAGTATTTAATATAGTATGCCTATTGTCATCAATATAATTTACTTTTTTTTGAACAGCTATAACATCTTTATCAATTTCAACAGTAGTTAAAAACTTAACTCTTGGAAAACTTAATAAGTATCTAGAAACTATACCTAAACCGAGACCTATCTCTAAACAATCTCCATTAGGAAACGATCCCAACTGCTGAATATAATCTCCAAATTCATTACTAGAAGCCCAAAGAGTATGCCCAGGTCCTTTTTCCAAAAATAAAGAATTATTCATTTTATAAACACACACACCGCCACTCTCAGCTAATAACAACCCGTCTTTAAAGTAAATTAATCCCTCTTTTCCCATATAAGATCCTTTACTATATAAAAGGTTAAATTATTCTTTAAAAATTACTGTATCTGCAAAATCAAAAAGAATATTTATTATTACACCATCGGCTTTTGTAATATCAAAAACTTTTTCTCCAGTTTTTGGGTCATCTCTCAAAACAGGATGTACATATTTTATGCCTACATTACCTGATATCGCTTCTGGCAAAAAAATATTTAATAAAATATCAACCTCTTTCTTAACATAATTTTCCCATGCTTTAGCTCTATCTGATGGTAATATTGATTCTAATTCTTTTTTTACTTTATTAGCACCAATTACATTTTGTTCTAAATTTTTATTCATATTAATTCTCCTTGGCTTTTTCTTTGGCCATATCGCGTTCTTGTTTATAAGCATCTATAATTAATGTAGTTACTATTCGTCTCCACTCTGGATCATCTTTATTAAGTTCAATTTCAGAATAGAAATCTTCTATTTCATGTCCAATTAATTTTGGAGTACCCTTTTCATCTATAAAAACATGCCTTAGTTCATGTCTTAAAATTCTTAATTTATTAAATTCACTAGAAAACTCCCAAGCTTTTTTATCAATTATAATTATATAATCATAACCTTCTGTAGCAATATTATCTTTTGAAAAGAATTTGATTTTCGGGCTGGCTAATTCTATAGAAGCTAATGTTAATTTTCCTTGAGATATTCTCTTTTTTAAATCGAAAATTAACTTAAACTTGAGAGTTTGATAGCGTGGAAAAACTTTTTCTAATACATTCAAAAAAACCTCTGTCAAATATTCATCGACTTCAATATATCTATGCATAATCCTTACCTTTTCCTAAATTATAATTTACTTTATCTTATCTTTAATATTTTTTGATTGAGCTTATTTTACATGATAATTTTTATTAAAATATCTTTGTAATTCTTTTAAACTTTCTAATAATTTGTCTTTTTCATCACTCGAAGATGTTTCTTTTAGTGAATCTTTGTTTTCTTTATTTATTACTTTCCATTTATTTTTTATTTCAACCATATAAATTATCTTTCTACGAACTTAAAAATTATTTCATTCCTTTCTTTATTTTTATTTCACCGGGATGAGCTGTCCCGTTTTTATCATAACAAATTTTAATATATTTTCCTTTCTTTTTATCTGTGACTGCTCCGCCAGCTAAAGCAAGCGGCTTCCCAGATCAGCGACTTGCCTGACTGCGCGGGGTCTCCCTGGGCGTTTGGGTGGTTCCGACGCGTCCCGCCGTACCATAGAAAGTTGTCCGAATTGGAGGATATTTTGAGCAGCATT
>Ga0066636_10000796_pt1 | contig 18382 bp, 13 predicted proteins | sample CryGeyCG2014_080_2_FD_62736 | JGI IMG/M metagenome (GOLD analysis project Ga0066636, IMG submission 62736) | Groundwater microbial communities from aquifer - Crystal Geyser CG07_land_8/20/14_0.80 | ecosystem: Environmental > Aquatic > Deep subsurface > Groundwater | place: USA: Utah: Grand...
ACGGGCCCGGCGGATCATCTGAACGCCGGGCTCTGTCTCCCATTCCCGGGGAGAGGAACGAAATTGGTCCCGAAGAGGTTTACCCCAACCAGCAGGCGGGCTCCCTCCGCCCGGCCGGGGCGGGGTTTGCTTTTCAGAAACCGCTTTGGTATATTTCGGAACCTATTGATATATAGATGATTACGGACGGCCCCCTATGTGCGGTATCGTCGCGTATGTTGGTCAGAAACCCGCTCTCCCGATCCTCCTCGATGGTCTGAAACGCCTTGAATACCGCGGTTACGACTCTGCTGGAGTCGCCGTGGTCACTGACGGCCATCTTCTTATACATAAGAAAGCAGGGAAGGTGCGCGACGTCGCCGCCGGCATTCCCATGGACTTCGAGGCTGCGACAATCGGCATCGGGCACACGCGTTGGGCCACGCACGGTGAACCTTCCGATACGAACGCACATCCGCACTTCGACTGCGCCGGCGAGATTGCACTCGTCCACAACGGAATCATAGAAAACTACGCGGCGATCAAGTCAAAACTCGAAGCAGGCGGGCATGTCTTCAAAACGCAGACTGACACCGAGGCGCTCGTCCATCTCGTCGAGGACTGGTACCGGGTTTCACATGATCTCTTCACGGCTGTCCGCCTTGCTCTCCTTGAGGTCCACGGCGCATACGGTATTGCAGTCGTGAGTTCACGTGAGCCGTCGAGGGTTGTTGCGGCACGGAAGGGAAGTCCCCTTGTCCTGGGAATTGGCAACGGTGAGTACTTCGTGGCATCCGACCCGGCGGCGATCATCTCCAACACGCGGCAGGTTGTCTACCTTGAGGATGGTGAGATCGTCTCGCTCGATCCGTCGGGGTATGTCACGAAGACGATCCAGAACGCCGACGTGATGAAGAAGGTAATGGAGGTCACACTCGAGCTCGAGCAGATCGAGAAGGGCGGCTATGATCATTTCATGCTGAAGGAGATCCACGAACAGCCTGAAACGATCATGAATACACTCCGCGGCCGTCTCAACGAAAAGGAGGGGACCGCGCGTCTCGGGGGACTCCGTGAGCTCACGGACCGCATCCTCGCGGCCGACCGTTTCACCATCACTGCCTGCGGCACGTCATGGCATGCCGGCCTTGTAGGCCAGTACATGCTTGAGCAGTACGCGCGGATCCCGGTCCGTGTCGAGTATGCGTCAGAGTTTAGGTATCGCAATCCGATCGTCGGGCCGTCGGATGTCGTGTGGCTCATCAGCCAGAGCGGCGAGACCGCCGATACGCTCGCAGCGCTCCGCGAGGCGCGCGCCCGGGGAGCGACGACGGCGGGGATCGTGAACGTGGTGGGCAGCTCCATTGCCCGTGAGACGGACGGCGGGACCTACCTCCACGCGGGCCCCGAGATCGGCGTCGCGTCAACGAAAGCCTTCACGTCCCAGCTCACTGCGCTGTCTCTCATCACGCTCATGCTTGGCCGGCTCCGGGGCACCATTGGCCCGGACCAGGGGCGGGCCATCGTCCATGAGCTCGAAATTCTGCCCGAAAAGGCGGAGAAGGTACTCGAGCAGGAACAGACTGTCAGGGAGATCGCCCGTGAATTTCAGTCGATACGGAATTTCCTCTACCTCGGCCGCGGCTACAATTTTCCCGTGGCACTGGAAGGTGCCCTGAAGCTGAAGGAGATCTCGTACATTCATGCGGAAGGGTATCCAGCAGCGGAGATGAAGCACGGTCCAATTGCCCTCATCGACAGGGACATGCCGGTCGTCTTCATCACACCGCGTGACGGGACGTACAAAAAGGTTCTAAGCAACATACAGGAGGTCAAGGCGAGAAAGGGGAGGCTCATTGCCGTCGCAGACGAGAACGATCAGGAGATCACCCGGCTCGCCGATTTTGTCCTTCGCGTTCCGCACACACTGGATTTCCTCACACCCATCCTCACCATCATTCCGCTCCAGTTGCTCGCGTACTACATCGCCATCGACCGCGGCTGCAACGTCGACCAGCCGCGGAACCTGGCGAAGAGCGTGACCGTAGAATAGGCTTGTGCAACAACAGCGCCTGCGGCGTCCCGTCCAGCAGGGAAGGGACGGCCGCGCGGGCGAGTGTGAACTGACAGGGGGTATTATGACGCGCCGTAACATTCTCATCATGGGGGCTGCAGGAAGGGACTTTCACAATTTCAATACCGTCTATCGTAACAACGAAGTCTACAATGTCGTCGCATTCACCGCAACACAAATACCGAATATCGAGGGACGCAAATACCCTGCCGCGCTCGCCGGAAAGCTCTACCCGCAGGGCATACCGATTTATCCCGAGTCGGAGCTTGTTGCCCTGATTAAGAAGTACCGAGTGGACGAGGTCGTGTTCGCTTACTCGGACGTCTCCTTTCAATACGTGATGGAGAAGTCCTCCGTTGTCATCGCTGCGGGAGCGGACTTCACGCTCCTCGGCGCCAGGGAGACGATGTTGAAGTCGTCCGTGCCGGTTGTCGCCGTCGTTGCAGTCCGGACCGGCTGCGGGAAGAGCCAGACGTCGAGGAAGGTCGTCAACATCCTCCGGGCGAAGGGTTTGCGCGTTGTCGCTGTGCGTCATCCGATGCCCTATGGTGATCTTGTGGCGCAGAAGGTGCAGCGCTACGCGACAATCGATGACTTGAAGAAATACAATTGCACGGTCGAGGAGATGGAGGAGTACGAGCCTCACGTTGTCGCGGGCGGCGTCATCTACGCGGGCGTCGACTATGAGGCGGTCCTGCGACAGGCGGAGAAGGAAGCCGATGTCATCATCTGGGACGGCGGCAACAACGACATGTCATTCTACAGGCCCGACCTCACGATCACCGTCGTCGACCCGCACCGTCCGGGGCATGAGCTGACATACTACCCGGGCGAGACGAATGTCCGCCTCGCGGACGTGGTCGTCATCAACAAGGTTGACACCGCGAAGCCTGAAAACGTAAAGCTTGTCCGTGGGAACGTCCGCTCCATCAATCCGGCGGCGGAGATCATCGAGGCGGCATCCCCTATCACGATATGGAACGGCGCCACAATTAAGGGGAAGCGCGTTCTTGTCGTGGAGGACGGTCCCACGGTCACGCATGGCGGCATGACGTACGGTGCCGGGACTGTTGCAGCACAGAAGTTCGGCGCCGCAGAGATTGTCGATCCACGGCCGTACGCGGTCCGCACCATCGCGGAGACGTTCAAGAAGTACCCGAAGACGGGAACGCTCCTGCCGGCCATGGGGTACGGCGAGGAACAGGTGAAAGATCTCGAGGAGACGATCAACCGCGTCCCGTGCGACACGGTGATCGTCGGTACGCCGATTGACCTCCGGCGGATCGTGAGGATCGAGAAGCCCGCCGTCCGTGTGACGTACGAGCTTGATGAGCTCACGAAGCCCGGACTCGAGGATGTGTTGAAAACGTTCGTCGAGAAATTCCACGGGCAGCTGCCACGCTGACAACGCTCACCAGGGAGGATTCCGTGCACACGAAAGATTTCATTTCAATTCACGATCTCACACTCGATGAGTTCCACCACCTTTTTGATCTTGGGCGCGATCTGAAAGCGCACAAGGAGGTGTATGCGTCGGCCCTGAAAGGGAAGACCCTCGCGATGATCTTTGAGAAGCAGTCGCTCCGCACGCGTGTGACCTTCGAGGTCGGCATCCAGCAGCTCGGCGGCTTTGCGGTCTACCTTGCACCGTCGGACATCTCTCTCGGGAAGCGGGAGTCCGTGCAGGATGTGGCGAAGAACCTTTCGCGCTGGGTTGACGGCATCATGATCCGCACGTTCGGACACGACATCTGCACCGGACTCGCCGAGCATGCGACTATTCCCGTCATCAACGGGCTCACCGACCTCCTTCACCCGTGCCAGGCGATGGCCGACTATTTCACGATGATGGAGCACAGGGGGACATTGAAGGGACTGAACGTGACCTACGTCGGCGACGGCAACAACGTCGCGCACTCGCTAATGTTCGGCGGTGCGAAGGCCGGGGCGAACGTCGCAATCTGCTGCCCGAAAGGATACGAGCCGAATCCGGAGATCTTCCGCCTTGCCACCGAAGATGCGAGAGAGACCGGCGCGACGATACGCGTCCTCCACGACCCGAAGGAGGCGGTGAGAAGTGCGGACGTCATCTACACGGATGTATGGGCAAGCATGGGACAGGAGGCGGAGGCCGAGGCACGGAAGGAGATCTTCAAGCCCTACCAGGTCAACGCGGCTCTTATGAAGCTCGCAAAGCCGGACGCGATCTTCATGCATTGCCTCCCGGCGCACCGGGGCGATGAGGTGACGGACGATGTGATCGACTCAACGCAGTCCGTCGTCTACGACGAAGCGGAAAACCGCCTCCATATGCAGAAGGCGGTTATGGTCGACCTCATGAAAGCCCGGGGGTAGCGGATGCCGAAGCTCGCCCTTGTTGCGATCGGAGGCAATTCCCTCATCCGCGCGGGACAGCGCGGAACGGTTGCGGAGCAGCGTGACAATGCTGCCACCACGGCGAAGTACATCGCACAGCTGATTCGAAACGACTACTTCGTCGTCCTTACCCACGGGAATGGACCGCAGGTCGGGGCGCAGCTCCTCCGTTCCGAGCTCGCGTCGTCGCAGGTTCACCCGGAGCCCCTTGATGTCTGCGTAGCGGACACGCAGGGCTCCATCGGCTACGTTCTCGAGCATGCGCTCCAGCGTGCGCTCGATGAAGCTTCGATGCGTGTTCCCGTGGTGACTGTGCTGACGCAAGTGGTCGTGGGGGGAGACGATCCCGGCTTCCTCCACCCGACGAAACCGGTCGGACCTTTCTACTCGGAGGAAGAGGCACGCCGCCGGGAACGGGAGCTCGGCTGGAAGATGGTCGAAGACGCGGACCGAGGGTACCGGCGGGTTGTCGCTTCCCCCGAACCGCTTGAGATTGTCGAGATCGACGCGATACGGAGGCTTGTCCTCAACGGGTACATCGTCATTGCTGCGGGGGGAGGCGGGATTCCCGTCGTCCGCCGCGACGGCTACGTCGAAGGGGTGGAGGCGGTGATCGACAAGGACCTGGTGTCTGCTCTGCTCGCTCGCGAGCTGAATGTCGATACGTTCATTATCTCCACCGATGCTGAGAAGGTTTTTCTCAACTACCGGAAACCGAACCAGCAGGCGCTTGACCGCATCACCGTATCGGAGGCGGAGCTGTACTTCACGGACGGCCATTTTCCCCCCGGAAACATGGGTCCGAAAATCTCATCGGCGATCCGGTTCATCCGGGGCGGGGGGAAGGAAGCCGTCATCACGTCTCCCGAATGCCTCCTCGATGCCGTCCGCGGCAGAACGGGGACGCACATCGTTCCTGACGAGAGGGTCTTCTCATGAAACTTCGCCACGTCGTTGAGTCGCAGCAGTTCACGCTGCCAATGCTCATGGAGCTGTTCCAGATTGCCGGGCAGATGGAGAAAGTGCTCGCCCGCGGAGGAACGCAGGACTACCAGTCGAAGATCATGGCATCGCTCTTTTACGAGCCGTCGACGCGGACAAGGCTCTCGTTTGAGTCGGCAATGCTGCGACTGGGAGGAAAGATTCTCTCGACCGAAAACGCCAGGACGTTCTCCTCGGTCGCCTCGGGCGAATCCCTTGCGGACACGATCCGTGTCCTCGGCGATTTCGCTGATGTGATCGTCCTTCGCCACGATGAAGTCGGGGGCGCAAAGCGGGCCGCTGCGGTGTCCAGCGTGCCTGTTGTCAACGCAGGGGACGGAAAGGGCGGACAGCATCCGACGCAGGCGCTTCTCGACCTTTACACGATCTACAAGGAGCGCGGGGCCATCGAAGGGTTGAAGATCGCCATCGCCGGCGACCTCGCCGTCGGCCGGACGGCGAGGTCGCTGTCGTATCTCCTCGGCAAGTTTGACCGCGTGATGATCTATTTCGTCGCGCCCGATGTCCTTCAGATGAAATCCGATCTCCTCGACCACCTTGCGGAACACGACGTGTGGTTTGCGCTTGAGTCGGACTTCTCAAAGATCCTCCCTGAGGTCGATGTCCTCTACCAGACGCGCATTGAACGGGAGCGGCTCGGCGACCGTGCCGACCAATATGATGAGATCGCCCGGTCTTACTTCATCGATGCGGCGAAGGTCGCCCGGATGAAAGAGGGATCCATCATCCTTCATCCACTCCCGCGACTCAACGAGATTGCGCCGGAAGTGGACGGGGACGCCCACGCCGCTTACTTCCGCCAGACGCGGAATGGCATCGCCGTGCGGATGGCGCTTCTTGCGACGGTTCTTGAAAGTTGAATTTCTCTCGAAAACTCGTAACTTAATAGGCTCAGAATTCATCGGAAAGGGGGGAGGAGGCGTGACCGAACGGAAATCGAATCTCTGGGCCCTCATCCTGGGTGCTTCAAGCGGGTTCGGCGAGGCAACGGCGATAGAACTCGCTGTCGGGGGATACAACATCTTCGGTGTGCACCTTGGTCGTGCCTCGACCATGCCGAACGTCGACCGGATCGTTGCGGAGATCCGCTCGAAAGAGGTCGAGGCGGTCTTCTACAACGTGAACGCTGCCGACCCGGTGAAGCGCGAGGACGTGCTCGATGAGATGGCCGAGCGTCTGGCCCCCGATCCTGATGCGATGGTGAAGGTCCTCCTTCATTCCCTTGCCTTCGGCACCCTGAAGCCGTTGATTGCAGAGGATCCGCGCGATGCGATCACGCAGGCGCAGATGGAGATGACACTCGACGTCATGGCAAACAGCCTCGTTTACTGGGTCCAGGGCCTTGTCCAACGGAAGCTCATGCGCCGCGGGGGACGGATCTTCGCGATGACAAGCTCCGGCGGGCACACCGCCATGCCGTCGTATGGCGCGGTCTCCGCGGCGAAGGCGGCGCTCGAGGCACACATCCGCCAGCTGACGATGGAACTCGGGTCGAAAGGGATCACGGCGAACGCGATCATGGCGGGAGTGACCGACACACCTGCTCTCAGGAAAATCCCCGGAGGGCTTCGGCTCCTCAAGGCGGCGCAGTACAAGAATCCCTCCGGCCGCAACACCACACCAACCGACGTTGCAAAGGCTATCGCACTTCTCAGTGATGACCGGTCGTATTGGATCAACGGCAGTGTCCTGCGGGTTGACGGCGGGGAAGACGTCATCGGGTTTGTTGCACAGGAAGGACCGGTCACAATCGAATAAGCCCCGCGGCTGAAGGCGATTCCTTAGATGTGAACGGAAGGCGGCCCCGCCCGTGGCGGGCGGCGGGGAGCAGGAGAGGGTCACTCGCCTTCCGAAGAGATGAATGTCCTCAACCGGATTGGGAGGAAATCGTTCATGCCAGTGAATTGCGTCGTCTGCGTCAAGCAGGTGCCTGACACGTCGAACATCTCTGGCCAGGTGATGAAGCCGGACGGGACGGTGAACAGGGCGAAGCTGCCGACCGTCTTCAACCCCGACGACCTCGTCGCTCTCGAGCTCGCGCTCCGTGTGAAAGACCTGTACGGTGGGAAGGTGACCGTCATCACGATGGGTCCCCCGCCCGCCGCGGAGGTGCTGCGCCAGGCCCTCTGGATGGGTGCGGATGAGGTTGCGCTCATCAGCGACCGTCGCTTCGCAGGTGCTGACACGCTCGCGACATCCTATGCCCTGGCGATGGCGATCAAGAACAAGTGCAATGCCGACATCGTCTTCTGCGGGCGTCAGGCGATTGACGGCGACACGGCACAGGTCGGTCCGCAGCTCGCCGAGAAGCTCGATATCCCTCAGGTGACGTACACGGAGGAGATAGAGTGGGTAGGGAATGGCACCATGGTGGCGAGGCGGAAGATCGACGACGGCTTCGAACGGGTGCGTGCGAAGCTACCGGTCCTCGTGACCGTATACGGCGATGCCGCGACGCCGCGACCGTTCAATGCGAAGCTCATCATGGAGAAGAAACGGGCCCGGTCGCAGTTCGAGCTTGAGCGGCTCAGTGAGGACAATCCGTTCTACTACTACTACAACGACGTCGACGCGCTTGAGAAGAAGGGACTCCTCATCAAGACGTGGAGCATCGAGGATATCGCGGCCGATGAGGAGAAATGCGGGCTGAAAGGCTCGCCGACGCAGGTGTTTAAGGTTGAGAACGTCGTGCTCACGAGCCCCGATCGGAAGCGCTATGAGCCGACGAAGGGGGATATTGAACGTCTTATCGGCGAGCTGATCGCTGACCACATATTCGGATGAGGGGAGCATGGAAAGAGTCAAGGGTGTGTGGGTATTTGCCGAACAGGAGAATGGTCATCTCCATGACGTGGGGCTCGAGCTCCTCTCCAAGGGGCGGAAGCTCGCCGCAAACCTGAACGCTCCTCTCTCCGCCGTCCTTCTCGGATGCAACGTCGGGCATCTCGTCCCGAAGCTCTACGCCTTCGGCGCCGATACTGTTTTCCTTGCCGATAGTGAGCGCCTGGAGCACTATCTGACGCTCCCGTATGCGACGACGATCATCCGGCTGGTACGGGAGCACGAGCCGGAAGTGGTACTCTTTGGTGCCACGTCGATCGGGCGGGACCTTGCGCCCCGTGTGGCATCGAACACACGCTCGGGCCTGACGGCGGATTGCACAGACCTTCAGATCACCGACGTCACACACCGCGGTAAGCTTCACCACAATCTGCTTCTGCAGATCCGTCCGGCTTTCGGAGGGAACATCGTGGCAACAATCATCTCTCCGGAATCGAAGACGCAAATGGCGACGGTGCGCGAAGGAGTGATGCGCATGGAAAAGCCGGATGCCGCGAGGACGGGGAAGACGATCGAGGTAAGACCTGTTCTCAGCGAGAAGGATCTCGCCGTCGAGCTTCTCGAGCGCTTTAAGGCGAAACCGAAGGTGAACCTCAAAGCGGCCGATATCATCGTCTCCGGCGGCTTCGGTGTGGGGAAGAAGGACAACTTCAAGCTCCTTGAAGAGCTCGCGGCCGTCCTCGGCGGTGAAGTCGCGGGATCGCGTGCGGCGGTCGATGCCGGATTCACGGAGCGCGAGCGGCAGGTGGGACAGACCGGCGTGACTGTCCGTCCGAGACTCTACATTGCGTGCGGGATCTCCGGCGCGATTCAGCACCGTGCTGGGATGAGCGAGTCGAAGAAAATCATCGCGATCAATAAGGACCCGAAGGCGCCTATCTTCGACATAGCGCACTACGGCATCGTCGGCGACGTGACCGAGGTCATCCCTCGTCTCATCGCGGCGTACAGAGAGCTATCCAAGTGACAGAAGATGGAGCCGCGTAATCCGCGGTCGCATTTGTCTTTATTGAACGGGGTGTAAGGCCATGTCGAACTTCTTCAAAGACAACCACGACCTACTCTTCCAGTTCGAAAACCTCCGCATCGACGATATCGTTGCCTCGCGTGAGAGAAATTTCGAGGAAGCACAGGAGCACCCGGACGCGCCGATCAATGCGGAGGATGCCATGGACAGTTACCGGCGCGTGCTTGAAGTCCTCGGCGACATTGCCGGCGAGTTCGTTGCGCCGCGCGCTCCCGAAGTAGACAAGGAGGGGGCACACTTCGAGAACGGCCGGGTGCGCTTTGCCGCGGGGACGGCCGAGGCGCTTGAGCGCCTCTCGCAGGCCGGTGTCATGGGGATGACGCTCCCGAGGGAGTTCGGCGGTTTGAACTTCCCCGTGACCATCTACGCGATGGGGATCGAGATGATCTCCCGCGGCGACGCGTCGCTGATGAACATCTTCGGGTTGCAGGACATTGCCGAGACGATCCACCACTTTGCGGACATCGAGATCCAACGGCAGTACCTCCCCAGGTTCTGCAGCGGAGAGGGCACCGGGGCCATGGCGCTCACCGAGCCGGACGCAGGCTCGGATCTTCAGGCTGTGCAGACACGAGCGTATCAGGACGCGAACGGGCAGTGGCGGCTGAGCGGCGTGAAGCGCTTCATCACAAACGGAAGCGGCGACGTCCTCCTCGTCCTCGCCCGCTCCGAAGAAGGGACGGTCGATGCCCGGGGACTCAGCCTCTTCGTCTGCGAGAGGGACGGTGTGCAGGTGCGGCGCATAGAGAACAAACTTGGCCTCCACGGCTCACCGACCTGCGAGATACAATTCAACGACACCCCATGCCAACTCGTCGGCGAGCGGAAGCGGGGACTCATCACCTACGTCATGTCGCTCATGAACGGCGCGCGTCTCGCTGTCTCCGCCCAGGCGCTTGGAATTGCGCAGGCCGCCTACGCGGAAGCGTTCAAGTACGCACACGAGCGCGAGCAATTTGGCAAAACCATCCACCGATTTCCGGCGGTTGCTGAAATGCTCATCAACATGAAGGTAAACATCGAGACGAGTAGATCGCTCCTCTACGCAACGGCAAAGGCTGTCGACACGCGCGACGAGCTTGAACGGCAGCTCAACCGGGCAAAGGCCCTCGGACAGCCGTTCAAGGAGCTGAACGATCGGCTCAAGCAGGCGACTCGCGTTGCAGCGTTTCTCACGCCCTTCTGCAAGTACACAACCACCGAACTCGCCAACCAGATCTGCTACGACGCCATCCAGATACACGGCGGCACCGGCTTCATGCAGGAGTTCAACGTCGAGCGGCACTACCGGGACGTCCGTGTGACAAACATCTACGAGGGGACGTCACAGCTCCAAATCGTCGCGGCGATGGGAGGCGCTGTGAGCGGTGTGCTCGACCTGATCCTTGACCAATACGAAGCCGAGACCTACCGCGGCGAGCTGCGTCCACTCCACCAGAAACTGATCGAAATCCGAAACCGCTGCAAGGAATGCCGCGAGTACCTCTTGAAGAAGAACGACACGGCGTACCAGGAGCTGCGGGCGCATGACCTCGTGGAGCTCTACGGCTCGGTCTATCTGGGCTGCCTGGTTCTCAACGAGGCGAAGATCTCCGAAAAAAAGCTCCTCGTGGCGAAGAAATACATCGGCGACTCGTACGCGAAGTCGCTCATGCACGTCGAGCAGATCGTCAACGGGTTCGACACGATGCTGGTCGACATGGACAAGTTCGTGACGGCCGTGTAGTGGGGCATGAATCCCTTGTTTTTCTGAGGCGCCTCGGATATATTTAGGGTGATCTACGGCTTGATGTCGCCTTGAGTGTACCCTCCTGGGCCTGACCCCTCGGACAGGTAGCTCAGTCGGTAGAGCAAAGGACTGAAAATCCTTGTGTCGGCGGTTCGATTCCGCCCCTGTCCACACATAGGCATCGACCGGTTTGTACGTCTGCTCCCCCAGGGGTATCGCGGTTTGATGCGAATACATTCGGGACTGAAAGTCCAGCAAGCAAGAAGCCATCCAAACGGATGGCTTCTTTCGTTTGAGGGAAGGGACTGCTTCCATCTTGGGTGAGGGAGGCCCTGGTGGCATGGGGGGCTTGACTCCGCGTCGTTGAGGTTTTCTTGCAAATTCTGCTCCTTTGGAGTAACTTGAAACGACTTTTGAATCCCGTTACGGCCGACTCAACTATCGATCCTTCAAGGATCATGGCGGAAGTGTAGGTTCTTTGTGCTTCCCGCGCACCGTTGAGACTGTTCAAGAATCCAACAGATCCATCAAGAAAATGAGAAACCTGGGAGGTTTGACGAAGAGATGAAAAAGGATTTCACTACAATTGACGGCAATGAAGCAGTAGCGTACGTTGCCTTCCGCGTTAACGAGGTCATCGCCATTTATCCCATCACGCCTTCCTCGCCGATGGGAGAGTGGTCGGACCAGTGGGCGTCGGAACTGAAGCCGAACATCTGGGGAACCATCCCCACGGTGACGGAGATGCAGAGCGAAGGAGGCGCCTCCGGCGCAGTCCACGGGGCTCTCCAGACCGGCTCGCTGACGACGACGTTTACGTCGTCGCAGGGACTTCTCCTCATGATCCCGAACATGTACAAGATAGCGGGCGAGCTGACGTCAACGGTGTTCCACGTCGCCGCGCGGACGGTGGCGGCACAGGCGCTCTCGATTTTCGGCGACCATTCCGATGTAATGGCGACCCGCTCCACGGGTTTCGCACTTCTCTCATCCGCATCCGTCCAGGAGGCGATGGATTTCGCCCTCATCGCTCAGGCGGCGACACTCGAAACACGCATACCGTTCCTACACTTCTTTGACGGGTTCCGGACGTCGCACGAGGTCTCGAAGATTGAGCTGATATCCGAGGAGAACATGCGCGCAATGATCGATCTCGACCTCGTGCTGAGCCACCGCGCCCGCGCGCTGTCACCGGACCATCCAGTTCTTCGCGGCACTGCACAGAACCCAGACGTCTACTTCCAGACGCGGGAGACAGTGAACACGTACTATGCAGCGTGTCCGGCGCTCGTCCAGAAGGCGATGGACAGGTTCGCCGACATAGTCGGCCGCCGCTATTCGCTCTTTGAGTACCACGGCGCGCCTGATGCAGAACGCGTCGTCGTCATCATGGGCTCCGGTGCCGAGACGGCTCACGAGACCGTCGACTACCTCACGGACAAGGGAGAGAAGGTCGGGGTCCTCAAAGTTCGGCTCTATCGGCCGTTCGACGTGAGGCGCTTCGTCGAGGCTCTTCCTGCGACTGTCAGGGCAATTGCCGTCCTCGACAGGACAAAGGAACCGGGAAGTGCAGGCGAGCCGCTCTACCTCGACTGCGTCAACGCACTCTACGAGGCGAAGGAAAACGGATGGGGTTCGCTGAAAGACTGCGTGAAGGTTGCCGGCGGACGCTACGGTCTTTCCTCGAAGGAGTTCACGCCGGCGATGGTGAAAGGTGTGTTCGACAACCTGGCTCTCGCGTCGCCGAAGAAGCATTTCACGATCGGCATCAACGACGACGTGTTCCAGACGAGCCTTCCGTACGACCCGTCGTTCTCGACCGAACCGGAAAGCGTGATCCGGGCCCTCTTCTACGGCCTCGGCGCAGACGGCACCGTCGGCGCGAATAAGAATTCCATCAAGATTATCGGCGAAAACACGGACAACGATGCGCAGGGCTACTTCGTCTATGACTCGAAGAAGTCAGGCACTGTCACCGTGTCCCACCTGCGCTTCGGTCCCGGGAAGATTCGCTCCACCTACCGTGTCTCGAAGGCGAACTTCGTCGGCTGTCACCAGCCGGTCTTCCTTGAGCGGTACGACATGCTGAGCGACCTCGTGGACGGTGGGACATTCCTCCTTAACGCTCCGTACGGGCCCGAAGAAGTGTGGGACCATCTCCCGCGGATGATGCAAGAGCAGCTCGTCGCGAAGAAGCTGAAGTTCTTTGTCATCGATGCCGTCAAGGTGGCGAAGGAAAGCGGTATGGGCGGACGCATCAACACCGTCATGCAGGTTTGCTTCTTCGCGATCACTGGCCTCCTCCCGAAGGAGGAGGCGATCGAGGCCATCAAGAACTCGATCAGGAAGACGTACGGCCGCAAGGGAGACGAGATTGTCGCGATGAATCTAAAGGCGGTCGACCAAACGCTCTCGCATCTCTACGAGGTGAAGGTACCCGACAAGGTCACGAGCGCGATTGAGATGCCTCCTCCGGTTCCGACGGAAGCCCCGGCGTTCGTCCGTGAGACCCTCGGCGAGATCATCGCCGGGCGCGGCGACGGTCTTCCGGTGAGCGCGTTCTCAGCCGACGGAACGTTCCCGACCGCGACCGCGAAGTGGGAGAAGAGGAACATCGCGCTCGAGATCCCGGTTTGGGATGAGAAAATCTGCATCCAGTGCGGCAAGTGCGCCATGGTGTGTCCGCACGGCGTCATCCGCATCAAGGTGTACGATCCGAAGTATCTCGAGGGCGCTCCCGCAACATTCAAGTGGATGGAATCGAAGGACCGCGAGTGGACGGGCATGAAATACACAATCCAGGTCGCCCCTGAGGACTGCACGGGATGCACCCTCTGTGTGGATGTGTGCCCGGTAAAGAACAAGTCGGTCACGCGGCTCAAGGCCCTCAACATGGCGCCGCAGCCCCCTTTGCGCGTGACCGAGCGGGAGAACTGGGACTTCTTCCTCAAGATTCCGGAGATGGACCGCCGCAACATCAAGGTCAACACTATCCGCCAGCAGCAGGTTCAGGAGCCGCTTTTCGAGTTCTCCGGCGCGTGTGCCGGGTGCGGTGAAACCCCTTACTTGAAGCTTATGACTCAGCTTTTCGGTGACCGGGCGATTGTTGCGAACGCGACCGGGTGCTCGTCAATCTATGGCGGAAACCTGCCCACGACGCCGTGGGCACAGAACGCCGAAGGGCGCGGACCGGCCTGGTCGAACTCCCTCTTCGAGGACAACGCGGAGTTCGGGCTCGGCTTCCGCATCTCCATCGACAAGCAGAAAGAGTATGCGATGGAGCTCGTGAAGAAGCTTGCCGGGACGATCGGAGAGGACCTCGCGAACGCTATCGCCACCGGACCGCAGAAGGACGAAGCAGATATCTACGAGCAGCGGGGCCGCGTGGCGGAGCTTAAGAAGAAACTTGAAGGCATCGACTCCCCCGATGTGAAACAGCTCCTCAGCGTCGCCGACATGCTCGTGAAGAAGAGCGTCTGGATCGTCGGCGGAGACGGATGGGCCTACGACATCGGATACGGCGGGCTAGACCACGTCCTCGCGAGCGGACGGAACGTCAACATCCTCGTCCTCGATACGGAGGTGTACTCCAACACCGGCGGACAGATGTCGAAGTCCACACCGGTCGGCGCCGTGGCAAAGTTCGCCGCGGGAGGCAAGCCGACCTCAAAGAAGGACCTCGGGATGATGGCGATGAACTACGGCAATGTCTACGTCGCGCAGGTCGCCATGGGAGCACGGGACGAACAGACGCTCAAGTCATTCCTGGAAGCCGAAGCATACAACGGCCCGTCGATCATCATCGCATACAGTCACTGCATCGAGCAGGGGTTTGAGCTCGAGGAGGGGCTGCAGCATCAGAAGGCGGCGGTTGAATCGGGACAATGGCTCCTCTACCGGTACAATCCAGAACGTGCAGCACAAGGCGAAAACCCGTTGCAGCTTGATTCGCGCGCTCCGAAGCTCCGGCTCGAGGATTATGTCTATTCGGAAAACCGCTTCAAGATGCTGACGAAGAGCAACCCCGAAGCCGCGAAGCTGCTGCTAAAGCGGGCTAAGGCCGACGTACAGAACCGCTGGAAGCGTTACGAACGTCTCGCTTCCTGGAGCCCGAAGAAGACCGACGGCGAGTCGGGCGGGCCGAAGGGAAGCTGAGCCAATCGAAACGAGGAGCGTCTGCCGCACCCGCCGCGGTTCTCGGGAGCGGAGGCGTCGGCAATCGTTCTCTATTCATTGTTTGAAGAGCAGCTTCGCCTTGAGCAGCGGGAGTTCTACCGCTGACGCCCTTAAATCCGATTTAGGCGTGAGTTTTTGCTAAGTTCTCTCTACAAACTCCGGCCACTTCGTGCTTGGGCATGCGGGTTCTAAATCCGAGACAAGGGAGACTGTCTCACTGCTCTCTGATGGTTTGCTCGCCGCTCTGCGAGACTACTGGCGCGACTATCCGCCGAAGAAGTGGCCGTTCGAAGGGCAGGATGATGGACAGCCAATAGCAGTCCGGCGTGTGCAGAAGGTTTTCGAGCGCGCGGTGGAGAAGGCGCATTTGAGAAAGCGGGTAAGCATTCACTCGCTTCTTCCTTTTTTGTGCCCGCCTTGGAGGCTGGGAGATTGACTTGCGGTTCATCCAGGGCTGGTGGGCCATACCAGCTCCAAGACGACCGAGATCTATACACATGTGACAAAGCAGAGCATTGCAGCGATTCGGAGCCTAATTGACCAGATCACAATCTCAAAGCCGACGAAGGGGGTGAAGCCAAGGGTGAAATAAATGCACCTGCACATCATGGTGCCTTTATCCAACCCAAGGGGCATGATAGACGCACCCTCGGGCGTCAATCCAGTACACGGCACCCGAACGAGATTTTTGCTATATTACCCGAAAAAGGAGGTTCAATGAGCGTTAGAACATTCACAGCAGTTCTTCATCGAGAAGAAGATATGTATGTGGCTGAATGTCCGGAGGTTGGCACAGTCAGTCAAGGCGCAACGGTTGAAGAGGCTCTGGTAAATCTCAGAGAGGCAACTGAACTCTATCTTGAAGAATTTCCAATGCCGGAAACGGAAAAGGCGCTACTGACGACTTTCGAGGTTGCTCTCAATGCCTAATTTGCGGAAAGTCTCCGATGGGGTGAAGATACTTCTCGTTTATCCAAAGTTTCCGGAGACGTTTTGGAGCTTTAAATATGCGTTGAAATTTATCTCCAAAAAAGCGGGTAACCCGCCTCTTGGATTATTGACTGTAGCCTCGATACTTCCTAAAGAATGGGACAAAAAACTCGTAGACATGAATGTGACTTCCCTGAAGGACAAAGACCTCAAGTGGGCTGATTTTGTTTTTATCAGTGCTATGGCTATCCAAAAAGAATCTGTAAAAGGAATCATCAGCCGATGTAAAAAAATGGGTATTAAAATTGTAGCTGGTGGACCTCTCTTCACAAGTAACCATGACGAGTTTGAGGAAGCAGACCATCTGGTACTCAATGAGGCCGAGATTACACTCCCATTATTTTTGGAAGATTTAGAGAATGGGTGTGCTAAACATATTTACTCCGTTAGAGATAACCCCGATAGGCAGGATAACGGTCGCCCACAACAACCTATCTCTAACGGAGTTTACACATCTTCCCAATGGGCAGATATAAAGAAGACACCTATCCCGAACTGGGAACTTGTCAATATGAAAAAATATGCTACAATGAATATTCAGTATTCTAGAGGTTGCCCCTTTAATTGTGAATTCTGTGATATTACCTTGCTCTATGGACACAAACCACGAACAAAGGATAAGGATCAGATATTAGCAGAGTTGGAGAGTCTGTATTTACAAGGCTGGGGGGGTGGAGTATTCTTTGTTGATGATAATTTCATCGGGAATAAAGCAAAGTTGAAAAATGAGGTTTTACCCGCTCTTGCTAAATGGATGAAGCAAAGAAGATATCCTTTCGTATTTACCACCCAGGCATCTATAAATCTTTCTGATGATGAAGAACTTATGCGATTGATGGTTCAAGCAGGATTTCATACAGTTTTTGTTGGTATTGAAACTCCGAATGAGGAGAGTTTAGAAGAATGCAGTAAGTTTCAGAATAAGAATCGTGATTTAATTGGTTGCGTTAAAAAAATTCAGACGTTTGGTTTGCAGGTGGAGGGAGGATTTATTGTTGGATTTGATAATGATCCGTTCTCAATTTTTGAAAGACAAATCGAGTTTATTCAAAAAAGCAAAATTGTTACTGCAATGGTTGGCTTATTAAATGCTCCTCGTGGTACAAAACTTTACCAACGTCTTAAAAAGGAGAATAGATTGCTAAAGAATCCTTCTGGAGATAATACTGACTTTTCGATAAACTTTATCCCTAAAATGAATTATGAAATACTCATTAATGGCTATAAAAGAATTATCGACGGAATCTACTCCCCTAAATCTTATTACGAACGGGTTAAGGGATTTTTAAAAGAATATAAGCCACTAAAAAAGTTGCATTTTCACTTCGGTTACATTCGTTTCCATTTCGGTTATCTCAGTGCATTCTTTAAATCCCTATGGTTTCTTGGCATAAAAGATAAAGCAAGGGTTTATTATTGGAAACTCTTTTTTTGGGCTTTTTTTAAACGACCGCGTCTTTTCCCATTGGCATTAACCTATGCGATTTATGGTTACCATTTTAGAAAGGTTTATGAAAAATACTTATAAAATATTTTGTAAAAAGGTTCGCCTAACTTCAGGCTTGCGACTTCGCTTACGCTTCGTCTGACTCAGTTGTCCGTGGAAGTTTACTTGCCCGTCCAAGCAAGTTCGCAAACCCGAGTCCCGATGTTCGGACATTCGCGGAGCGCTCCCCTCGGCACTGGTTGCCTGCCTGCGGCGGGCAGGTCAGACTCCGATCGTCGATTCCGATCGCCGATTCCGACGGATTCTGTCGAACGAACTCTGTCGAGCTACGCCCTTCGATGTGCTCGTTCGCTCCGTCCGCCTGCCTGCGGCGGGCAGGCCTGCCTACGGCGGGCCGCCGGCCTGAGGCGGATCGCACATCTTTGGACTAAACTTCAATGTCTCGCTCGTGCCTGCCTATGGCGGGCCGTTGGCCTGAGGCGGATCGCACATCTTCGGGCTAAACTTCAATGTCTCGCACATGCCTGCCTACGGCGGGCCGTTGGCCTGCGGCGTGGCTCGCCACTTCGTTAAGCCCGAGTGGAAGGAAGCCTCAGTCCATCCCGACCTCTACATCCAGTTCAAGGGTGTCTTCCTTCTCGGCCCTACCGGAACCGGCAAGACTCACCTGGCCCAAGCTCTTCCCCGATCCTCTTCATCGCCAATGCGATCCTCGACCGGCTTGGCCGCCTTGGCGCGCCT
>Ga0066636_10000798_pt1 | contig 18362 bp, 11 predicted proteins | sample CryGeyCG2014_080_2_FD_62736 | JGI IMG/M metagenome (GOLD analysis project Ga0066636, IMG submission 62736) | Groundwater microbial communities from aquifer - Crystal Geyser CG07_land_8/20/14_0.80 | ecosystem: Environmental > Aquatic > Deep subsurface > Groundwater | place: USA: Utah: Grand...
AAACGCCGCAATATATTCGATCGATTTCCTTCTTCTCGAGTGAGAGCGAGGGGATTGCCGAATGGATTTCGTCGATAAATGTTTGAATCTGCCGGTCTGTGGGAAGGCCGTTGATGTGATGTCCGGGAATCGGGTCTTCTCCCGTTCCCACAAGAAGTCTACCCTTCCAGTTGTGTATGAAATACGTGTGGCCTGACCCTTTTCGAGGGGCAACGGCCAACGAAAAATCTGAAATCGATTTTCTGTTAAACAAGATATTCCACAGCAACAGGCATGATTCAAAAAGAGACGGATGATCTCTATCGAATTGTTCGGCAACTTCCCTGTTCCATGGTCCCGCGGCATTGATAACGATCGGAGCTCTGAATTCGAACTCCCGCTTGGACTCTTTATCGTATGCCTTGACTCCAGCGGTTTGGCCATTACTGGTGATCAGTTCGGTTGCATGAATATAATTTAAGGCTTTTGCTCCCATGTCGAACGACCACCGAAGAATTTCCATCAAAAGCCTTTCCGGTTCGGTTATCATCCCGTCAAACCATACCGCGCTTCCTTTTAAACCGATGTCATCGACTTGGGGGAAAATATCTTTTGTTTCTTTACCGGATAGGACATACCCGTTCGGCAAATGTTTTTCAGAAATAACCGAAAAATTTCTATTTTTTGAAAACAGGTCATTCAGCTTTAGCGCAAATCTTAGAATCGACTTCCGTCGGACCCCTTTGTCATATAACGGCATTATACACGGAAGGATTTTCACGAAATCGGGGAAATGAACGAAAAACCATTGGCGTTCCTGAACCGATTCAAAAAATCTCGGCAAATCCATCGATTGAAGATAGCGCAAACCGCCGTGAAGGGTTCGAAGATGATTGAAGCTGGTAGCGGAGGCAAAGTCGTTTGTTTCCAATATCAGGGAGTGTTTGTTACAAAAACCCGATTCGAGTGCCAGCATAATTCCATAAACACCGCCTCCGACGATGATTAAATCAAAATGTTCATGGGCGCATTGGTTAACTTCTCTTCGAATTTCAGCCATTTATGCCCGTTATTGCTTTGAAAAAAAAGCCTTGGTCTTATGTTTTACAAAAACGATGAAAAATATCATGTTTATTAAGACGTCCTTGATGCTTCTTAAAGAATACAGCGTTCTTTTGATTTTTGAGCCCGATATTTTTTTATTGCTGGTAGATGACCATCTCATTACAAGATCGGCAATCTGCCACCAGTTGAGCTTATCTTTAAACAGCGGAACATGCCCCTGGGCCGCCGGAAGGGAATAAACGCGCTTCATATCCTCTTCTTTTGCCCAAGAGAAGTCGGAAGGAATGATCTTCTCATTTTTTGCTATTGTTTCAAGGTGGGTTCCCGGATAGACATGCAAAATGGCGGTGGAAATGTCCGCAAGCGGATTGATCGACCTTACTTTTTCCATAATTTGAACCGTCTCCTGGGCTTCGTTCCATGTTTCCGTATAATGGGAAAAAATAAAGAATGGACCGGGAATGAAATCAAGTTCCTTTGACCATTCCAAAAATTGATAGGCGAGTTCGATATCAAATTTTTTTCTTACCACATCCTGCCGGATTCGGGTGTTTCCGGCTTCAATGCCGAATGATCCAATTTCAAGCCCCGCTTTTTTCATTTTCTCCAAAAGCGGTTTATCGACCAGATCGATTCGCAATTCGGCGGTGAATTTGATATCCAGTTTTCTTTCGATGATCATATCCATGATCTTATGAAGTCTTGCCGGGTGATAATTCAGTGTATCATCGTAAAACCATATATATTCGGCCCCATATCGATCGATGATATGCTCGATTTCATTTATTACTCTTTCCGGCGAGTGCCCGCGCATTTTTCTTCCCCAGTTGACCGGCGTCGAACAGAAATAACAGTTGAACGGGCATCCCCGGGATGTGATGATGTTTTGCGCTTTTCGTTTCCTGCCATCTCTGGTTTCAATAAAAAAATTATATTTTTCCATTGGAATGAGATGCCTTGCCGGAAACGGCAGTGTGTCGATATCGTGAATGGCCTCCTGATGCCCGGTGAAAATTGCCTTTCCTCCTTCTCCTCGATAATAAATTCCTTTCACTTTCGACAAAGGTTGTTTGTTTTCAATCGCGGATGTCAGTTCAAGGATTGTCTGTTCGCCTTCTCCAATGCAAAGGATATCCGTGTCTTTAATGTGATTGATAGTATCCTCTTTTGCCATGGAAATATGGGGCCCGCCGAGTATCGTGATTATATTCGGATTCACCTCTTTGGCTGTTTTAACGAGTTTAAAACTGTCAAAACGATTTTCCGTTGTTGTCGTGACGCCCAAAAGATCCGGACCGAATGATTCTATTCTTTTTGAAATATCATCCCAGCTTAATTTCAAAATGTCGGTGGGGACCACTTCAACGTCGATCCCTCTTTTTTCCAATACAGCAGCCAAAAATAAAATTCCCAGCGAAGGCATCGAATTTCCTTCAGACCAGCGCTGAGCGACATATCCTTGGGGTGGAATAAATAGTTGAAATTTCATTTAGACAATGACTTATTCGTTTGCGTCATTAACCGAAAAGGATTTGAATGGTGATCGAAACGGAAAGACGACTCAATGTTAAGCGGATTTGGAAGTTGAGTTTAATTTTTTGTTTTTCAGATATTCCTTAAAAATTCTTAAAAAGAATTGGGTTCCATGCTTAAATATCTTGGCTTTGGCCTCCCCGGCCAATCGCGCCCTTTCGTGACTGGCTACTTCCCTTATCTGGAAGCCCCTTCTCATCGTGTTCGCGATGAGCTCAATTTCCAGGTCAAAAGAGTAGGAATCAAATTCTGAACAGTCAAATATTTCCCTTCGAAATGCTTTATACCCGTTGATCGCGTCGGATAAATACCGTTTTAGAAAAAGCCCGGTAAAATAAGTCAGAAAAACATTCCCAAGGGCCTTGATGGATGTGTATTCATCGCTTCCGCCCATGACTCTCGAAGCGATAACAAGCCCGACTTCAGGTTCTTTTTCCAAAATTTCGAGCAGCTTTGGAACATCAACGGCTCGGTGAGAACCGTCTCCGTCCATCATGACCAAATACTTTCCCTTGCTTTTGGAAAATCCGTAAAGAAGGCTCGACCCTTTCCCTTTCTTGTTCGGATTGATAAGAACGCGGGCCCCCTTCCCTTCTGCAATGTCACGCGTTTTGTCCTTCGAGTTGTCATCAACAACGATGACCTCCACGTGATTATCTTTTCTTAACTCGTTGACTTCATCCAACACAAAACCGATGGTTTGTTCTTCGAAATAAGTAGGAATCACCAAACTAAAATCAAAATCTTTTTGTGTCATAAAAACCTCAATAGAATTGGATTAAAGGGTTCGAGGGTTAGGGTCATCTTCAATGTATCAAGAATCTAGTAAATCGGCCTTTTACAAGCTTATTAATTTTTCCTTAATCCAGTTATACGTTGCGGTCAATCCATCTTTTATGGTTGTTTTGGGACTCCATCCAAGAATCTCTTTAGCTTTTGTCCAATCCGCGGCCCTGTCTTTGTCCCCTTCCCGTTTTGAAGCGTCATACACGATAGGGATATCTTTGCTTGAAATGGCCACGATGGTCTCCGCGATCTCACGAATCGATGTGCTGTAATCCGGTCCGATTTGAATGGGCCCCTGATTCATTCCTATTTCCGCCACCAGAATGAGTGCTTCGATAACATCATCAACATAGATAAAAGCCCTTCGCTGTTCACCGGATCCCCAAACTATAAATTCCTCTGCAGGGTAGTTGATCGCTTTCCTAATTAATGAAGGGATCACCTGGGATTTTTCGGGAGAAAAATCGGTCTTTGGTCCATAAACATTGTGCAAACGTAATACTCCGACATTAATCAAATTTTCTTCTAATGCCAGAGAACATTCATACTCTCCCATGAGTTTACTCCAGCCATAAGAAGATTCCGGATTGGCTGGAAATACATCTTCTTCTTTCAAAAGCGGCATATTAAGCTTGTTCTGTTTTTCCTTGGGATAACTACAGGCCGTTCCGACATAGATGAATTGATCCACCTGGGACTCGATTGATGCGTGAAGCATATTCGTGTTGATCAACACGTTGGAATTAAAAAGCGACAGCTCATTTCCGAACACATAATTGATCCCGGCCACCACATCCGCCAAATGAAAAACGATATCCTGTTTCTCGGCGACTCGTTTACAGGACTCGTACCGGCAAAGATCAACTTGAAAAAAATCATTCTCAATATCGATCAGATCGACTCCGGCATCGTTTTTTAAGTTTTCAATTTTCCCTCTCCACAAGTTGTCGGCAACCGTTACGATCGCTCCTTTTTCAACAAGGGCTTCCACCAGGTGTGAGCCAATAAATCCGGCACCGCCTGTGACAAGAATGTGTTTATTTTTCCAGTTCATTATCATTTAATAAATAAGCTTTTAAAAAGTCCAATTTTGCTCGCTTCGTGACCATTTTCGGGAGATGTTCATTGCTTCGCTAAATTTCAAGAACTCGTCGCAGGCTCCTCAAACAGCTTGAAATTCTTAACGCTCAGAAATTCACTTCTCTTTTTCCGAAAATGCTCAAATCTCGCTCGCAAAAGACTTTTTATTAAGCTGTTAAAAATAATATGTAGATTTTAAAAACCGGTTATCCCTACAGGGCGCAAAGGGGATTGTCAATGTTGATTATCTGCAAAATACAGAGATTCAAAAGTATAAGTTTACGTTGAGGTTGATGGGTTTGCCGGTTTCAAATATTTATCTTTCCAAATTTCAAAAACCATCAGCGCCCAAAGACGATGGCTGTGGTTCTGGGTCCCGTCGAGATGTTCGATTTTCATTTTATCGATATATCGTGAATTGAACAACCCTCCGCTTGCAATCCGATCCGATGAAAGGATATCCATCATCATGGGTTTAAGTTCGTTTTGCAGCCAATTTTTTATCGGAATACTGAATCCTTCCTTTCCACGGGTTAAAATCTCTCTAGGTAGAAGATCTTTCATGGCATCTTTCAATATCCATTTGGTTTTCATCCCTTTCAATTTCAAGTTTCCAGGAATGGATGAAATCAGTTCCACAAAGCGATAATCCAAGAACGGAGCCCTCGCTTCGATTGATTCAGCCATGCTCATACGATCCACTTTCACGAGGATGTCATCCACCAGATACGTTTTGATATCGACGTATAATTGTTGATTCAATTCATCTTTCGGGTCGTAGCGCTTTGCTTCATCAAAATAGCTGTAAAGGTAATGGTACGGATCCGTATCTGAAAGGTTTTTTTTCAAATTCTCGTTGTACAATAGATCCTTTTCATTTTGCTGCAAAAAGATCATCCACCGCGCATGCCGCAGCCGGTTCGGCAACAGCGTTCCTTCAATAAACCGCTTTGAACGGTTTACAAACCCCTTCTTTTTCGCCGACGGCGGGATCGAGTTGACGAATTTAGTCACCAGACCGTTTTGAACGGACTTCGGCATCCTTTGATAGTAAGAAGCCATTTTGTCGGCAATATACGTATCATATCCGGCAAACAGTTCATCCCCGCCGTCTCCCGAAAGCGCGACCGTCACATATTCACGGGCCATTTTCGACACCAGATACGTCGGAAAAATGGAAAAATCCCCCAACGGCTCGTCCAGATACCCAAGCAACTTTTCCGTTAAGGATATCGCATCCGGCTTAATGATGAATTCATGATGTTCGGTTTTAAATCGCCTGGCAATGATTCTCGTATATTCCAGCTCATTGTACGTCGATTCTTCAAAGCCGATCGAAAAGGTTTTAACAGGTCGATCCATAACCCGGGCCATCAAGGCGACGATGATGCTCGAATCAATTCCGCCGGATAGAAACGCACCCAACGGTACATCGCTCATCAGCCGAATTTTAACTGAATCCTGAAGCAGTTCCCGAATATGCTGTTTTAGTTCAGCTAAGTTATGATTGCTGTGGTTTTCCTGGATATTCCAGTACGCTCGTGTTTGGATCTTCCCATCTTGGAGAACAAGGTAATGACCCTGCATCACCTTTTTAATATCTCTAAAGATCGTTAAGGGACCCGGAATGTATTCAAACGTCAAGTAATGATCCAAAGCCTCAAGATCGATTTCTCGAGGGATATTCTTAATCTGAAGAATCGCCTTAAGTTCCGAGCCGCAGATGAATCGGCTTTTGTCATGATAATAGTACAGCGGCTTTTTCCCTATCCTGTCCCTGGAAATCAGCAAGCGATTTTTCGGTTCATCCCAAATGATAAATGCGAACATACCGTTTAAATGCTTCGAACACTCTTCCCCGTATTCCTCATAGGCATGAAGAATGGATTCCACGTCTGATTGCGTTCGAAATACGTGCCCCTTTTGTTTCAGATCGCTCCCCAATTCTTTGTGGTTATAGATCTCGCCGTTGCATACGATCCAGACGGATTTATCTTCATTGGAAATGGGTTGATTCCCGGTAACCAAATCGATGATGCTCAGCCGACGCATTCCCAATCCGGCATTTCCGCTGACCCAAATTCCTTCATCATCCGGTCCACGATGGATCATGACGCGGCACATGCTTCGAATATCTTCATGCTTAACAAGATGTTCTTTTTCGACATTCACGATGCCACAGATTCCGCACATTCGATTCAGTTCCCCGCCTTTATCTCGAGACTTTCGTATATTTTTTTAGTCTTTGACAGATACCCTTCGAAGCTGTATTCGGCAGTTGCCATATCTAATGCTTTTCTTGATATTTCTTTTCTCAACTTACTGTTATTTATCAATTTTATTATTCCACCGGAAAACGATTCAGGTGTCCTCTTCGTCAATACCGCAATTTGGTCGTTAAGGACCTGGGTATGGGTCGGATGATCGGTGGCGACAATCGGCTTTCCGGATCTTAAATAGGAGTAAATTTTTAGCGGCGTGTTGTTTCCTTCAATTCTCGGGGAAACCAAAATATCCGAAAGTTCGATAAAGAGCGGAATCAGATTAGGCCACACCTGCCCTGTGAAGATAACCTGACCTCCCAAACAAGCTTCATCGACCTGCTGTCTGTAGTGCGAAATCTGTTTTGGATCCCCCCCCACAAGAAGAAAGGTCACTTCGGAATGGTGCTTCACCACCTCTTTGGCCGATTCAATCAACAAATCGATCCCTTGATAGGGTTCGAATGTTCCGGTATAGAGAATTTTCAAATCGTTCTTGAGCCCATATCGCTGCATCAGAGAAGATACGGTTTCGTTTCCGGATTCCAAAACCCAGGAATTATCCACCACGTTTTCGATGAGCACCTGATTTTTTTCGGGAAACAACCCTTCCACGTAATCGAACAGCGCCGGGCAGATGGTGATTACCCCATCGGCATTTTTGAGTGTCTCTTTCTCAAGCATTTCAAAAGAATGGATCAACAACTTGGACGTCGTGAACTTAAAGTTGTTGAGCTGCTGCGGCAAAGAGGAATGCATATCGTAGAGGTGTTTGATACCGAATATCTTGGCAAGCCAAGTTGAAAAGAACCCAGCCTCTTCGTGCGAGTGAATGACATCATAGCTCCCCTGAAGCAGCAGTTGAACTGTTTTTAATAGGATGAAAAAATCCAACAGGATTTTTATTTTTGAAGGTCCGATGCGGATGCTCTTGACAAAGGGAATCGCCGGTATCCGTTTGATCGAAACATTTTTGATCGGGACGTCTCTTCCAATATGATATGTCACAAGATCGACATGGTGTCCGAGTTTCGATAAGGCGTACAGGCGATACAAGACACTGAACGGCGTCCCCCTCGGTGTAAAAAAGGGTTGTGGTGCAATCATTAAAATTTTCATGGCAGGCCGATTGAACTTCTCTATGGAAGCAACGAAAATCCTTATGAATTGAATACAGGCTCGATGACCGTCTCACGGTCAACGGGAATAATCAGGTGTTCATCTGTTTTTTTCTCCCCATTGACGATCCAATGAGAAAACCGGTTCTGAAATGGCTTTTCAATTTGAATATCGATGGTATGCCCCTTGAAATACCATCCCCGATACCCCGGTTTTTCCGGATAGCCGTCGATTCGATAGCTGATGCCGGATGCCCCATTTACCGTGCAGGAAAAGCTTTCCCCAACCGGGTATTTCTGGCCGTAGTATTTTTCTAAATCGCTTCTAATGAAAGCCGGCCGATTGTCCATAAATTTCCGCATGGTTTGACTATCAAAATAGGGTTTTGAACCAAACATCTTTTGAGATATCGTTTCAAAGGTTTCGATTTGAGAAAATAAAAAAGACTTATTGATTTTATGATTCAATATATCCATAAATAATCGCAAAAAATATTGATGGTATCTCGGGCACTCTTCCATCAAACGTCTAAATATCGTCATTCTAAATTCTTGTTGCCGCAAGGTTATTGAGAATCCTTTTTTTCCCCAATCAAGGTCGAGAAACGACACGTCCATATCCCACATCACCCAGAACCATTTTGGATCCACACTCCTATTATTGAGGATGGCCGCCCCCTGAACATTATCCCAGTTCCCGCAGAATACGGTTGCAATAATAAAACGGGAAAGGTTCTCTATGTTGATATCCTTTTCAACTTCATCCATGGTTAGACGCTCTTTATGTTTAAATTTCTCTTCGAGTTGATCATAGCGCTTTTGATCATCAACAACGTTATTCTGTTGTCTTAACCGCAGGAAAATGAAGTCGTCATGCCCGATGTGGTTTATCCATTGTTTTTTACTTAAATTCTCAATGATAAAATATGCGATATCGATCGGAGGTTTTCCGTTCAAAAGAAAATATACCGGCTTGATTTCAGGAGTCAAACAACCAGCCTTTCGGGCAATTTCCAAGGCGATGCAATTATTGAACCTTGGATTTGACCGATCTGAAGCTATCACGAGTCTCTTTATCGGTGGCGTATTCGAACCGAAAATTAAGCCGGGCTCAATTTCATTCTTTCCATATTCTTTTCGAAAATAGAGCCTGAAATTAAGTCCTGAGTTTCGAGTACTACCTCCGTGCAATCGTAATCCCGCGCTTGTGGCAAATTGCAATTTACCATTTTCAAAATAAGATACGTAGGCCAACCTTTCCCAATCCCGGCCCTTTTGCTGCCAGTTAGAAATAATGCCCGCCTTTTCACTGTGCAAATAGGCGTCATCGATGGCAATGGACAAGATGGGCATGTTTTTTTGAAGCAGCTCCTTTTTTACGAGTCTGCTGCTGGGAAACGCACCGGTGCCGACCACGTTCGCCGTATAAAAATTTTCTGAAATGCCTCTTTTTTTGGGAAAAAGGAGATCACTGAAATACTCCTTTTTATTTCCAGTTGATTTTTTGGGCTCAACGACAACTTCTAAATGAGAATCGTTTCCGGAAGTCCATATGGTCACGCCTTCCGGGCCATAGGTCAATTCCCGTATATCGTTTATCGGGGTGATTTTTTTCAGCGCTTCCGCCGTTTCCATCCGGATCGTCTCATAACCGTCCTGCTCGATGGTAATATCTTTAATGATGACTTTGGTGGGTCTGTCGATCGGGTCTATTCGAAGCCACTTGATGTCCTTTAGGCTGGATAGAATAAAATAATAACGTTCTTGGCCTTTTTTAGATAAAACGGTATAGGATTGATCTTCATGATATTCATGCGTCTCACCGGCCCAATATAGTTGAATTTTTCCTTCATCTTCAGTTTCAAGGGTCATTCCCACAAGCGCGCTATCATGAAGTATGCTGGCCAGCCTGGATTTTTCATCCTCGGGTATTACCCGAATGACCGACAGGCTTTTCAGGATACGACCCAATGGGCCGCGATCGAAAAAGCCCATGGATATCGATTTTTCCCGAGCGTTTTGCCGGATTTTTCTAACATAGGATGAATATTCGAAAAATCCGCCGACGATGAAGAAAAAAAGGATCCCGGCGATAAGGATCAAGATCTTGGTACGTTTCCTGAGAAAAATCAAGGCTTACAGCTCTCCGGGATTGTGGTAGAAAACATTTATTTTTGAGCTTTTAACAATTTCTTGGAGCTGCTTTTGAAAATTTAAGTAAGTATCCGTCGGGAGTTTATAAAACGAGCACGACAGGGTTGTCTCCGAATCGTTGACCGTTATCCCGTCGATTTTTCCTTTGGGCAAGAGTGTTCGAATCGCATTTAAAATTTGAAGGGTTTTGTTTTGGTATTCCTGGGTAGGCATTTTCATGACCATCATGCCGGCATCGGATTTTCCGGTCAATACCTTCCCTCCGATCCGGACCAAAAAAATGGCCAGTATAGCGAGCAAAAGGATGATGGCGAGAAAAAGTACATTGAAAATGGCACAGCTGATGGAAGAAGCGATGATCAGCATGATAAAGCCGATTTCTTCGGGTTCTTTTACCGGGGTTCGGAATCTGACAATGGACAGCGCGCCCAACAATCCTAAAGACAGCGGCAGGGAAAATTGGATGCAAATGAATATGGAGGTAATGGACAACGCGAGCAGCGGAAAACTCCGATGGATTTTGCTTCCGGTTGCCCCTGCCCTTGAAAAATGCACGTATAAAAAGGATATAAAAAAGGCGCACAGCAAGGAGATCAAAAGAATAAACAGAAAAGGGAAAAAACCGATTTCTGCCATCTTGGGATTCGAAAAACTTGTGAACAGATTCATCATATCAACTTTTTCCATGCCATCTCCTTTGTTAAAACATTATGCCCAGGCAAAACGGTAGAAAGCGTTCAATTTTTCAAAACAGCTCCTGTACTTTGAAAACGATTCTTTTCTGCATCCCAGGAAGGTCAAAGGATTCAGGACTTCCGGCAGTTCGTTGAGTGAACCCTTGATTTCTAAAACACCGTTTTCCAAAAAAAGCGGCAACGGGTTTGGAAATATCGATTCGTTGACTTTGGGTACTGAAATGTCACAGTCCACACAAAGCCGCATACCGCTCAGGGGCTCCACAAACCGCCATCGCTTATAATCAATTTGAAACAATGGAAAGAGGTTTTCCCCGAATAGTTCCCCCTCTGCCCTGAGGATCGAGGCGATACCCAAATATGCATCGGCGGTGAGATCCGCGCCAGCCAGGTATTTCCCGGAGACATGGCACTCTATTCTCCGTTTTTTTCGCGTGGTTCCGATTTTTTGTTTTATCTCGAGAAACGATATATCATCAGGAGATTCAGGATCGCCGGTCGAATACCATCGGATCCTGAATTTGGATCTGATATAATCGCTGTTGACCTTTTCTTCCAATGACCGCAATTTTCTCGTGTCAAAGTATACACTCGAAACCCTTCCAAAAAGATAGAGAGGATCCGGCAGGCAAAAGCTATTTATCCAAGTCAAAACGAGGTCTAATACGCTTTTATTAAAAACGTATTTCAGCTCATAATCCAACGTTGATTCACTCCCCATTTTTTTCATCCACTGGGCAAACTGCCCTTTGAGACCTTTGAATAATTCCAAAGTCGTCTAATTTCAAATACTTCTGGATTCCGGGTCAAGCCCGGAATGACGGAAAGAGCAGTTTTTCAAAGGTCTACTTTTGATTTGTAAACCCCGCCATTTCCGCAAGAATCTGGGAAAAAACCTCTTGGAATCGCTATCTTGAAAAATTCCAGGATCGAAAGGCAAGAAGTGCAGGTATGGACAAAGAAGCCACCTGTTACATACGTCGCCTCTTTGCTGAAAACGTCACCACGACACCCGACACGACGAAAAAGAATAGTCCCCCTAATCCGATGACAATCCAAAAGGGGAAATTCAGCACCAAAGCACAAACCCCGATTACCGGAAGCAGGGCGCCTCTTATCAGCACTTTCAGGGTCTCATGTTTTGCAATATAGTTTGCCAAAGGCGGTGAGTGGCGATAGTAAAAATGAACAAACCGCTTCCCCAGGTTGTTTGTCATCATGAATTTATCCCTGAAATTTTTCAGGGTGATCACGTGTGATTCAAGAGAAGATCCGAAAGCCGCGGTGGCGATAAAACATCTGTGTGAAGGGCTCTCCAAAGTCTGAAAAGCCAGGGTGTCCCCTTTTACGGTGAGATAATCATTGGATGCGACCAGCCTGAAATAATAAGTACTGTTTTCGGAAAGACTCTCGGCGCCGATGCTGACATGGACATCCGTTTTTTCGGGTCCGATATCCACTACGGCCGTTTGGCCGCCGAAATTCGCATTATATCCATATTCGAAGTAGCATCTCGTCGGATACCCTTTCGGGTTGACACTGCCGTTGAAAACCACTGAACTTTCCGCCACATCAGTTGCATCCAGCGTTTTGGCAGTTAGTTCCGGCAAAGCATCAAACCACTCTGATGCTATGACCCGATAACCCGCATCGTTAGGATGTAATCCGTCATACGTCAAGGAATGCCAATTGGGGGCCGTGGCCGCATATTGATCGGCCAACGGGACTTTTTTCTCTGATGCCAAACGGACAATTTCCGGATTATAGACCGTGGGAATGTCTTTTCTAGAATTCTTTGTATCCGGGGTCAACGTGGCAAGCACCGGAATCACGTTGTATTGACGGCTGATATCGACCATGGCGTCTAAGTGGTGAAGTGTTGATGCACGCGAAATACCGTACCATTCGAGATCGTTCGTCCCCTCTAATATAAGAACATATTTGGCACTATACCTGCTCAACACACTTTCGATCCTTTTGAGGCCTGAGAGAGTCGATTCCCCGCCTACGCCGTAATTGAGTACTAGCGTTTGCCATCCGGACGTTTGTGTCAATTCCTCTAAATGAGGCTCATAACCTCCCACCCGTCTTCCTTCTCCATAATGGTCCACATAAGGAACCCCCTGCGTGATGCTGTCTCCGAATCCGATGATGATTGCTTCGCCGGCCAGAGTCTGCTCAGAGGTTTCAGTGGTTTGGGAGAGCGTCCGTTCCTTGTTTTCGTCAATCATATCACGGAAACGAAATGCATTCTTTTCTCCATTAACTTCCAGATGGACTGCCACAAGTTCCGGGTTTTTTACAAAGCCGGGAAGGTCGGGCATAACTCGGGCGAGGTTTTCCATGATCGAGCGATATTCCCCGTCGGTTTCTTCCCGTTCTTCGTTCCACTCCTCCCCTGTATATTCAGCAACATAGTTGCGATACGCCTTTTTCGTATATCCGGACCATCTCACGCAAATGGATCCGCCAGGATTTTTCCAGATCGTCGGCACAATATCCGGATCCGTATCATTCCTGTTGACCCTTGAGGGAGTTTCCCAGGAAGCACCATTCCATCGGGATAAGAAAATATCATCGTCCTGTCCGTCGAAACCGGCCCAGACGATCCAGGGTACATTATTATCTGTTACGATAATGGAAGGGGAAGTGTTTAAAGATAATTGTGTTGGAATTTTTTCAGGTTTTGACCACGCTTTCTCTTTAAAACAAGAAAAATATAAATCGCTGTTGGCGCCTTTGGAGGACGACCATATCACCCATATTGTTCCATCATCTCCCGAATCAATTACCGGAGTGGCATTTATTGTATTGCCTTCGGACAACTTAGTTTTGATCGTCCATTGCCCGTTCCGAAGACTGCTTTGAAAAATTTGATAGTTTATTCCATCATATTCAGACCACACAATTTCTGCGGAATAGTTTTCTTCGGATTTTACAGTCTTTGGGTTGAAAACCCCAATACCGAGCAAGACCGTTAACAATAAAGAAAATACGAAAATATTTTTTGGTTTTTTTTGAGTCTCTTTTTTCATTCTAATAAACCCTTTCGAGTGTAACTTATAGGTTCAATTGATAAATTTTGGAATGCTTTACAAAAACAACCGATACAGAATTTTTCAATCATCCCATCGTAAGATCATTCCGATATCTGAATTGGATGTCCTCTGCTATTTTGTTCCAGAAACAGAATCAGATTGGAGGGAAAAAATGGTTTTGCGGATTCCGTCTTCGAGGGTTGTTTTCGCACAACAGCCCAGTTCATGAATTCGAGATACATCTAATAATTTACGGGGGGTTCCTTCGGGCTTCGATGTATCAAACCGAATATGTCCTTTGAAGCCGATAAGTTTACTAATCATTTGGGCTAAATCTTTTATTTGGATATCCTTACCAATTCCAATGTTGATAAATTCTCCAATATTCTTAAAGCTAAATTTTTGCATAAGAAATATACATGCATCTGCAAGATCATCAACATACATGAACTCTCTGAAAGCTTCACCGCTACCCCACAAAGTTACGCATTCGGAGGTTATCCCGACTTTTTCGAGTGCATTGACGATGGATTCAACGTTATCGTGCTTTGGATCTATTTGAATATTAAATCCTAATTTATATTTTTTTATGTTCTGTATCAACTCGTAATCCGAAAATCCCGCATTTGAAATTTTCCACAACTGATCTGCGAGAAAGAATTTTCGTATTAAGGCGGGAAGGACATGTGAAGTTTCAAGGTCGAAATTATCATTCGGTCCATAAAGATTTGTCGGCATGACTGAAATGAAGTCGGTTCCGTATTGCTCATTAAAATACCTACACAGCTTAATGGCGGCGATTTTTGCTACCGCATAAGGCTCGTTGGTGGGTTCCAGAAAACCGGATAGAAGAGCGTTTTCTTTCATTGGCTGAGGCGCGTATTTTGGGTATATACATGAGGACCCGAGATTTAAAAGTTTCTTTGCACCATGTTTGTAGGATGCCTGGATGACATTAGATGCAATCATAAGGTTGTCGTAAATAAAATCCGCTTTGTAACTGGTGTTTGCCAGAATTCCTCCAACTTTTGCAGCAGCGAGAAAAACATATTCTGGTCGATGATGATTGAAAAAAGCTTCGACATCAGACTGCTTTGTCAGATTAATCTTGATAAAAAGATTCGAATCAATGCCATTTCCCCGGTCATTAGACGGTTTCCTGGTATTATAACTCGATAAAATATTTGAATATCCCATTGAATGGAGTCTTCTTAAAATCGCGAAACCCACCATTCCACTCCCACCTGCAACAAATATTTTGGAATCCGTTTTCATATCTACAAACTATTCATTGTTTTTTAGAGTTCGATATCCTTTCATCTCACATAAATATTCTCGTTCAGCCTCTTTGAGATCTTCTCTAACCATTTCGCTAACGAGTTCAGTAAAACTCATTTTGGGTTTCCATCCAAGTTGTTTTTTTGCTTTTGTGAAATCTCCCAACAAGGAATCGACCTCTGTCGGACGAAAATAGCGAGGATCAACTTGCACGATAACTCTGCCGTCAGGAAGAACTCCCTTTTCCTGAATTCCCTTTCCTTCCCAGAAGATCTTTTCACCCACCTCCTTAAATGCCAACTCTATAAACTCTCTTACGGAATGTTGCTCACCTGTCGCAATAACATAGTCATCCGGTTTTTTTTGTTGAAGAACCATCCACATGGCTTCGACATAATCCCTTGCATGGCCCCAATCCCTTTTAGCGTTGAGATTACCGATAAATATCTTTTTCTGCAACCCAAGCTTAATCCTGACGACTGCACGGCTTATCTTGCGTGTAACAAAAGTTTCTCCTCGAATGGGAGACTCATGATTAAAGAGAATACCATTGCAGGCGAATATATCATATGCCTCCCTATAGTTCACAGTTATCCAATACGCATAGAGTTTTGCTACGCCATAGGGACTTCTCGGGTAAAATGGTGTGTTTTCATTTTGAGGAGATTCCAGGGCCTTTCCATAAAGTTCGGAAGTTGATGCCTGATAAAATTTGACTTTCTTCCCCATTTCAAGTATTCGAATCGCTTCAAGTAGTCTCAGAGTTCCCAGAGCATCGGCATTCGCCGTATATTCCGGGGTCTCAAATGAAACTGCAACATGAGATTGAGCTGCAAGATTGTAAATCTCATCAGGTTGAACCTCCTGGATAATCCGAATAAGATTCGTGCTGTCGGTAAGATCGCCATAGTGTAAATGGAATGTAAGCCCCTTTTCATGAAAATCATGATATAAATGGTCAACCCTTCCGGTATTGATCAAAGAACTCCGGCGTTTGATGCCATGAACCTGATATCCTTTAATCAGCAGCAACTCAGCCAAGTAAGCGCCGTCCTGTCCGGTCACCCCAGTGATCAAAGCAACTCGTTTTTTTTTCATTTTTGTAGTTTTCAAATCTTATTAATCTCCCCGTTTATCCCTTTGGTTTTCTTTTTAATGAGAAGTCCTCTCCCTCAAGCGTTAGATTCGGGTTATAATAAGGGTCTCCGTCTTCAAGAATTTTTTTCCATTTATGTTGAAAGTACTTGATTTCTTTAAGAAACCGTAATTTTTGTTCAGGTTTTTGTTCATAACCTCTTGATATGGACTCATGGTGGATTGCTTCACAAAATGGGGTAAAAATATTCAGATAGCCCTTTTGCCGCAATTTCAAACAAAAATCAATATCGTTTAGGGAAATGCGGAGGTTATCCTCGTCAAGTCCTCCCGATTCCACGTATATTTGCTTTTTTACCATCAACATTGCGCCGGATACAGCGCTAACATTCTGGATACACATCAATCGGTTAGCATATCCTTTTGCTTCTTTTGCTACATGCCGATGGGAATGTCCTGCAAATCCTGCAATTCCAATGATGACGCCGGCATGCTGAATCGTCTGGTTCGGATAATAAAGTTTTCCGCCAACAGCACCGACATCGTCTCTTTGTCCGTGTTCCAACAAGGCCTCAAGCCAGTCCGAATTCAAAATTTCCACATCGTTGTTCAAAAGGAGAAGTATTTCACCGGAAGCCAAAGAAACGCCGAAGTTATTGATTTTTGAATAATTGAATGGCGCAGGAAAAGGAAAAAATCCGACACGTGAATCAACAGCACATAAATCCTTCATTAGAGTAAATGTTTCTTCTTGTTTGCTGCCGTTGTTGATTCCGATGATTTCAAAATTCGAATAATTCGTTCTATGCAATATGGTCTGTATACAATTTTTTAAAAATTCAGGATAATCTTTAAAGGGGATAATGATGCTGATTAGAGGATTTCCGCTGATCTCTCGTTTTACGCGATAAAAAAACGGAAGGTTCGCCTTAACCACCTTACCTTCAATTTCTTTCCGAATAAGGGCGTTTTCAAGTGCGCGCTTCCCTGCATCATCGGCATAGCTCTTGTTGGCCGGATTCAAACTCGTTGAAGAGGCACTTTTACGCCAAAAATAAAGAACTTTAGAAATATGATGGATCTTTAGAGTCTTTTCGCTAAGTTTTAAGACTAGATCGTAATCTTGGGCGCCATCACATCGCGAATCGAATCCGCCGATCTCGTCAAACAAAGTTTTTTTAAATACAAGAAAGTGAGTAATATAATTATGAGATAAAAGTAAATCCGGCGAAAAGTTTGGTTTGAAAATCGAATCGAGATATCTTCCTTCGATATCAATCAGGCCTTCATCTGAATAAACGATATCTGCATCATATTCTTTGATGGCTTTAACGACCTCGTATAAAGCGTCCATTGTCAAAACATCATCGTGATCCAAAAGAGCCAAATATTCGCCGGTAGCCATACTTGCTGCCTCATTGGAGGCATTTGAAATACCCGAGTTCGCGTCCAAGTATTTGATTTTAATCTTTTCTGAATTTTCTGAAACTTCTTGAAGGAATCTTCGGATGTATTTCTTATCGCTGCAATCGTCTACAAGACAAAGTTCCCAATTACTATAAATTTGACGTTTTACGGAGGATATCGTTTCTTTTAAAAATCGCTCCTCAACATTGTATATGGGAACCAAGATACTGATTTTGGGTTTTTGAGTAAGCCTTTCGATAAAATGATTTGGGGATCGTCCCTCAAAGACACCGGACTCGAGATAATGGGTTAGCGCATCCATCCCCGAACGGACGATTTCAGGATACCTTTCCAAATAAAAATCAGGATCAAAAATCGGGCCCGGCGATTTCCTTGACTTCCAGCCTTTGGATTGATAATGCTCGAGGAGCGTCTTATTCCATTTATTTGCGTCTTGAATTCGCATTTTATAATAAACGCTATCAAACAAAGGGTTGGGATCTCGCCCTTCTACGGATCCGCTCTGAACATAGTGTGCCAGGGGATTGACCCCCGCCGCATCAACATCCGGATTGCATCTTAGATAATAAATCGAGTCAAACAAGGGGTTCGGATTGAAGCCATTAGCAGCACCTTTGGTGACATAATGCACCAAGGCGTTTATTTTGGATTCGGTAACTTCGGGATAACGATTCAAATAAAAAGCCGTGTGAAACAACGGGTGTGGATTGCTTTTATTAAAATTACCATTTATAATATAATGCACCAATGGATTGATTTCCGAAATCGCCAAATCAGGATTCTGGAGCCGATAATAATCGGGATCAAACAACGGATGCGGACTCCTGCCTTCCTTGGATCCGATTTCCAAAT
>Ga0066636_10000799_pt1 | contig 18348 bp, 20 predicted proteins | sample CryGeyCG2014_080_2_FD_62736 | JGI IMG/M metagenome (GOLD analysis project Ga0066636, IMG submission 62736) | Groundwater microbial communities from aquifer - Crystal Geyser CG07_land_8/20/14_0.80 | ecosystem: Environmental > Aquatic > Deep subsurface > Groundwater | place: USA: Utah: Grand...
TTAATGATGTAAAGGCGCGAATAGCGAGATTTCTTACTTGAAGTGCAGTATCGATTGCGAGCTGAGATTTTGCCGCGGCCACCATGACTTGATGAACATCTTCAGTCTTGCCCGCCTCAAAGTCTCGATCGAGTTTATCCGATTCCTGAGTTACTGCTACAAGGTCGTTAACCTTATTTTCCAGTAGAGACTTGAAGCTTTGAGCGATATCGGCGCCTGGGGCTTTCTCTGGAATGATCTCTTTTTTTGCTGAAGCTTTTTCCAAATCTATTCGTGCGCCGGCACGAAGATTCATCAAATCAATATTCTTAATCATGTTCCTATTTTAAGCGCTTCATTCCACATTGCACGAAAATCTCGTATTGTGGTCACGTTGGCTTCATAGGCTCGAGATGCATCGATCATGTCCACCATCTCCGTAACAATATCGACGTCAGGATATTCGACGTATCCTTCCGCATTCGCATCAGGATGACTTGGCTCGTATCGAAGATACTTTTCCAAAAGAGGTCCGTCCTGCTCCTTTACATCAACTATTCTAACTCCGGTTCCCGGGTCGTTAGTCATGACTCCCGGATTTTGAACCATAGGAACTTGAAATCGAATTGGATTGTAACGCGGTTCGAATATTACTCTCTGCTTTCGGTAGGGCCCCGGTTTTCCGTCAGACCTTCTAGTCGTGTCGGCATTCGCAATGTTGTTCGCAATGACGTCGAGTCTTGTTCTCTGAGCAGACAGGCCTGACGCGGCTGTGAAAAGCGGCATGAATGCGCTCATGATTCTATTCCTTTCATCATGCTGACTGAGTCTTATTCACGATGCTTGATAGAACTCGAAACCGATTCGCCAATCGATCCGACATGGTTTGGTAATACATTGTATTCTGCGCCATGTTTGCCATTTCAACCTCGGGGTCGACATTGTTCTTGTCGTTCCGTGTCCATGTGTCAAGCTCTGCATATACGTTCGGATTGATTCTATCGATGTCTCTCGTCGGCTCTGTATCAAAATGGCGAGCTGATATGCGGGACATTTCAATTCGCGTCGGAGGATCTAAAGCTCTTTTCAATTCAGAGACGAAAGATACGTCGGAACGTTTGAATCCGGGCGTATCAATATTCGCAATATTATCTGTCAAGACTTTGTGCCTAAGCATTGAATAGTCCAGTGCTTTAGCTGAAAGCCCTATTGCATCATAATTTATAACCCTTGCCATATAGAATCGTAATCGTCATAGATTTATTCAACCTTGAGTGATTTTGTTGATTTTTATCTATTTTTTTGGAGAATGTTGTTATGACGGGAATAAATATTGTTCTTACAACTTGCCCTTCGACTGAAGTCGCAGAATCAATTGCAAGAAAACTTGTCGATGAAAAATTGGCCGCTTGTGTAAATATCATTTCGTCTGTGCAATCGATTTATAAGTGGAAGGGTGAAGTGTGTGCGGAGTCTGAATGCCTTCTTCTAATTAAGACGAGCGTTGATAGGACAGAAGAGCTGAAGAGAATGATTTGTGAGATTCATCCTTACGAACTTCCAGAAGTAGTCGTTTTAAATTCTACTGACGGATTGAAAGAATATTTTGAGTGGGTGAATAATTCTGTGAAGCGTGAAGTGTGAAGCGTGGTCAGCACCCGTTTTTCTTGAGACAAGCCACTCCGTTTTTTAATTGAGGAACGATCTTTTTGCATTCTTCATCTCCAATCGGACATCGAGAATAAAAGACACAGCCGCTCCTGGATTCAAATATGCTCGGTGGCTCGCCTCGTGGAGGTTCGCCTCGTGGAGGTTCGCCTCGTGGAGGTTTCCCGACAGGTTTAATCTTTTTTCCGGGAAGCGATTCGATCAGCATCATGGTATAGGGATGCTTCGGATCTTCGAAAACATTTTCCCCTATCTCCATAATTCGCCCGAAATACATTACAGCTACCCTGTCGCTCACATGTGATACCACGCCAATGTCATGAGAGATAAAAAGATAGGTCAATTCGAGTTCTTTTCGGAGATCCAAAACTAAATTTATTATTTGAGCCTGAATTGATAGATCGAGTGCAGATACGGGTTCATCTAATACAATATATTCCGGCTCAAGAATAAGAGCTCTAGCAATAGAAATCCTCTGCTTCTGCCCTCCAGAAAATTGATGAGGATATTTGTGCATTTCATCGGGAGAGAGTCCGACCCTTTCCATTATTTTAGCGGTTCTGTCTTTGAGCTCATTATTTTTTGCAATTCTGTGAACGAGCAGAGGATTGCCGATAAGATCTTTTATTTTCATTCGAGGATCGAGACTGGAATTAGGATCTTGAAACACAATCTGCATTTGGCGGCGCATTATTCTCAATTCTTCTTTGCGTAATTTTTCTAGTTCTATTCCATTAAAAAAAACTTTTCCGGCAGCAGTAGGAATTAGTCGAATACTTGCTCTTCCGAGTGTTGTTTTCCCCGAGCCGGATTCACCTACCAATCCCAATATTTTGCCTTTATAGATTTCAAGCGAGACTTCATCAACAACGCGTAATTTTTTTTTGCCGTCTGCAAACAATGAATTGGAAATGGAAAAATCAACAGAGACATTTTCAAGTTTTACTAGCGATTTTGAATTATTTTTCATTTGAGTTCTTTAATGCACCTAAGCTTATATCCATTTTTCGACTGCACGCTGATCTCTTCACTGCATATTTCTTTCGCAAATGAGCACCTATTCCTGAATGAACAGCCGGAAAGCCGTTCAATTGGCCGTGGGATCTGCCCGGGAATAGTACAAAGACGTTTCGATTTATTGGAATGTTTCGGCATCGAAGCAATAAGACCCTCGGTGTAAGGATGCTGAGGCATATTCAAAAGAGCTTCTGCATCGCCTGACTCTACGTCTCTACCAGAATAAATGACAACTGCTTTGTCGGCAATTTCGGAAACTACTCCAATGTTGTGAGAAATAAAAAGTATTCCTTTTTCTTTTTCAGTTTCTATTATTGAGTGAAGCAGTTCCAAAATCTGAGCCTGAACTGTGGCATCGAGCGCAGTTGTGGGTTCGTCTGCAATCAGGAGTTTAGGCTCTGAAGCTAGAGCCATTGCAATCATAACTCTCTGCCGCATGCCTCCGGATAATTGATACGGATATTGTTCCGCTCTTTTTTTGGGATCTCCGATTCCAACCTTTGAAAGCGCTTCCACTGCCTTATTATGGGCGTCTTTTTTTGTCAATCTGCAATGAAGTTTAAAAACTTCAGCAATTTGTTCTCCTATTTTTATTACCGGATTCAGACTTGTCATCGGCTCTTGAAAAATCATCGCCGCGATTTTTCCGCGAATGTTATGAAAATGTTTTTGTGAAACAGAAGTCAACTCTAATCCGTCGAGTTTAATTGAACCTGACGAAATTTTAAGATTTGAGGGAAGAAGCCCCATAACAGCTAGAGCGGTTATGGATTTACCTGATCCTGATTCTCCTATTAGTCCGGTGACTTCTCCGACTGAAACTGAGAGTGATATTCCGTCAACAATGTTTATTTCAGTTTCAGATAATTTTGTTGAAATGGAAAGGTTTTCGATTTCGAGAATATTTTTCATCTCTTCTCTTTTTTTGCTCGGCTTTTGGAGTTCAACTTTTGGCGCAGTTTTTTAGCCGCAAGTTTTGGATCGTCAACATGGACTCGGGCTCCTCCGATGATATCGATAAATCCAATTTCATTCTTGAAGCGCGGCACAATATGAAGATGAAGATGTTCGAGCGAGGCTCCGGCAGTGTTGCCAATATTGTATCCGATGTTATATCCGCTTGGATCGTAGATTTCGTCAAGAACGTCTAGAATTCGCCTTGTCCATTTATCTATCGATTTTACTTCTGAATCGAGATAACTGCGAGGATCGATTATGTGTCTCTTCGGAACAATCATCACATGACCTGGATTGTAAGGGAAGAGATTTAAGGTAACGAATACATATTTGTCTTTAGCGAGGATTAAATTTTCTACATTTGGATTTCCGTCTCGCGAAGCGCATAAAATGCACGATACGGATGGCCGATTTCCACGAACGTAATCGCGCTTTGACGGAACGAAGAGCAATTTTCTTTTTGGATATTTTTTCATTTTTCCAATTTAACAAATGATATCCAAGATTTGCAAAAGAAAAAATATATTATCGACAAATCCGCCGCTCGCCGCCGACGGCGGCAGAAAAGTTGCGGATTTACACGAATTATTTGGCCAGTCGGATTATCAGGATTTGCTCAGACATTTTATCATTGCATAATTCTAAAATATTAGTTAAACCGTTTTATTTATGTGAGTAACTCTGGTAAAAAAAAATAAAAAAAAAGCTTGACAGAATTATCTATATTACTTTATTCTGTACTGTTTCATAAAAGTTTTTTTCGGGGAGGTAACGTTATGTTACGTGTTAAATGGTTTGGTGTTATTGGTTTGTTGCTTCTTTGCGCAACTCTAGGAAGCGCGGCAACTTATCCAATTAGTTTTGATTTTTCTTCATCGGAAAAGACTCAGATATTGCAGTGGCTGAATTCTGCAACGACTGAGCAGATGTTAGCGATAGATCTATCTTCTGCGACAGCAAAGAAAGTTCTATTGTTACGACCTTATTCCAATTGGGATCAAATGTGGGTGACGTCTGTCGGTTCAAATACTAATGCAAAAAGAATTGCAATAGAGCTTGGGTTTATTCAGGAAATGTATGATCGCTATCCGACAAAGACTCCTTTAAGAATTAGAGTTCAAGATAGAGCTGCTGTATTAAACTTTTTGAACAATGCGTCCGTCAATCAAATGATTGCGGCAACTCTTAGCTCTTCTGCTCAAAGGAGCATTCCGAAGTATAGGCCTTATATAGATTGGAAGAAGGCTTTGAGAAGAGTATCCAATCCAAATCTCAAAAAGGTAGCAATTTATCTTAAAGTTCTACGATATAAGACCAACTCTAAGGGAATCGAAACAATATCTGGAATCGGCGCAGTCTATGGTCAGAGAATGAGAAACATTAAACTCTTTACAGTTGGAGCTTTGCTGATGCATTCAGTATGGCCTGATTGGAGAGCTGAAATTGCTCAGAAAGTCGGCGTATCACAAGCATTGGTTGACAAATGGGCGATTCGCGCCGACCTTCAGAGAATCAGCGGTTGCGGAGAACAGTATGGAGATCTGCTTGCCTATTGCGGAATAAAAGGTGTGCCGGATCTTGCGACAAGAAATGCAACGACATTGAGAACTTTAATGATTCAAACCAATCAGCAATATGGCGGCGATAAATTTAATATGGTGAATACAATGCCATCTAAGACAACAATCAGAAGATGGATTACCAAGGCGAAGGATACAGTGAGGTATCCACGATTCCTTGAAGGATTATGATTCGATAAAATTTAAATTAGAGGCTGGCATTTTTGCCAGCCTTTTTTTTGAAATAGTTGGGAGCATGGCGAATTATTGGGGTTGACCAAAAAGTAGTATTTTGTCATCGCGAGCACCGAAGGTGCAAAGCAATCTCTTAATGTTAACAGATTGCTGGTATGTTATTATATTTGAAATTGCAAATTGGAAAGTGAAAATTGAAAATTTTATTTTTCCAATTTTCATTTTTCAATTATTTCACACGTCCTTTGAAAGATAGGCTGGAGACAAGGAAAAAAATAGATAAAAAAACTCAGTATCTTGGTATCTTCGTCGCGATGACTCTGCGAGTCCGCTCCTCGCAATGACAAATGAATCGGATGCAACTAACCGCGTTACGAAACGTTGAAGCGAATCTCGATGATGTCTCCGTCATTTATTATGTAATCTCTGTCCACTACCTTTGCTAGTCCCTGTTTCTTTGCGTCATTAAAGCTGTGAACTTTCATGTAATCATCGAATGAAACAATGTCGGCTCTGATAAATCCTCGCGCAAGATCAGAATGAATTTTTTCCGCACACTCGACAATATTGAAGCTCTTATGAACTGGCCATGCATGAACTTCCGGCGGGCCGGCAGTAAAGAAGAAGACAATTCCTGCTTTTGCAATAACGGCTTTGACAGCCTCTTCAGGCTGGATAGAAGCATTAACAGGCACTACCGGTTTCATTGTAATAAAATTTAAATTTAATAATAATTTCTTCTCTTCATCATTAAATTCCGCATCACAAAGCAGTTTTTCCTCTTCAAGAAATTTTATGCTTTTTTGCAATAGAGCTTTTTCCGATTGGTCTTCAGACTTTTTCATTCTCTGCTCGCATCTCTCAATATCAGGCAAAATTAAATCCAATATACTTTCTCGCTCAACAATAATTCCGTCACACTTAGAAAGATCTCCCTTCATTAATTCCACATAATGAGGCACAAGTTTCTTCGGCTTATGTTTCTCAACCAGAGCATCGAATCGAGGGTCTTTGAACTTCATCTTTCCTTCCGGTAAATTCAATCCGACAAAACCAATAATCATATCTTTATCCTTTACTTTTCTTCCGCGAACTTGTAAACATCATCAGCCTTTCCTGCAATAATCAGGACATCTGAATCTTTAAGAGGAGCGTCCGGATCTGGAAAGATATGAATCTGTTCCGGTATAGTCTGCTGAATAAGAAGAACCTGAATGCTGTATCTATATCTCAACTTTAGCTGACGTAATGACTTTCCAACCATGGAATTCGGCGTGACAACTTCAGCAATAATATATCCTGGCGCAATTTCAAAATACTCCAGTAAATTCGATGCAATAATCTGTTTAGCCAGTCGAATAGCAGTTTCCTCTTCTGGAAATATTACTTCAGTCGCTCCGATTCGTTCAAGCAATCCGCGGTGTTCGCTCGAAATAGCTTTAGCAATGATCTTGCGGCTTTTCAATTCTCGCAAATGAAATACAACCATTGCCGACGCTTCGATCGATTCTCCAAGACTGACAACCGCCGCGCTGTATGAAGCAACATCGAGTTCTTTTAAAACCTCTCTGTTTCTGACATCTCCAACAACAGCCTTCGTCACCTCTTCGGATATTTCGTGAATGACGTTTGAGTTCCTATCGACAGCCAATACTTCGGCTCCTGCCTTGAAGAGTTCTTTTGCCACTTTGCTTCCAAAAGATCCCAGCCCTAAAACAGCGTATCTCTTATTTTCAGTCATAAATTACTCCTTATCCAAGTCCAACCTTTCCTTCAACAAATTTTACGGACGAGGTCTGTGCTCGTCCTCCTATGGCAAATGCGAAGGTCAGCGGACCGATTCTGCCGATAAACATTGCGAATATAAGTATACACTTTCCGATGAAAGATACATAAGAAGTTATACCGGTTGAAAGTCCTACCGTGCCCAATGCTGAAACAGCCTCAAAGATAATTCCGAGCGCTCCGTGCGGATTTAATTCCCGCGGTAAATCAGATTCGCTGATCAAAAGCAGAAGCGAAGCAACTGCGGCAATCAAGAGATAAACAAAAATAATCCATACTGCTTTAAATATTGTTTCGTCCTCGATATCCCATCGTTGTATTCTTACGTATCTTCTTCCGGAAAGAATAGAGATTAAACGCAAAAAAACAATTGCAAGCGGAGTGGTTTTGAATCCTCCTCCGGTTCCGCCTGGTGATGCTCCGATAAGCATCAAGAGAATTATAAAAAAGAGTGAACTATCTCTAAGCATAGAAATATCGAGCGTATTGAAACCGGCAGTGCGAGGTGTAACTGATAAAAACAAAAGGCGCAGAAGCCTGCCTCCAATTCCGGCATTTCCAAAAATTGAGCCGTCCCATTCAAGAACTCCCAATACAAAAAAACCGCCCATTACAAGAAACAATGTCGTAAAAAATACAAGTAGTGTATGAAGAGAAAAACGTTTTTTTAGCGAAGTCAATTCAGCCATGACTCCATAGCCAAATCCTCCGATAATTATCAAAAGCATGATAGTAAAGTTGATTACAAAATTATCTCCATACCCCATCAAATTATCCGACTGAAGTGAAAAGCCTGCATTACAAAAAGCCGAGACAGAATGAAACAGAGCCCAACCTGCATCATTCCAAAATGTCGTATGTTCAGGAAGTCCAAAATAAAGCAGAACCGCTCCGAAACTTTCAATAATAAAAGTTCCGTAAGCAACGCTCATCAGTATTCTTCCGATTCTATTAACCGAACGCTCTCCTACAGTGGAAGAAGCCAAAGTATAGGCATTGCCAATCAAAGAACCGAAAGTCGAAAGAAGAAAAAGCCACAGAGTAATAATGCCTAATCCGCCAAGCTGAATTAGAATACAGACAACAATCTTACCCCAAACAGTAAAAACCTGAGAGATATCCAAAGTAGTTAGACCGGTGACGCAAACCGCTGATGTCGAGGTAAAAAGGAGGTCGGTGAAAGGGACATTTCGAGTTGTCATACCCGGCAGAGAAAGTAAAAGCGCTCCTAAAATAATATTTATTAAAAATGAAAACGTAACGAGTCTCAAAGGGTCTTTAAATATTTTAAAGTCTCTCATTAAATTATTCTTCATCTTCGCACCAATCACACACCACGCTTGTCACGCAGACCAAAGCCTGCGGCTGCCAGTTAACAAACTGCGCATCACACGTCACAAATCATGAACTGGCTTTTACACAGCCGAATCTGCGATCACGCTTCTGATATTCTAAAACAGCTTTAAAAAATTCCACACGGCTGAAGTCAGGCCATAATGTTTCAGTGATATAAAACTCGGTGTATGCCATCTGCCAGAGCAAGAAATTCGAGATGCGAAGTTCGCCTGAAGTTCTAATCAAGAGATCAGGATCCGGTATTCCCTTTGTATAAAGATTATCTTCGATTGTTTTAAAATTTATTCGGTCAGGTTTTATTTCGCCGTTCGCAACCATAGTTCCGATTCTTTTAGCAACCGTGATAATTTCATCTCTACTGCCGTAATTCAGAGCAAGAACAAGCTTTTGACCGTCATTCTTTGAAAGCCGCTCTATCGCGCAGTCGAGTTCACGTTTAGCATAAGAAGGCAGCTTCGATATATTTCCGATAGTCAAAAGTTTTACATTTGAAGAATCAAGTTCATCAACTTCTTTCCTCAAATATTCCTGGAGAAGATGCATCAACGCAGATATCTCCGGTTTAGGCCTGGACCAATTTTCAGCGGAGAAGGCGTATAGAGTCACAAATTCGATTCCTATATCCCGTGCGGCCTGAAGAGTTCTGCGAACAGTTTCCATTCCGGCTCGATGCCCAAATATGCGCGGCATATGTCTGGAAAGCGCCCAACGACCATTTCCGTCCATAATTATCGCTATGTGTTGCGGTAAACGATTAGGTTGAATCAGTTTAAGCACTGACTCTTCATACTTATCTTTTGCAACGGACACAATATCAGAGAGCGTCCGGGATTGCCCGGATGGCATCAGAACTCCATTATCTCTTTTTCTTTAGCGGCAGTCAGACCATCTATCTTTGAGATAAAAGAGTCGGTAAGTTTTTGAAGTTCTTCTGTTGCACGATGAGCATCATCTTTGGATATCTCACTCTCTTTCTCCAAATCTTCAATCAGCGTCTTTGCATCTCTTCTAACATTTCGTACACTGATCCTCGATTCCTCGGCGCGCTTGTGTGCATCTTTCGCGAGCTGTTTTCTGCGTTCTTCAGTCAATGACGGGATCGGGAGTCTTATTACCTTGCCGTCATTTGAAGGCGTAATTCCGATGTTTGCGGCTTGAACCGCCTTCTCTATTGCAGAAAGCGATGATTTATCCCACGGCTGAATAACAATCAATCGCGGGTCCGGAGTCGAAACAGTTGCTAACTGATTAATCGGCAGATTGCTTCCATACATCTCCACCATAATATCATCCAGCATTGAAGCCGAAGCTCGTCCGGTTCTTATGCTGAGCAATTCCTTTTTGAATGCCTCAATCGCTCCATTCATGCGGTTCTTCGCATCCGACATCACTTCAGTAATCATATCACACCACCCTCGTTCCAATTTTTCCGCCCAGTACGGCTTTCTTTATATTCCCGCGCTTTGTCGAATCAAAAACTACTATCGGCAGTTTGGTTTCTCTGCAAAGCGAAGTAGCTGTGGAATCCATCGCCTGAAGATTCTTTATCAAAATATCATGATATGAAATTTTTTCAAACCGGACGGCATCTTTTTCTTTGACAGGGTCTTTGTCGTAAATTCCGTCGACTTTGGTTGCTTTCAAAAGAACGTCGGCTCCAATCTCATTGGCTCTAAGCGCAGCCGCAGTGTCAGTGGAGAAATAAGGGTTGCCTGTGCCTCCGGCAAAAATTACCACTCTGCCCTTTTCAAGATGCCGCACTGCCCTTCTCTTGATAAACGGTTCGGCAATCTGCCTCATCTCAATTGCAGAAAGCACTCGAGTCGGAACGCCGGTCTTTTCGAGCGCATCCTGAAGAGCAAGCGCATTAATTACCGTTGCGAGCATTCCCATCGCATCAGCAGTGACTCGATCGACTCCGAGAGCCGCCGCAGATTTTCCTCTCATAATATTTCCGCCGCCGACAACAACAGAAATCTCAATTCCGAATTCATATATCTCCGCAAGCTGTTCCGCCAAAGAGCGGACAACTTCGGGATCGATGTTATATTCACGGTCGCCCTGTAATGCCTCTCCGGATAGTTTTAGAAGAATTCGCTTATAGACCGGTTTTTTTCTCAAACCTGCCTGTCTTTTACTCTTACTCTTCACTTCGTTCTGCCTCTCTTTCAAAAGAGACGCGTGAGCAAAAACCGCTCAGTTCCCCGTACTCTCGCCAAGTTCCATTCGAACGAATCTGATAACATCAACTTTTTCTCCGAGCTTTGCGGCAGTCTCAATCACATAATCATTAACAGTTTTTGCAGTTGACTTCACAGCTTCGCCGATCATGAATTCCTGATCGAGCAGACATATTTCCGCGAAATACTTTTCCAGTTTTCCCTGAACCATCTTTTCTACAACCTGCTGAGGTTTTCCGCTTTCAGAAGCCTGCTCTGCATATATTTTCTTTTCTCGCTCGACAATTTCGACCGGCGCATCTTCGCGTTTTACATATCGCGGCCGAGAAACTGCAACCTGCATTGCAAGAGTTTTTCCCATCTTCTGGAATTCATCAGTACGAGCTACGAAATCAGTTTCGCATCGTACTTCAATCAAAACTCCTATTCTTCCGCCGTGGTGAACATAAGAAGCAATGCTTCCATTCGACGCAACTCTATCAGAACGCTTCGAAACCGACGCTAGACCTTTTTTGCGCAGTATATCCTTTGCTTTCTCAAAATCTCCATTAGCATCTTGAATCGCTTTCTTACAATCAAGCATTCCTGCCTGAGTCTCTTCTCTTAATTTTTTAACTTCATCAGCAGTTGGCGTATAACTCATATCTCTTCTTCCAATCCTTCCTCTAACTCTTCTTCCTTTGTTTTAATCTTTTTCTTCTTTAAAACATCTTCCGTAACCGGTTCAGCCTGAAACTCATCTTCAAAACTTTCAAAAGGTTCAAGCTCTTCTTCCGTAGGCATAAACGGTTCTTCAGAATCCTCTGGAATTAATTCCGGAGCCGAACCTGCCTGCTGAGCCGAAGCTCTGCCAAGAATAACAGCATCTGCAACAACTCCTGTTACCAAAGATATTGCGCGTATCGCATCATCATTACCCGGTATCACGTAATCAATATTATCAGGATTGCAGTTTGTATCAGCTAAAGCAATAATCGGTATCTTCAATCCCAAAGCTTCCTTTACTGCCAACTCTTCGCGCTTTGGATCGACAATAAAAACGATGCCCGGAATTCCTTTCATCTTCTTGATTCCGCCAAGCGACCGGTTGTAATTCAGAATAGACTTTTCTATTCGAGCTTGTTCCTTGCGCGGATACAGCGCCATATGACCGTCTTCTTTTGCTTTCTCATATTGCTGAAGTTTAATAATCGACTTTTTAATTGTTTGGAAATTTGTGAGAGTTCCTCCAAGCCATCGCTGGTTCACATAGAACATGTCACAGCGGGTTGCGTCTTCGGCAATAGTCTCCTGAGCCTGTTTTTTGGTTCCTACAAAAAGAACCGTTTTGCCTGCTTCCGCCATGGTCTTCACAGCATTGTGAACAACCTTGATGGCTTTCATTGTCTGCTGAAGATCGATGATATGAATCCCATTTCTTTCTGTAAAGATATAGGGTTTCATGCGAGGATCCCAACGCCGAGTCTGATGACCGAAATGAACTCCAGCTTCAAGAAGCTGTTTCATGGTAGGTATTGCCATAATCTTAACTTTCCTCCGTTTTTTCCTCCACTCGCAATCCTCCGTTTATGCGGAGAACGGCTATGCTCAGCGAGTGTGCGATTTAGTAATTGAATAATATTATAGTTACTCTAACTGTCAACAGAAAAGATTTCCGGAGACTCCCAAAAATCTCGTGATTTATTAAGGAAGAGTCGATAGCCATATATGAGCTGTAATGATTAAAATTTTATTTTGTTCATTTTTTAAATATTTAAATACATTTTCCTTATTTACAAGCTGAATAGCCGGAATATTTAACTTTTTTTGAAAATAAATTAAATTCTTTGATGGTGCATCGTCTGAAAATTTAGTTTCAATAAGTATTTTCGGGTTATTATTTTCGCATATTAAAAAATCGACCTCTTCTTTTTCTTTATTGCGTAAATAATGCAATGTAAATCTCCCATAACCGTATTCGTTCCAGTTGTAAACAGCTCTCAAGAGTTCAACTGCCACCATATTTTCAAATCTGTAGCTTTCATCTGAAATTTCAGGATAATTGTAAAGGTATAACTTTTTTTCTTTTAAAATACTTCGTGATATTTTTTTTGTCCAGGGGCCTATCCTAAATACAAGATAGAATATCTCTAATAATTTTAACCACTCTTTTATACTGCCAAAGCTAACCTGTAATTCTTCGGCGATATTATTCATTGAAATGGGGCTACCCACCCTTTTAGGCAACAGAGAAAATAAAATCTCGATATAGTCGGTATTTTTTATATCAGAAATACTTTTTATGTCTTCCCTGACAATTTGAGATGTATAATTTGCCGTCCATTTATTGAAAAATGTCTTTTTTCCATTTACATAAGGTTCAGGGAATCCACCCACATTAAAAAGAGTTTGCCAGATCTTAGATGTTATTTTTAAATTCGTAAAATCAAAATTGGTAAGAGGAGATACTGCAAAATCTTTAAAACTTTTTCTTTTATTCGATAATTCAGCTACAGTTAGAGGAAATAGGTGTAACTGGAAATATCTGCCGGCTAAAGAATCACCACCTTTTTTATACAAATCAAATCGTCCGCTACCTGAAACAAGAAATTTATAATCACCGGCAAATTCATCATATATTCCTTTTAGATAATTTTTCCATTTACTATACTTGTGCATTTCATCAAAAATCACCAAAGGTATTGATTCGTCTTTGCGATTAATATTCTCGAAAAATGTAGGTTCTTGTATCAATAATCTTTTTTGGCTAATAATATCCCAATTAAAATACAGGTTATTTTTAAACCCTTCGGCTATTTTCTGCGCAAAGGTTGTCTTACCTACTTGCCTGGGTCCGGAGAGAAATATCATTTTTTTTTCAGATGACAAATCCTGCCACATATTAAGATACATCGACCTTTTTATCATAAGACTATTTCACGCTCTAATGCGAAAAAGTCAAGACTTTTTCGCAACTAACCAAAATAAAATCGTATTAAACTCAATCTCAGTCAAAGCGAAATGTTTGTGCGCTTTTGTAAAGGAAAGAGGTAGTGAAAGCACTTACTCTCTTGACTACAACCATATTACTCCTTAGCCTCTTTATATGAAGAATGTTTGGATCGCAGGAATTGGAATGACGAAGTTCGGGCGGCGTAAGGATTCGCTGGAAGATATGATTCTCGAGGCGGCACGTATTGCGCTAGTTGATTCCGGATATGATGATTTCGATGCCGTGTATGTTGGGGCGATGCATCCTGAAGGTTTTCTCGGTACCAGCAATCTAGCTTCCGTAATTACCGATTATCTCGGACTCGTTCCTGCGCCCGCAATGCGCGTTGAATCTGCCTCATCGACAGGCGCCGCTCTATTTACGGCAGGTTTCCATGCCGTTGCATCAGGAGACTGCAGACGCGTATTGATAATTGCCGGAGAAGTTATGACTCGAGTTCCAACATCAAAAGCGACTCATATTCTTTCACAAGTCATCGACGGAGATGAACGCAGACACGGCGCTACAATGCCGGCTTTAGCCGCGCTATCGACAAGAAGATATATGGTCGAATACGGTTTGACCTCCAGAGAACTTGCTCTTGTCGCTGTAAAAAATCATGCGAACGGAGCGAGAAATCCTTATGCTCATTTTCAAAAAGAGATAACCATAGAAGATGTAATGTCTTCAAAACTTATCTGCGATCCGCTTCGTCTTTACGATTGCTCCCCGATCTCCGACGGTGCGGCCGCAGTTGTACTGACCGATACTCCATCTGCAATCCGAGTAGCGGGCTTCGGACAGGCAACCGATCTTATTTCAGTTCAGATGCGCTCTGATTTAACTCACTTCACTTCCACCCGCATTGCCGCAGAGCGAGCATTTAAAATGGCGGGAATTTCGCCGGCAGATATCGGCACAGCGGAAATTCATGATGCCTTTACTTCATTCGAAATTATTGGGTCGGAAGATGTCGGGCTTTTTCCGCCTGGTGGAGGAAGAAGAGCTCTAATAGATGGAATCACTCAGCACGACGGGAGACTGCCAATAAACGCATCCGGAGGATTGAAAGCTAGAGGGCATCCTGTCGGAACAAGCGGATTGGCTCAAGTCGTGGAGATTGTTCTTCAACTTACAGGAAAAGCTCAATATCCTCATCCTCAAGGCGTCAGATACGGATTAACTCAATCTGTCGGAGGACTTGCAACAAACAATCTGGTCACCATAATGGAGGCGATTCGATGAATAAATCTTTGATTCCTCTATTGCCGATTTGGAAATGCGGATGCGGATACGGAACAGTCGTCGAACGCCCGTATTGTCCGAAATGCCATGATTTATTACAGCCTTTTTCAACCTCGCCGTTAGGAGTCGTTCTTTCGTGGACAATAATTCATGTGACGCCTTCAGGCGAAACCGAGCCTTACGGATTGGCAATGGTTGGACTCGACATAGGAATAAATGCAATGGCTAAATTCGAGCATGGCAAAATTCCTGAGATTGGAAATAAAGTTGCCATCGAAATTCACGAAGACGGACTCAGATGGATTAAATATCTTCCTGACACTCCTCTTTCCGACAAATGAGTTCACGCATAGACAAAATCATAATTGCAATTCTCATTTGCCTGGCGATTTTATATTCCGCTTATCAATTTATACCAAACTTAAAATCAAGACTGCCGTGGCTAAATAGAACCGAAATTTACTCAAGAGTTCCGTCTGCGTTCGGCATTTCTTTAGGACAGTCTGTTCTTCAAAGCAACGCTCCGCTTGCTTCAAAGGTCGGTGAAGTAATCGAGCTGGAGCCTGTAGAGGAAGGCGTAATGATAAAGGTAAGACTCGATCCGGGAGTAAAGATAAGGCAAGGCTCAACTTTAATTCTCACACCAGGCAATACTTTAGAAAAAGTGCGTATTGAATGCGCCTTTTCTGACTCTGGAGAATTTTTACAAGGAGCGGCAGGCATTAAGGGAAAAATAGTTTTTCATGCTCCGGAAGGCATGCTAGAGCCTGCTCCTCAATGGCCGTTTGAAAACTTTTCTGATACAGGCAACAATCAATTTTCAGAAGAAGAAAAATATCTAGCACTCGGAAAAAGATATTTTAAAGAAAGCAGAAATGAATCGGCAATCTTTTGTTTTCGTAAGACAGTTACGCTCTCGCCATTCGCACTGGGCAATAATATGAATTTAGCTAAAGCGCTATGGCATGCGGGTAATTTCGGTGAAGCGGCGGCAATCTTAAAACCTTTTGAAAAAACTGCGCCGCATGGAAAAGACCGTATTCAACTGATGTCGGCGTATGGAACGGCTTTACTCTCGATAGGTCTGTATGAAGAAGCGGCAGAAGTTTTGCGGCCTGTATTAGAAGATGAAAAAAATCCGCTTGCAAAGAAAGAATTCGACATTGTTCTCTTCAATCTAGCTCTAGCTGAAAGGCGGCTCGGGAATCCGTCTAAAGCAATAGAGCTTATTGACTCTTCAAAAAAAAGCTCTATCGATTTGATGCTAATCAAATCAGCCGCATTAGCGGATGTAGGAAGGTTCGAAGAGGCAAAAGAAATTCTAGAAATTGCTAGCGGAGCTTCTCCGATCGCCGCTCTGAATTATTCTATTCTTTTAAGAAATAACGGTCGAATTGGAGAATCGATTAAGATACTCGAAAAGATCAAGGATATATGGCAGAGCGAAGCTCTTGTCGAATATCACATTGCAAAGTCATATTCTGCTTTAGGTGACAAGAGAACCGCTAAAACACATTTTCGTACAGCTGCAGAGCTCAGTAAAGACACTGACCTAAAAGAAATATTTTTAAAAGAAGCGAATTAGAGGGACACAACACCTAATTCCAATTCCTTACAATCTCGACATCGCAGATAAAAATTCTTCATTCGATTCGGTCTGAACCATCTTCTCCTGCAAAAGCTCCATTGCCTCGACTACTGTTAGCGGAGCAAGAACCTTGCGTAATGCCCAAGTCTTAGTTAAGTCATCAGGCTCAAGAAGAAGTTCTTCTCGACGAGTGCCTGAACGATTTATATCGATAGCAGGATAAATTCTTCGTTCCGCAAGCTTTCTATCCAAAATAATTTCGGAATTGCCTGTCCCCTTAAACTCTTCAAATATTACTTCGTCCATTCTACTGCCGGTCTCAATCAACGCAGTTGCAATTATTGTCAAAGAACCGCCTTCCTCGATGTTTCGCGCGGCTCCAAAGAAACGTTTCGGCCTATGAAGCGCATTCGAATCCACGCCGCCTGAAAGCACCTTTCCGGAGGCCGGCACCACTTGATTGTAAGCGCGCGCAAGACGCGTAATAGAATCCAAAAGAATAACTACATCCTTCTTTGTCTCGGTCAATCTCTTCGCTTTCTCTATCACCATCTCAGCAACTTGAACATGTCTTTGAGCCGGTTCATCAAACGTAGATGCGACAACTTCGGCGTTGACGCTTCTCAGCATATCCGTAACCTCTTCCGGACGCTCGTCGATCAATAAAACAATAATTGTTGCTTCAGAATGATTTGCGGCGATAGCATTCGCAATCTGCTGAAGGACAATCGTCTTACCTGCCTTTGGCGGAGAGGTTATCAAAGCGCGCTGTCCTTTGCCTATAGGCGAAAGCAAATCGATAATTCGCATTGAGAGATCTTTCTGTCCCTTGAGTTCCAGCTTATAGCGTTTAGTAGGATAAAGCGGAGTAAGATTGTCGAAAAGAATTCGCTCCTGAGCCTGCTCGGCGTCCTGATGATTTATCGCCTCGACGCGCAATAATGCGAAAAACTTTTCGCCTTCCTTCGGCTGGCGAACTTGACCGGATATAGTATCACCTTTTCGTAAACCGAATCTACGAATCTGCGACGGAGAAACATAGATATCATCTGGACTCGATAAATAATTGTAATCCGGAGAGCGCATAAAGCCGAATCCGTCAGGCAATATCTCTAGAACGCCGGCGGCAAATACGTTACCTGTTTTTTTGGCCTGAGCCTCAAGAATCGCAAAGATAAGATCCTGTTTCTTCATTCCCGTAGCGTTCTCGACATTTAGTGACTTCGCCATCTTTGTCAGTTCGACAATCGAATTCTTTTGAAGCCCTGCAACGTCAAGCTCTGCCTGCTCAACTTTATTGATTGCTGACTCAACCTGTTTTGGCTCAGCGGCATCTTCTTTAACTATCTGTTCTGTCGAGAGTTCTAAGACTTCAGGAATCGTAGCGGCTACGACCTCTTTTTTTTCTTCTTCGACAGGAGCAGCGCGGTTCTCCAACTTTTCTTTTTCCTTCACCGACTTTGGTGTCTTTCTCCTAGGCATGTTTTTCTTCTCCAATATAAAAATTCAAGATTGCAAATTTAGAAACACTAATTAAATTCAGAGTTTTGTGTACGGCTCCTTTTAATCTTAGACATTCAAAAGTTTGCGGGAAATAACTCAGATTAAAGATTATAATAGCTTTCAAGCATAACTTGTCAAGACTACTATCAATAATTTTTTCATTACTAGAGTTTTCCTAAATCTTTTGCTACAGCGCAATGGCTTCCCTCGTGCGTGCTGGATAAGCATGCCAATCCACGCGCCCCGCACGGGGCGCGACCAATCAACCAAGGTTGAGATCGATCTGAATCTTTGTTTCAATCCACGCGCCCCGCACGGGGCGCGACCAATCAACCAAGGTTGAGA
>Ga0066636_10000807_pt1 | contig 18269 bp, 14 predicted proteins | sample CryGeyCG2014_080_2_FD_62736 | JGI IMG/M metagenome (GOLD analysis project Ga0066636, IMG submission 62736) | Groundwater microbial communities from aquifer - Crystal Geyser CG07_land_8/20/14_0.80 | ecosystem: Environmental > Aquatic > Deep subsurface > Groundwater | place: USA: Utah: Grand...
TTCGTTAATTGGTATAACACGGTTAAGACACACAAGGGGATAAATAATCAGACGCCCTTGGAGGTTCTAATTAATTATTTTTATCCTGCTGAATTGTAAATAACGCTTTACTTTTTTACATATTAGGTCCTAATTCTTTGCAAAGTGTATCTACGGAATAAACTTTTGGGGTGTTAGAATTGGGAATAGAAGCAATACTGGTCTGAAAATTTCGGATAGTGCTTTGTGCGCTATTGTCTTGATAGTCGCGGCTAATGATCGTAAATTCGTAAATAGTATTTTCAAGCAAATTGTCTATGGTGATGGTGTGCTGTCTGGATAATTGGTCAATTTTAGTTTCCGTATTTAAACTGCTGGGATTTTTTTGAGCACCATAATTAATTTGTGAGTCGGTTGATTCATTTGTTTTCCAAGAAATGGTGGCGCTATGATTAGTAATATCACTAATGCTAATTTCGCTAATAACGGGCGCGGTTGTGTCTGGTGCTGGCTCAATAATAAATGAATAGTTTTCTTGGGGCATTATATTTGCCGGAAAACTTAAGTCTTGGGCGTTAATACTAATATTCACTAATTGGTTATAATCAAAAATCGTGGTTGGCTGATAAGTAACAGAGTAACTTCCTCCATCAGCATTAACCACGGGTGTTACTTGGTAATTATTGATTTTAAGAATAATAGATTGCGGATTAACGCCGCTACCCGTGTCAACAATTTCAAGGCTGATTTTAGTATCCCGTTTAACATCAATGGCATTTTTAATGGGCGTTAGATTTTTGATGTAGGGCGTAATCGTATCTTGGGCGATTGTATCGGTAGAAGCGGCAGTGCTAATACTGATATTAGAGGTATTATAGGTGATATTAGCTAAAGCATCATTAAGTAATTTAGTCCCTTGGTTGGCGCCAGTCCATATTTGAATATTTGTATTGGCGTTTGGTTTGATCGTTCGAAAACGAAAGCTTGCTAATCGGCCTGACCCGCTGGCTCCAGAAATATTGCCCACTCGTGAAATGGCGTACCCTTTAATTATGTCAGGTTCAACAATTGGATTAACGCGAAATGTTTGCTGGCTAAGATTGCTATTTAAAAAAGTGCCCTCAGAAACATCTTGATATTCAATGATCGAAGAATCATATATTAAACTAATTTGGCAACTATAAAGATCTTGGGCGTCTTGAATATTAACCGCGATGTCTACGGTTTGGTCCTGATTAACAGTTTGGCTTTGGGGGCTGATTTGTAGAATTGGAGTTTGCCCCCAGCTAATTTTGGGCGAAACAAAAAAAGCGATAGCAAGTCCCAAAAACAAACATAATGTTGTGATGATAATAACGTTTTGTTTTGTTACCATGAATGAATTTTAGAAGTTTTGGCCGATAGCGTCAAGCATGAAAAGTGGAAAATATTAATTGCTGTCAGGCGCGTCTTTAGCCAAAACCCTTGACATTTTGTCAATAAGGTGCTACCAATTGAGAAAGTCAATAAGAGGCTTTTTTGAGAATTAGAAAAGGGAAGTTCTTAATATATTATTATTAACTAGGAGGTGAGAGAATGGAAAGAAAAGTGTTTTTAGTGGTGATGATTTTGATTGTAGGTGTAATCGCAACGCAATTTGTTTTTGCCCAAGAATTCAAACAAGACATTTTTGCTGGTGTTGTCTTGCCACTTAATGATTTTTTTAACATTAGGCAGGGTTGGCAGTTTGGTAAGGTTTTTGTTGTGGATGGCGAAGTCCAAAAGTTATGGGACGATAAAACCATGGCAATGCTATGGTTGCGTCCCAATCCTTGGCACACTGGGTTTGGCGTGGGGCTGGGTTATAAAGAATATCCAGTCAAGCAAACTGAATCAGCTGATAATTTATTATTAGCTGTAAGTTTGCAAGCCAACACTCGGTTTGTTGGATGTAAGCTTTGGTTTGATGATCAGATTTATCTGCGGGCATTAGGCAGGTTTATGTCTGCGGATAAGCTGGAGACCAATAATTTTCAAGTTGGTTTGGTCAAAAATCTGTCGCCGTTTAATTTTGAAGCCATTTATGGTTTTAAAAATTGGCGGCCGTATGATGGCAACGCTTTAGGGATTACGTCCCAGAGGCGTTTGCGTTTGGGTGTGCCGCTTGAAGTTGGCGCGTCAGCTATGGAAATTGGCTATCAAACAATGAGTCAACGATTTTCCAGCGAGACCGAAGCTTGGCGTTTGCGCTCATGGCTCGGTGTCTATTGGACATGGCAAGTTGGAGTTTTGGATTTTGACTTGTCATATAATTTTGGTAAATTTGAGCAAGCGCGGATTTGGCGCGTCAGTAAGGTTGATAATCATTATCTTGCTTTAAAAATTATTTTAGGGCAGGAAATTAAAGAATTGAAAAGGAGGTAGGAGTTATGGGAACAGGGGCAGGGACAGGTGGAGGAACGCGTCCACTTCGTCGTCGACGTGGTCGGACCTTTTGGAGAATTATCGCGGCCAGCCTAGTCATTCTGGTAGTTATTTTTGTGCTAATATGGTTGCTTACGGGGCAAAGGGGTTGTAACGCAAAACTAGTCCCGAGCGCGACAACTTCGCAAGTGTATTCGGTGATGGTTCCCACAGAGTCAGTAGACAATTACAGGATACTGGGTATTATCACTAAACAAAACGGTAATGAGGTAGTGAATCTCGCTGCGTTTGAGCGATTTATAAAAGGATCGCAGCCAACTAGCACTGACTTCATCAAATCGTTGGTCGCGGCATTATATGAGGCACAAAATGGGGGGCCCGAAACTGACAGTTTGCGAGACGCCTTTAATTATTTAGTTTGGCAGGGGCTTAGCTCTGACCCTGAACTAAAAAAGTTATTGGCTAACGCGACACCAGCCAAAACTATGGGGGTGACTCGGTCGGCAACAAAACACAAAAAAACAGTCGTGGCGCGAAAACCGAAGACAACTAGTGTTGCCAAAAAAACTTTGGTTGAGTCAAAGCCATCGCCAATTTCTTCGGTGATTGCAGAGAAGTCAGTGCCTGATAAAATTTCGCCTAAGTATGGAGAAATCCAGATTTTTAAGCAAGATTCCAATAGTAAGGTGACGACGACTTATCGAGTAATCCCGCCGAAAAAGATAAGAATCAGGACGGTTATTAAGGTTACTCCGATTATTCCCAAAGATGTTAATGGAGGTGATGAACAATGAGATTAAAAATTGTTGGTATGATTTTATCTTTGGTGGTGCTTTGTTTGTTTGCTGGCTGTGCTTGTGTGCGTGATGATACTGCTTATGATTTTGAAGGCATGAAGGCAAAAAACGAACAGTCAAAAAGAGTGATTGAACTGCAGACTGTAAGGATTAATGAGTTGGATGATCTGAGAATCAAGCTGATTAGCGAGAACAGTGCTTTAATGGCATTGATGCAAAAAAATGGCATTAAGGTAGATATAAAATCTTTTCCTGCTTTTCAGACGGAGTCCACGTCCATAGTGGATTTTCCGGATGATGGTGAAAATTCAACGATTAAAATCAGATCTGATCAAGAGTCGGCTGAAGGTGATCGGATTCATGCTGCTTATAAAGAGCAGGCTCAGAAAACAATTGATGTGCTTAATGAGGAAGGCAAAAAAGCCAGAGAATCGGCCGAAGAGCTTAGAAAATCGACTGAAAGCTGTAAAAAAGAGTTCGGAGATAAGAAAAAAGACAAAGATAAGCCGGAAAAAAAAGACGGTAAGTAAAACGGTTCACGTGGTAAAAAATTCCGAACAGCTCACAGAGCTCGCAAGTTCGGAACGGTGATAATTAAATCAATGGAGGACTGAAAAATGATACGAAAGATTGGATCTGTTTCGATGGTGTTGTTAATTGTCGGCATGTTTATTGGTTTAATGGGTTGTGGTGATGCCGTAGATCCGTTGTCTGGGTATAATCCAGAAGCGGGAATTGGCATAGTAGGCGTTCCGGAAAAAGACGGTAGTGTCGCTGTGGCGTTGTCTGATGCTTTTCCTTGGGAAAAAGTGGTGACTGATCCAGGATTATTGGCAATTTTGAATGGAGATGATGCTAAATTAGCTCCAGCTAGTACGCCGACAATCTGGTTTCGGTCCAACGCTATAATGAATAGCGAGAAAACCGGATACGAGGAGCGTGAAGGGAGTATCAACGGTCAGGCGGTATTGCCGCTTAGGCCCAATACAGAGATCGAGCAGGATGGTTATGAAAATTACTGGATTATCGCTAGAAATGGTAGTTCGTCCGGCAATTTCTACTACTGGCTAAAGTTGCCAGATGGGAGTATGCCAACGAACGCGGAAGTCGACGGCAAGTTGCGTTTTCGAGTGGATACTGATGGATCGGCTCATTGGTTAAATACCGGTAATCTGATCCTAAGTAGAACCATTGTCGTTGAGAATTTGGCAATTACATCGTCTGCGAACATAAATGTTCGTGGCGATAAATCCACTCTAGGCCAGTGGTTGAAAATGGATTACGACGGCACTTCGCGACGCACGCTTAAGGTGATGGCTTCTGCTGGTAGGGAAACCTTAGAGATCAAGGATGACAGCGGTAAACGCTATCGTTATAAAGTAACGGTGGACGGCATTGTGGTGACCTACGGCGATCCAAACAATAATCGTTGGCCAACTTTTGAGTATTTAGAGACAACCGGTGTCAGAAACTTAGGTAATAATTTAAGTTATGACATCGGCGTGACCGTGGCTGATAATAGCGGCGGTGGAGCTGTGATACCTGACGGCGGTAATGTAAATCCAGTAGACAATAGTTTCTTAGCTATTGTTTCTGGCAAACTGGTGATCGCGGATATATCCAAAGCGCCAGTGCCATTGTTAAACGCGGCACGAATCTTTATGCCGAATAGTTGCAATGCTTGGGTGACCAGCGATACCAATTATTCTGCGAATGTGCAGAATAATCGCTGGGAGTTTGACCTAAATCAGGCCTTTTCCAGTAAACAAAAAGAAAACCAAATCATTCGCTTCAACTTGTTTGCTGGTGGCTGGTTGATCAAGGATGCCTGCACAGCTCATCCGGGCTGGGCGCAAGTGAAACAAAAACCCGTTGACTGGTCATTGGCCATAGTGTATAAGGGCGGCCAATGGAAATGGTGGCAGGATGTTTACGGATCAGCTCAAGTGGATGAAAATCCATAAGAGCAGATCCTCTGGTCATGCCAGAGGATGACATAAAGGGTGAGTTGTTTGGATGATAACAAACACTCACCCTATCTTTTTATAACTAAGTTGCGGGTTGCGAGTTGTGGGTTACGAGTTGTTGTATTAAAATTATGATTATGATTAAGATTAAGTCTCTAATTTTTACTTTAGAGATTTAGTTTTAGTCAGAAATTAATGATTAAAAAAGAAACACAAAATTTAATAATAACTTTTAGTATAATCTTAGCGCTGCTAATAGCACTGGTGTTTTTAGTTATGCCCCAAGATTGGCGCGTCGGCAGTTTTATTGTTTTGGGGGCGTTGACGGGGTTGATCATGCTTTGGTTTTTATATAAAAAATGGCCGTGGATTTTGGTTTTTATTATTTTACCAGCAATTATTGTTGGCCCCATCGCGACCTTAACAGTTCGTGATTATTCTTATGAAATTTCTTTAGCCGAGATTTTGATTTTAGCGGCGATGTTGATTTTTATTTTTGATAAACTTGGCCAAACCAAATTAGACATTAAATTACCGCGCGTGCTTTGGGCGTTAGCGGGTTTTATCGGTCTGGCAATAATGTCCGTTTTGTGGGCGGACAATTTTTCGCGTGCTCTAATCGCCATTCGCGTTTTGGTTTATCACTGGCTGGTATTATTTTTAGTGATTAATATAATTAAAACAAAAAAAGATTGGAAGCGCGCTTTATGGGCATTGCCAATTACCGCTTTTTTGGTGGCTTTGCAATTATTTTATAAGGTCTTGGAGCTTGGTGGCTGGAGCACGATTTTTATCCCTGATCGAACGCAGTTGATTACGCCCGTTGGCTCGTGGGTGTTTATTTCGGCCATTATTGTTTTGTGCTTGCCTTTATCATGGGCCTTGCTTTTAAGCCGGAGTCAAAAATTGCGAGGCTTGGCTTTGTATAAAGATGATTTTTTTACGAGTGGCTGGGTGGTTAAACCAGCAAAAACGCCGGCCAAAAAATGGTTGCAATATCCGGGGTTATTTTTAATGATTATTTTTTCTGCCTTAGCTTCGTTTTTTACTTTAGGCAAGGGCGAGCTTTTAAGTTTAGCCGCAGGTTTGGTCTATTTTTTCAAAAAACAGCGGGCTAAAAAATGGTTAACCGGGGTTGTCGCGGCGGCAATAGTGGTCTTGTTTTTGATTTTTTTCAGCCAATACGGCAGTCAGTTTTGGCAAAGAATTTCGGGAACGTTCTCGGATCACAATACCCGTTTTCGGATCAAGGAATTTAAAACTGGGATTTCGGTGTTCGCGCACCAGCCGTTTTTTGGCGTGGGTATTGGTAATTTGAAATTAGTATATCGGGCGCAGTTGCCTTGGTTTGTGGAAACTGAGTCAAATAATATTATTATTCAAGTTTTGGCCGAACTGGGCGTGATTGGCGGTTTGGTTTTGTATTTTTTGGTTAGAGAAATCGCTTTGATTTTTTGGAGCTTAAAAGTTGTCATTGCGAAGAGAGACAAGATTTTACTTTTGGGTTTTGCTAGCACTATGGTTGTGGCAATTACCAATAGTATGGTGGAGGTAACTTTTGTCGGGTTGAATTATGGGCTTGTATTTTGGTATATAATTGGATTGGTAGTGAGTCGGAGCATTTTGGCGCAGTTGTCTAAATTAAAATAATTATTTTTTACCACTAAGCGGTTATTGAGTTTATAAGTTAACTCGTTAACCATTTTAACCGTTCAAATTCTATCTAATAAGGTTAATATCAATAAAATATAATGAAAGTTATTCAAATAAATAAATTTTATTTCACAAAAGGTCAGGGCGGTGGCGCTAGTCGCTATTTTTTTGATTTGACTAAGCTTTTAGAATCTAATGGGCATAAAGTAATCCAGTTTTCTATGCAACATCAGGACAATTTAGCAACGCCTTACTCAAAATATTTTGTGTCTAATTTGGATTTGACACGGCCGCGATTAAATTGGCAGGCAATTAAAAATTTAGGTCGGATTTTTTGGTCGTACGAAGCAGCCGCGAAGCTGGAAAAATTAATTCAAGACACCAAACCAGATTTAGTCCACCTGCATAATATTTATTATCATTTAACTCCATCTATTTTAAGGGTCTGCAAAAAATATCATTTGCCGGTGGTAATGACGGTGCATGATTTTAATTTAATTTGCCCGAATTATTCTTTATATTGTCGGGGTAAAATTTGCGTCGGTTGTCATTCCCGACTCGATCGGGAATCCAGAGTTTCTCGTGTCGGTGGGTGGTATTATAACTGTTTTTTAAAAAAGTGTGTTAAGGATTCTTATTTAATGAGTCTGATAGCCGTGGCCGAAGCTTATTTTCGAAAATGGGGTAATTTTTATCAAAAATACGTGGATTTATTTTTATGCCCGAGCCAATTTGTGGCCGATAAATTGATTTTAGCGGGATTCCCAATGGATAAGATTAAAGTTTTGCCACATTTTGTGATTGATCGTAGTTGGAGGCCTGGCTTTAGCCAGAGACTCTTACCGTCATTGTCCGTATGCCAACCGTCTCCGGCTAAAGTCGGGTCTCCGTCTCAACCTAAAGGTTGGACCCCAACGAGCCGTTATTGCCTTTATTTTGGCCGCCTTGAACCCGGCAAAGGTGTTGACTTATTGGTTAAAGCGGTCAAACGCTTGCCGAAAATCAATTTAAAAATTATTGGCTCCGGCTCTCAAGAAACGGTTTTAAAAAAGCTGGCGCAGAATAATAGTAATATTAAATTTTTGGGTTGGCAGGAGAAACAAGAATTAGCACGGCAAATCGTAAGCGCGGAATTTGTAATAATGCCATCGCGCGCCTACGAAACATTCGGCCTGGCGGTTTTAGAAGCTTTTAGTTTTGCTAAACCAGTGATTGCTTCTAATCTTGGCGCATTGCCGGAATTAGTCAGGCATAAACAAAGTGGTTTGCTGTTTGATGTTGGCGACATTGAGGACTTGTCCGATAAAATAAAATATCTATGGGATAATCCCGATTTAGCGATTGTTATGGGGCAGGCCGGTCAAAAATTGGCGCGGGAAAAATATAGCGCGGTGGAACATTATAAACAACTACTAAAATTTTATTTATCTATTGACTTTATGTCAATTATGTAGTATATATAGTATATTATGAAAATAGCAATTATAGGCACAAAAGGCATCCCCGGATCTTCTGGAGGCGTGGAACGTTATGTAGACGAACTATCTGTTCGTTTAGTTAAGCTTGGTCATCAAGTTTTGGTCTATTGTCGGTCTTGGTATACTGATCGCAAACGATATCACGGAGTCAAATTGGTCTATCGGCCAACAATTCACACAAAACACTTAGACGCCATCTCTCATACTTGGTTTAGTATGTGGGACGCCTTATTAAAGGAAAAAGTTGATATTTTACATATTCAAGGCGTAGGGCCAGCGCTTTTGGCTGGCGTGGCTAAAATTTTGCGTCCTAAGACAAAAATCGTGATCACGTTTCATTGCCGGGATTCGTTGCACCAAAAATGGGGTTTAATCTCTCGCGCTTTTCTAAAATTAGGTGAACGCTTGGCCGTTAAGGCGCCAGCCGCCACTATCGTGGTTTCTCAAGGTCTGCAAGAATATGTTTATAAAAATTGGCAAGATTTGGTTTATTATATTCCTAATGGGATTAGTGGGGTGATCATTAAAAAACAGATGAGTTTGCTGGCGAAATTTGATTTAGAGCCAAACAGGTATCTTCTAACTGTTTGCCGTTTGGTGCCACATAAAGGCATCCATTATCTAATCGAAGCATTTAACAAAATAGATAATAATAAATTTAAACTGGTAGTTATTGGTGATAGCTCTTTTACTGATAAGTATTCACAACAGTTAAGGGAAATGGCCGCGCCAAACCATAATATTATTTTTACTGGTGGTTTGGATTATAAAAATCTGGCGACTTTTTACCAAAATGCTTATTTATATATTCAGCCATCAGAAACCGAGGGTTTGTCTTTGAGTTTATTAGAAGCGCAAAGTTTTGGCACGCCAGCTTTAGTTTCGGACATTGACGAGAATAAGGAAGCGATTGGCCAATATGGTTTTACTTTTAAAAATACCAATATTAATGATTTGGCTAAAAAAATTGCTTTTCTTTTATCGCATCGTGTTTTGGTGCGAGAGACTGGTATTAAAGCAAAATCCCGTGTGCATCGAGAATATAATTGGAATAAAATCGCGCGTCAAACAGCCAATCTTTATGAGATTGTGATGAATAAATAGTCTACCGTCTACCGTCTACTGTTGACCGTTAACGTAAGCAGTAGACGGTCAGCGGTAGTCCGTAAGCTGTTAGTATGATTTCTGGTGTCAAATTAAAACCTATCAAACTTTGGCCCGATGATCGTGGTTGGTTGGCCGAAATCGCTAAACAAGGCGATGATGCTTTTGTGTCCATCAAGCAAACAAATTTAACCATGACTTATCCGGGCGTGATTAAGGCATTTCATTGGCATCGTAAGCAAACGGATATGTGGTTTGTGGCGCAAGGCGCGGTGCAAGTAGTTTTATATGATCTGCGCGCCAATTCACCGACATTCAAGAAAACCGATGTTTATTATTTAGGCGAAGATAATCGGCAAATGCTTTTGATTCCACCGGGCGTGGCTCATGGCTATCGTGTTCTGGGCGTAAAACCAGCTTTGTTGTTTTATCATACAGATCAAGTTTATGACGCGGCAAATCCCGATGAAGAACGTATAGACTACAATGATCCGCGGATTGGTTTTGATTGGACAACGAAGTTTCGTTAATTACAAGGAGGGTTTATAGATGAAAGTTGTAAAGTTATTAGTAGCTATTTTTAGAAGAATGTTACTAAAAATGCGTGGCGGCAATATAAAAAAAATAAGAATATCCTTGAGGGTGCCTGTCACGAAGTAAAAAAATAATCATCCAGAAAATTTTCTGGATGATTTTAATTTTGATTATTTGTGATGTCCACCAAGGTGCGCCAGTAAGCGAGCCACAGCCGCCACGGTGAACATATCACCTACAGCTGTTGCTGATTGCCAAGACACGAACTCGCAATCAAGAATTTTTTTTGCCAAAGCCATATCGGCCCTGACACTGTGTGGAGCCGGTTTGAGGATTTGATTCGCGAAACCATAAGATTCTTTGCCGTGCGTCGAAATCCTTGGTCGGAGTAGTCCTGGCGGAATTTTTAGCGCGAATACTTGCACGCCCTCATTTGGGGCGGGCGTTTCAAAAAAAGCGCTATTGGGGTTCATGGGCGCTCCGGGAAGCACGGTTAGTTGAATGTTTTTTAGCATTACACCGACCATTTCTTCGTCAGCTTCGCGCAAGCCAGCTTGAAAATGGGTTTCCCCGGGCTCTAAAAATCCTCGGGGCACATTCCAAACTTTACCGCCTTGATTGTGGCGTTCTTGTTTGATAAGACCAACGAAAATTGAGTCATTGATGTGGACGTAGGGGATAATTACCGATCCGCCGCCGCCAATTTCATGAAATGACCAGCCATCGTATTTACCGCGAGTCATTCCATAATTGAATTCGCCAAAACGCGGATTGGAAATAGTCACACGTGAAACGTTAATAATGGGTTTTCCGTTAACGCTAACTTTCCAGCCGCGTTTTTCTAATTCTTCTTCGGGGATATCTGTAATTAAGGTGGATTTTGGTTCGGACATTTCAAACCTCCTGTGTTGTTTGTTTGAATCTTAAGGACTACTTAAAATCGTACCTAAAATCAAGTACGACGTTGGTAGTGTATCACTAAAACATTTATATGCCAACCCCGTTAGAGATTTATCTTTGGGATTAGAGATTGTAAAACAACCTAAATCTCTAACGGGGTCAAGGGCTTGATTTTATTGACGGGGTCTGGTATGATACAGCAGTTAAAAGTTAGATTGTCATTCCGGCCACCGAGCCATGCACCATACGGTGCGTGGCCGAGCCGGAATCCACGTTATGGATCCTGAAATAAATTCAGGACGACAACGATGACGGCGTGGATCTTGAAATAAATTCAGTACCCTGACGGGTATCTTCGAGATGACGCCGCTAAAAACATGAAATTATTAGTTACTGGCGGAGCGGGGTTTATTGGTTCCAATTTTATCCGTTATGTTTTGGAGCGCTATCCAGAAGTAAAAATTATTAATCTGGACAAACTAACCTACGCTGGCCGTTTAGAAAATTTAGACACCGTTAAAGATAATCCCAACTACGGTTTTGTTAAGGGCGATATTTGCGACCTTAAAGCTGTTGAGTCCTTAGCCAAGCGAGCCGACGCGATTGTTAATTTCGCGGCCGAAACCCACGTTGACCGGTCAATTATGGACCCGCAAGCGTTTGTGCGCACTGATGTTTTGGGCACGCAAGTTTTATTGGAGTGTGTCCGTAAGTTTGGCATTAAAAAATACGTGCAAGTTTCTACTGATGAAGTTTACGGATCAATTGAACAAGGATCGTTTAAAGAAGAAAGTCCATTAAATCCGACCAGTCCTTATTCGGCATCTAAAGCCGCGGGCGATTTTTTGTGCTTGGCGTATTATAAAACTTATGGACTTCCGATTGTGATTACTCGTGGTGCTAATACTTTTGGCCCCAATCAATATCCAGAAAAATTAATGCCGCTTTTTATTACTAATTTATTGGAAGGTAAAAAAGTGCCAGTGTATGGTGATGGTAAACAAATACGTAATTGGATTTATGTTTTGGATCATTGTCGGGGGATTTTAAGCGCCTTGACTAAAGGTGAGCCTGGCCAGGTTTATAATATCGGTGGTAACGCGGAAAAAACTAATTTAGAAATTACTCAAATGATTTTGGAGATTTTGGGTAAAGATGAGACGATGATTGAATATGTTAAGGATCGGCCGGCTCATGATTTTCGTTATAGTTTGGACTCTTTTAAGCTAAGTTTATTGGGCTGGCAGCCAATTTTTAGCTTTAAAGAGGCCTTAAAAAATACAATTTCTTGGTATTCGCATAATGATTGGTGGTGGAAGCCAGTTAAAAGCGGTCAGTTCTTGGAGTATTATAAAAAACAATATGGTTCTTCTGAGCCGTCTTAGCGTTTTTGTCATTCCGGGCTCCGAGCCAGAATCCACGGCGTCGTGTCATGCTGAATTCATTTCAGCATCCACGGCGTTAATAACTGGATCCTGAAACAAGTTCAGCATGACGTTAATCTATTATGAAAATTTTAATCTTAGGTGCTCAAGGCATGTTGGGCCACGAGTTAGCTACAATTTTTAAAGACGTTAGTCCGATTTTGTGGGATCGACCAGAATTGGATATTATCGATAAAAAACAAGTTATTGCTAAATTAGGCGAACTTAAACCTGATTTAGTGATAAGCGCCGCGGCTTATACGGCGGTTGACGATTGTGAAGCGAATCATGGTTTGGCCGATAAAATCAATGGCGCAGCTGTTGATTATTTGGCCGGGGCCTGTAAAAAAATTGGCGCGATTTTAGTTCAGTATTCTACGGACTATGTTTTTTCTGGCCGTAAAAAAACTGGGTATCAAGAAAAAGATAAACCACAAACTCCAGTTAATTATTATGGCGTTTCTAAATTATTGGGTGAGAAAAATTTACAAAAATATACGGACAAATTTTATTTAATTCGGACTTCTTGGCTTTATGGTAAATTTGGCAAAAATTTCGTAAATACAATGCTTGATTTAGCCAAAAAGCAATTGATTGGCGAAATTACCACGCCGCTTAAAATTGTTAATGATCAATTTGGCAAACCAACTTTCGCGTGCGACTTGGCCAAACGGACGCAAGAATTGGTAGAGACACAAAAACCATTTGGCATTTATCACATCACTAACGAGACGGGCCTCAACGGTATTTCATGGTATCAGTTTGCCCGCGGTATTTTTCGCGAGGCCGTTAAATTAAAAATTTTAGCCAAGATGCCGAAAATTAAATTGTGTACTTCTGGTGAATTTTTACGTCCAGCGCGCCGGCCCAAATACTCAATGTTAGTAAATACTAAATTGCCTCGTTCGCGAAATTGGCAAGTCGCTTTGCGGGAGTATTTGTTTTCCACAGAAAATAGTTTGGCTACTACGGTAAAGCAGTGTAAAATATAATTATGGCGAAAAATAAGAATTTTAGACTAGAGCGGCAGGGCGTCAATCAGGATTGGTTGGGGGTTTTTGTGGTCTTGTCCATCGCGGCAATTGTGGCAGTTGTAGTTTTGAATACTACGGGTTAAGATTTTACGGGAATTTCGTTGTCATCCCGGCCGCCGAGCCGGAATCCACGGCGTCGTTAATGCTGGATCCTGAAATGAATTCAGGATGACAAGGATGCTATTTTATGTTTTGTCTCTCAACCAAAGGCAAAATCTTTTCTTTAATCGTGTTTTTTGTAGTTGCCTTATTGGCTGGCTGGATGCTGGCCTCTTTTTATATTTGGCGCCAAGGGCCATATGGCGTGTCTATTTTGCCATATCTTTGGCCGTTCTAACATCAGTTTTTAGTTTTTAGAATAGATGAAATCTGGTTTAAAAACATTTTTGTGGATTTTTAGCGGGGTGGTGATTTTTTGTTTGGCCTTGGAACTTGGCTGGGATTTGCGAACCGCTTGGGAGCCACAAAGGGGTTTGCGGGCTTGGGTAAAATTCGGCCAAGAAGTTGAAAAATTATATCGCCAAGACAAAGACGGCGGCAAAACGCCAGAAGAAACCATGGCGTTATTTTTAGACGCCCTGCGTAGCGGCGACACCGACCAAGCGAGCAAATATTTTATTTTAGACAAGCAAGATCAGTGGCGTGAAGATTTAGTCAAGATTAAGGCCGATGGGTATTTGGACGAGATTATAGATTATGCCGAGAGCGCTAAAAAGACTAAGGAGGAGGGAAGCTTTGCGTGGTTTAACATTGACAATACAAATCCCAATCGTGGTTCTGGTTTAATTGTTCTAGAAAAAAATAACGAGAGTGGCGTTTGGAAAATTAGCGTGTTATAGTATTTTGTCATTCCGGCCGCCGAGCCAGAATCCACGTTGTGGATGCTGAAATGAATTCAGCATGACACTAAGGGAATTATTTAATATAAATGCTAAAAAATAAAAAGCAAAAGTTGGGCATAGTTATTTTGGGAATAGCTATTTTGTTAGGGGGTAGCTTTTTTATGTGCTGGATCTTGAAACCTGCCCTCGTTAAAAACTTCGGCAAGGCAATGCAAGTTCAGGATGACGACGGCTTCGTAACTATTTCGCAGGCCTATTCAGAAAACACACACCAGTTGATCGCTGAACAAGCAGTAATACTTTATCATCAAATTTATGGCCAATGGTTAAGCACACAAGAAATTGAATGGGTTAAACAGGGCGCGAGCCGCGAAGACACGCCGCCGCGCTGGGTTAATCATTTTTATGATCCAACTACTGGCCAGGGTTGGAATGCGCAAAGAATGGGGCAAGTGCCATCTTCAGTTTTAAAATTATTCAGCAAAATTAGTTTATCCCGACAAAATCCTTTGTCGTTATTAAATTGGTTACACAATCAAACCGTGCAAAATAAATATCAGTTATATGAAGGGGATCGCACATTTGACCGGGCGATTGCTGATTATATTAAGGGCGATAAACAACGGGCATTTCAGTCATTAGGACATAGCTTGCACTTGATCGCGGACGCGACAGTGCCAGCGCATACGCGCCAAGACACACATGTGGACGCCTTGGGCGATCCGGGCGAGCCCTATGAAAAATGGGTTAAAGAGCAGACAAATCAAAAGGGTTTGGCAATTTTCGCGGATTTGGCTGGGCTTACGAATAATTATCAGCCAATCTGTCAAGGCGTGGATGACTGTTTAAAAAAATCAGCTCAATATAGCAACACTAATTTTTTTAGTGAGGATACTATTTTTGATAAATCCTATCAAAATCCTCAGCCAAACAAGATAATCTCAGAAACAGTTGGAGATAATAGTTTAGAGTGGGGATATAAAAATGATAGTAGTGGTGATTATAAATTATTTTTGAGGACGTGCGGTTTTAATATATGGAAAAAGGGAATTTGCGAGCAGTCATTTACAGTAGCTAAGGATGTTATTGAGCAGGACTATTGGTTCCGCCTTTCCCGTCAAGCCCTATTGGCCAGCATTGAAACAATTCACGATTTTAAAATTCAAACTGACAAGGCCAAACAAAATCCGCCCCAAAATCAAGAAAATAAGACATTGTCTCAGCCAAAAAAGAATCAATCTCTAATCGGCTTATTTGGCAATAATATGCCAATTATTGGCCAGCAGATCTTGGACAAAGCGCCAGTGGTTTCGCCTTATGGCGAATTATCACGAGTTGGCAATTTTTTAAGCGGACTTTGGAATAAGGCCAGTGGCTTATTAAGCAGTATTAGTGATGTTTTTTCTTCAGCGAAAAATCAAATTAATGTTTCGTTAACACCCGCGATAAGTAATTTACAGCCACAGCCAACAAATCCAAGCCAGCCCGCAAATCAACCGGTTAATACTCAGAATCAATCTCTCGCAACCCACAACTCACAACCCGTAACTCAAACACTGTTATCTAAATTGTTACCGCCACTTAGTCAAAAAAATCCAATTCCTAATCAAGCGCCAACAATTCAAGAAGACGAAGATAATGTGGGGACAGAGGATAGCAATGGCCAAGAGCAAAATAATATTCCTACAAAGCCAAATACCCCAAATTTACCAGATATTAAAAATAATAAATATTCGGCATCCCCGAATGAACAGACATTATCATCGTCTCTGGCACCAGTTAATAACTCGCCAACGCAAGCAGTTGTGACACCAACGACAACGCCAATCACAATCCCAATCACTACCCCAACTTCAACACCAGTAATTTTAGCGCCTCCTGTAATTTTATCACCTGTTGACCAAAGCCAAGTCAGCACGGACCTAATCATTTTGCAAGGCCAAGCACAAACGACAACAGCCAAAATTTTTATAGAGATAAATAATAATGCCAGCTCTACTCAAGGAGTAATTGTGCAAGCAGACGGCACCTGGCAAGCGCAGATTATTTTATCGCCAGGCCAAAATGATTTTAAAATTTGGGCACAAGACAGCCAAGGCCAAAAAAGCGCCGAGGTTTTTTGGCAAATTATTTACGACACGCAAGGTCCGGAAATTGTTTTGACTTTATCAGATTATCAAATGACAAGTGGCGAAATAACTTTATCTTGGCAATCAGCCACGAGCACGCCCTCAACTGACATTGTTCAGTATTTATTACAATATCAAGCTGATAGCGGGGCTTGGCAGGATTTATGGCAGATAGCCACTTCAACGCAAAAAGCTTTTTCCGGTTTTATAGATGGCCAATATGTTTTTCGAGCTTGCGGTCAAGATCGAATAGGTAATCAGGGCGTTTGGCGATATGTCAACGTGTTTTTTAACCATCGGCCTGTGGTTATTAATGAAGTTGCTTGGATGGGCACACTGGCATCGGCTGACGACGAATGGCTGGAGCTTTATAATTTAACTGATCAGGAAATTGATTTGACTGGCTGGATTTTATCAGCCAAAGACGGCTCGCCGTCAACTACTTTAAAGGGTTTTATAAAACCAAATGGTTATTATCTTTTAGAGCGGACTGACGACACCACGATCAAAGATATTCCAGCGGATTTAATTTATACAGGCGCGCTTAATAATAGCGATGATAAGAAAGGCGAGGCGCTAACTTTAAAAGATAATTTGGGTAATGTCATTGATAGTTTTGATTTTACGGCCGGTTGGCCCGCGGGCGATAATACCGCAAAGTTATCTATGGAAAAAATTAGGCCTCAAGATGATGGCAGTTTGGCTGATTCGTGGATGAATTTTTCTGGGCTGTGGCAAGGTTTTCTGGCGGCTAATGGTTCGCAACTTTTGGGCACTCCTGGCGCTATTAATTCTTTTCAAGCCAATGGCGGCACTTTGCTGGTCAATGATTTAGTAATTACAGGGACGGTTCATTGGACAAAAAAATTCAGCCCGTATATTTTACCAGCCAATATGGATGATTTTGTAACTGTGGCCGATGGCGCGAAATTAATTATTGATCCGGGCGTGGTTGTTAAAATGCCGCCATTTTATTTGGGGATTCGCGTTTTGGGCGATTTAGAAGCCGTGGGCACTGATTCGGAGGCGATTATTTTTGAACCGCAAACAGGCCAAAATTATTGGTCACTTATTGCTTTTGATTCAGGAGGTCAAGGTGTTTTTGATTGGGTTATTTTTAAATCCGGAGGCGCCCCGGGTTATCACTCAAATGGATTGGCGCAAGTCAACACGCAAAGCGCTTTGGTAGCTAACGAAAGCGCTTTAAGCATTGTGGACTGTATATTTGATAACCTTGCGATTGGTGGTGTCGTGTTAAATAATAGTCAGGCGTTGATTGAAGATTCTTTGTTTTTGGCTGGCGTTGCCAAAATTAAAATTAATAGTTCGAGTCAGCAAGTTATTATTCGTGATAATATTTTTCAAGGCGGCGTTTGGTCGGGTATTGGCATTGATATTGGCGCTGGCCAGCCCCAGATTTTAAATAATCGCTTTGATGGCGTGGGCACGATTGCTTGGCTTGGTGGCGGCGCCCCGATTTTTTCGGGCAATACCAGTCAAAATATTCAAAGATATGATGGTATTTTTGTTAGCGACAAGGCACGATTTGACCAAAATATCACTTGGCAAAATAATTTTTCGTATATTCTGGAAGTTAATTTTCGCGATCAAATGCGGGTTTTGACAGGTGCGATTTTGACCATAGAGCCGGGAACTGTCATTAAAACGGCCTCTGGTGCCCCTGCGGTGGGCTACGAGGCGACGATTATTGAGGGTGGCCTAAACGCGCAGGCGCCAACTTCCACGCCCATTGTTTTTACGTCTATTTTTGACGACACTTTTGGTGGCGACACTAATTGTGATGGGGGCGCCACCACGCCAACTTCAGATTTATGGCGCGGTCTCTATTTTGCTGATTCATCAGCCGGCTCTGTTCTGGACGGCGTTTTGTTCCGTTATGCTGACGAGGCGACTATCAAAGAGTCAGATACGGTTGATCTCACCTTGGGCGAGGTGGGGTATGATTAGTAAACAATGAGAACGTTTCTTCATTCTGTCCGTGCTTTGTGCGGTCAGTTTTTGTTT
>Ga0066636_10000809_pt1 | contig 18264 bp, 15 predicted proteins | sample CryGeyCG2014_080_2_FD_62736 | JGI IMG/M metagenome (GOLD analysis project Ga0066636, IMG submission 62736) | Groundwater microbial communities from aquifer - Crystal Geyser CG07_land_8/20/14_0.80 | ecosystem: Environmental > Aquatic > Deep subsurface > Groundwater | place: USA: Utah: Grand...
ATTACGAAGGCATAAAAAATAGGCTGTTTTATATAGAACCGGAATTTTCCAAAAAAGCATTTATGCTGGCTGACTTAGTTTTACTTGAGCGTGGTGAGTGTTTTTACCAGGATGAAGTTAGGCAGATAAAAGAAGCCCTTAACTTAATTAGCCAGCAATTTAACGATCAGAAAAAACAATAGTCAAAACAGAATATGTACAGAAATATCTCTATGGCTCAAAGATTAGATAAGATTGGCGAATTATTAGCCAAAGGGGTATTTCTTTGTTTGGAAAAGGAGAAAGAAAGAGCTGCAAAAGGGAAAAATGAAGAAGATATTAAGAATAGTGAAGCTAAGTCAGCGGATTGCTGAAGAAAATAAAGGCTTGACAAGTATACGTCAATGGCGTATACTTTAAATGGAAGGAGCGAAATGTGGAGATTATTGAGACCTCTATTTTTACTAGGAAAATAAAAGACGTTCTTTCTGATGATGAGTATAGCAAATTACAATGGGCATTGGTAATTAACCCTGAAGCAGGAGCAGTTATCCCTGGAGGACGAGGTTTAAGGAAATTGCGATGGGTTATCCCCGGCAGAGGAAAAAGGGGCGGATTACGGATTATATATTATTGGTATACACAAGATGAAAAGATATATATGTTGCTTCCTTACAAGAAGTCAGAACAAGAGGATCTAACGAAGGAACAGATAAAAATATTGAATGAGTACGTGGAGGGTGTGCTATGAAAAACAAAGATTTTAAAGATTTATTAACTAGTATTGATCAAGCTAGAAAGATACATTCTGGTAAAGTAAAAACTGCAAGGGTTTTTAAGTTTCATCCTATAATTGTAAAAAGGATACGGATGAAGCTTCATGCGTCCCAGGTTACATTTGCCCATATGATTGGGGTTAGCGTTGATACTTTGCAGAATTGGGAACAAGGCAGAAGAAAGCCCGAGGGCCCGGCATTGGCCTTGCTTAAGGTAGCAGAAGCTAATCCAAAAACAGTTATGAAAGCTTTGCATGCGTAATTTAAATTAATAAACGACGAGCCATCGCTGGCCGTTTCTTGAATTATTCAAGCCAGCTATAAGCTCTACAGAAAAGTTCGGTAATCTACCCCTTTCGGGGAGCCAGTTAGACGTCTGACAGCGGATTTCTTCGCTGTCAGATTTATATAAGTCAAGTAGCCCTGTGTCGGGTTGACGCCCATACAGGGCTATTTGCATTTTGGTAGGGCTTAAGGTGGCTTTATGCAGAACGAGCCTTACCATGTCTTTCTGGCGGTAAGGCTTTATTTTATCGAAAAGGTCGGAAAATCGGCTCAAAGCCAGCGTTACAAGCTCCTGACTTATCGATTCCCGCTCGATTTCTTTGATCATGGTCTCAAGCGAGGCTATGCCGGTTTCTATCTCTTTCCTGCGCTGGCCAAGCTCGGCAAGTTTTTCTTTCAGGAATATACTGCTGTCATCCGTGGCCATGACAGTCCATTTATTCATTATCCCATCGGCAAAGGCCTTGACCTCTGCCAGCTCTTTTTGAAGGTGTGTTTTTCGACATTTAAGTTGTGGAAGTTCTTTCGTGAGCTTTTCATTGGTATGCTCTATGAGTTTTTGCATGAGGCCGGAATCGGAGGAGAGATATTTTATGCGTTCGATTATAATGCGCTCGATTTCATCAGCCGGTAGCTTAAACCGACAGTCTTTATTTTTACAAATATAGAAAAAGTATTTATTTCCACGTCTGCCGGTTCCGCAGGTTCCTTCCATTTGCCCACCGCATTTACCGCACCATAATAACCCGCTATTTAAAATATAAGTATGTTTGATTATCTTTGTGCCGTTATGTTTTGTTTTTGTGTTCTGTTTAAGAAGCTTTTGGACCTTGTAGAATGTCTCCTCATCGATTAAAGGCTCCCAGACAGCCTTGACTGTCCTGTAACGCTCTTTTTCCTGTAGTTTGGCTTGATCGTGTAATCTTTTCTTTTTGTTTATTTCTTTGAGTCCGATATAAGCGCAGTTTACGAGTAGTTGCTTTATAGATGAACGTCCGAATTTCTCAGGGGTACGGAATTTGCCTCTTCGTGAGGTATAGCCTTTTGTGCGATAGCCGTTACTGGTAAGGGCCCGGGTCGTTTCCATAAGAGAACCGCATTCGAGATATTTCTTGAAGGCAAATTGCACGAGCGCCTTATCTTTCTCGTTTACGATTGGATAACCCTTGCGGTTTGGATCAAGATCATATCCTAATAAATGCCCGCCATTCCAGAGTCCACGTTCGGCCCGGGCAAGTGTGGCTTCTTTATTGCGTTCGGAGGTTTGTGTCCGTTCGAACTCAGCCAGAGCCATCATTATGGTTATGAATAACTTGCCTTGGGAAGATGTGGTGTCATAGTTTTGTTTTAAGCAGACGAACTCGACATCGTATTTGGTGAGGATCTCGAAGAAATTCAAGAAGTCTCTGACAGAGCGGCTGATGCGGTCAAGGGCAGTGCATATGACAGTGTTTACCTTGCCTGATTTTATATCCTCAAGTAACTGGGCAAATTCGATACTTCGGAAGGAGTCTTTGCCGGAGATACCTTTAAGGATATACCGGCCGGTTTCGACCCAGCGTTCCCCGCAGGCATTAGTCTTATATTCGATATGAGCCTGCAGGCGCTGGAGTTGATTGGTAAGCGAGCCTTCTGGATTCCGAGCCTGTTTATCGGTGCTTACCCTTATCACGAACCCGCAATTTTTGATTATCTTATCTTCCATAACAACACAACCCCTATAACAACCATCGGCACAAGTCAAGCTGAATCAATGGTTCCCAGGGGCCCCTCATCATTTGGCTTGGTCTTATCAAGAAGAGCCTCAAGGCGCTTTTTTCGTTCAGGGTGTTCTTTCAAGAGTCCCTGATCTTTCAAATATTCGTATAAGCCATCGGAGAGGATATCGATAACCGCCTCATCCCACCGGGCCTTGTCTTTAATAGGTATATAGGATATTTCAATTTTTTTCATTTTATGTCTCTGCTATATAGATATGCTTTTTTTCTGAAAAATGTCACAGTCGAGTGTGACACTTTCTTTAAAAAAGGCATATACATGTTGTGAGGGCCGAGAATTCCTTAGGGTGCCACAGGCATATATACAGATTTTTTCGTGATTCTGTGACACCCAAAAAAATTTGTTGTCACACTTTGAGCGGAAAATCTGTATATACGCAGTAGAGAACTTTAGCGAAGGGTAAGAAAAATGCGGAATAAATATTTCGAAGCAGGCAATATCTATCTGGCGACATATCTTGTATTCCGGGGCTTCACCATGCGTGGGCTTTCCGGCTCCGGCAGGTCTAAGAGGGTTTTATTCGATAACACGTCCGAGGTAAGGTCAGCCTCGGATACTTTTTTCACGGACTCGGATACGCAGAGACTATTCAACTGCTACCGCAGAGTAAAGGATTATATATTTCAAAACGGAGTGTAAAAAATGAGAGAGAAGAGAAGAAAAGAGCGAGAAAATAACGCCGGAGATATGCCCACCCAGGTTAAACCACTAATTGAGAAAGTCATCGATAATTGCCAGGAGAATTATCGCCGTTTGCATCCCACCCAGGGCGAAATCCTTACACGCTACTGTGAGGAAGAAGTAAAAAACTATTACAGAGATCAGCAGGGCAATTCTTTTATCGTACTCCCCATCGATAACCATCTCGAGGTATGCCAGACCAACAGCTCACGCTTTAGGAACTGGCTTGCCAAACGCTACCGCCAGAAATACAAAAGCCCGCCATGCAACGAAGCGTTAAAGCAGGCCCGCATTCAGGCGGAGGCAAAATGCGAAGATTCACCCAAAGCCGAGCTTTATAACCGTGTGGGCTGGCATAAGGATAGTATCTATTATGATCTAACGACACCCGATTGGAAAGGCGTCTTTATCGATAAGGAAGGCTGGCAGGTTCTCTATCTTCCGCCGGTATTCAAGCGATACAATCATCAGGATACGCAGGTTGTGCCTGTTAAGGGGTATGATCCGAAAATGTTTCTGGAATTTTGCAATATCAATAAGGATGATTATTGTCTTTTCATGACGGTGTTAGCGTCGTTTTTTATTCCCGACATTCCCCACGTTATACCGGTTCAAATCGGCGAGCAAGGCACAGGAAAATCAAACAACTCCCGTCTGATTAAAAGTCTATGCGACCCTTCCAAGGTTATGCTTATCTCAAGCCCTAAAGATTTAGAACAAGCCCAGATGATAGCCGACAAGCACTGGATAAATCCATTCGATAATCTTTCGAGAATTTCCGAATGGTTCAGCGATTTTCTCTGTAGGGCCGTAACCGGTGAAGGCGACATGAAACGCTCACTTTACACTAATGACGATGTATTCATTAGAACATATAGGTGGTGTTTTGTTCTAAACGGTATAGGCAATTCCGTATGCAGGCCGGATCTTTTGGATAGATCGATTATCTTCGATATCCCGCCCTTAAAAGAAACACGCCCCGAGAAACAGATCTCCGATGAATGGAAGGCGTCGCTTCCTGGGATATTGGGAGGTTTCTTTACAGCTATATCCAATGCCATGGTTATCGTTAATGAAGTAACAGGCCATGAGAAGTTCAGGATGTCTGACTTTGCCAAGTGGGGCGCGGCCCTTGCCGAGGCCCTGGGGTATTCCCGGGATGAATTTTTTAATAAATATCAGGAATCCGTAGAGCATAAATGGGAAGACACTGCCGAGGAGAACCCGATTGCTCAAAGGTTAGCCTATCTTGTTGAATCTAATGGTGGCCAGTGGTGCGGTTCAGCTACTACCCTGCTTGAGCATATTAAGCCCAAGGCTGGATTCGATAAACGCATTCCTGATAATCCCAAGGCATTATCATCGGAGCTTATGAGGATAGCGCCGGTTATGCGTGGCATTGGAATCGATATAATGCGCAGTAAAAAACGGGAATCCGGAACGGGCCGGAAGCTCTTTATCTTACGAAAGAATAAAGGCAATACGCTCTTTGAAAACGGTGTGAACAAAGGTGTGAACGTCTGTGAACGTTGTGAAGATAGGCCGGACTGATGTTTGTGAACATTGTGAACATCGGCTTCCTACGGTCACAGCCACGTTCACAAAATAACGTGTGAATCCACAATAAGTTATGAAGATTGTGAAGATCTTGAACGTAATTTCCTACTCTTTAAGATCGAAAGAAAATAAGGGAAAAGGTCACGAAACTACATAAAAGAAGAGCCAATACAGGCAGTTAGAAAAGAGCGGAATTTACGTTCACAACGTTCACGATCATCACAAAAGGAGGTGATTTCATGAGGGTGTAGATAAAAGAAGGTATGGGTAAAAGTTACTTTAACGAAACCGAAACTAAAAAAAGGAGACGAAAAATCATGAAGCTTAATTTTCTGAATATTCTAAACAAGAAAAGCACGCCCGATGAGATTGCCGAGCAGATCGTAGCGCTTGAGAAAAAGCAAAGGCAATATCAAAAGGAGCACGACGAGGCAAAGGAAAAGGTCAAAGAAATAAGAAGCCGTGCGATATGCGACGAGAAAATAAATCCGGATGCGGTAAAGCAGGCGGACAAACGCTTCGATGAGGTCAAGATTAACCTCGAGATCGTTGATGAAACTATCGAAAAGCTGAAGGCAAAGCTTTATGAAACACTGACAGCCCTGCAGGAGGAAGAGTCCCGCAATATTGTAACAGAGCGCAGAGTGCTTAACAGTAAGCGTTCGAAGGCGGAGCTTGAACTCTGGCGTGAAAAAGGCAGGCTTTACGCTATGGCTATTGCAATATACGGCCATCCGGAAACCGCACGCAGAAGACTCGAAGATTATCCGGCTTTCAGCCCGGGACTTGGAAGCGAACCGTATGAAATATATCATACGGCGAAAGATAAAGCTTTGTCCGAGATTAATAAACCGATGATTTCGGATATCGAAAAGGATATTGACCGTAGAGAGAACTGGGTAAAGAACTTTGACATCGAGGAAGAGATAGACAAACTTATGAAGCGTTACAATGTGCAGGCATCGCCTGTTACCGGGGTTGCGGAGGCAGTAACTGAATGAGGCATCGATTAATGCGGAGAAACCTCAAGCGGTGTTCTTGGTATTTCTTACATCGCAAAGGTTTTGTCAGGTAAACCTTGTTAGAAATAGCGACTTTCTAACAGGGTAAATGCGCCTGGCAGAGGGTGTGGGGCTTTCCTCCTTGTCACCCTTCTCCGCACGCATTTATTCACGGGTCCTTCCCGGGCGGGCCTGGGCCGAGGGTCAGGCGAGGCGCAGTTTGTCAGTGATTTTGGGCTTGAAAAACGATGTCAGGGACAATTTTGTCATTCGCATCATGATCTTGGGAAAGGTTGTTTATGTGTAATATATTGTATTTATTGAGGTTATGACTGGTATTATTTCTCACTTCAGGATAAAAAGTCCGGGACACCCTGACATTTCAATGCCAATATGTCAGTAAAAAGGGCTCAAAATGGCTCAAAACAGGGTCAAAACCGGGTAAAATTGTCATCATTGACATCCGAATGTCAGTAAGAATGTAGTTTTGCCCTGTTAAGCCGTGGCTTCGAAAGTCAGTAAAACCTGAACAAGTTTTGATACTCTGAAAAACACATATGTTATTATCAGCGTTGTCTTTTCATCATCTTGAAAATAAATCATTGACAAAGTTATCCAGGTTGTATACAATTGTATGCATGAATAATTTAGTGATTTCTAATAAGGAAGCGGTTACTATAAAAGCCATCCGAAACGCTCTTGTTAATTTTGGCAAGTGCCCTTCATTAAGAGATCTTATGGGAACTTTAGGGTATCGTTCGCCCCGCTCTGTCGCCCTTTTGATTAATAAATTAATTTCTAAGGGTGTGTTGCGCAGAAATTCTTCAGGCGCATTGCAATTAGTTATGGATGTTAATAACAGCGATAATGTTCAAACAATTAATGTGCCTCTTGTGGGTACCGTTGCGTGTGGTATTCCCATTTTAGCGGAAGAAAATATCGAGTCGTGGTTTCCTGTTTCAACGAAGTTGGCACAGCCCCCGCATAAATATTTTCTGGTTCGAGCAAAAGGCGATTCAATGAATCAAAAAGGAATTAAGGACGGCGCTTTCTTGCTTGTCCGAAAACAGGAAACAGCAAATACGGGTGATATTATTATTGCTTTGGTCGACAATGAAGTTACAGCTAAGGAATATATTTTATCGGGGGATACGGTTATACTTAAACCGTGTTCGAATAATAAACAACACAAGCCGATAGTAGTTACCAGAGATTTCCAGGTGCAGGGTGTTGTAGTTACTACGATTCAAGATTTGGAAGGTTAAAATGATTACAGCTACAAGACAGGTTAAACCATTTTTAAAATGGGCCGGAGGAAAAGGACAACTTATAGAACAGATATCCTCATTTTTACCCGCATCATTTAAAACAGGCAAAGTTAAAAAGTATTTTGAGCCATTTTTAGGTGGTGGCGCAGTTTATTTTTGGCTTGCCGATCATTACGATTTCGAGCAAGCTTATCTTTATGAGCTTAATCCTTCCGTCGCCATTTGTTATCAGGTTATTCAGACAAATATCAAAAAACTAGTAAGAGAGCTCGGGGCCTTAGGGAAAGAATATATTTCCGACTCTGAAAAAAACCGGGAAAAACTTTTTTATGAAAAGCGCGAAGAATTTAATGGGTTTTTGAAAAGGAAATCCGCTAATAGTCATTTAAGACGTGCGGCCCTTCTGCTGTTTTTAAACAAAACATGTTTTAACGGTCTCTATCGTGTCAATTCAAGGGGCGAGTTTAATGTGCCGTTCGGAAGATATAAAAATCCGACTATTTGCAATGAAGATAATCTTTTTGCCGTGCATGATTTACTGCAGAATGCGGAAATCTCCTGCGCAGACTTTGAGCAGTGTTTAGAGAATGCGGATAATACCTCATTCGTTTATTTTGACCCGCCGTACAGGCCGATAAGCGCTACGGCCAGTTTCACGAGTTATTCCAAAGACAATTTCGACGACAACGAGCAGAAGCGGTTGCGTTCTGTTTTTGGTGAGCTTGATGACAGGGGAGCAAATACAATGCTTAGTAATTCTGATCCCAAGAACGTGGATCTTAATGATGATTTTTTCGATGATTTATATGACGGCTATCATATCGAACGGTTAAATGCCACAAGATTAATAAATTGTAATGCGGAAAAGAGGGGTGTCATCACTGAGATTTTAGTGATGAACTATTGATTATGAAAACATTAGCTATATACAAGAAGTTAGGGCTTTCAAGCGATAAGGATGTTTTTGGACATCTTATTTCGACTCTTAAAAAATCAAATACCACTTGGGATTATTTTGTTAACTGGGCAAAGGTTTTCGGTGGTATAAAAAGCGTGGAAGTCGACCTTAACATATTGAATTATCTTATAGGCAAGGACAACTTTGATGATGAGATGAGATATTTGCTTGGCAAACATCCGTCAATTGTAAAAGTCATTCCTATTCTACTTGCCTGCAGAGAGAATAGTTTTGAAATATTAACGGATTTTAGTAAGGGGAAATTGAAGTTTGAGTCTTTCATCTTTGCCGAGAGAGATACCTTGTCAGATTCCGATATCGGCAAAGTAATAGCTTTCGTGAAATCTTCAGGCCTAGCCAACCTTTTTACAGGCAAGAAAATAAAAAACGTTATAGACTATGTTACCGGCATAGAGGTCGGGTTAGATAGCAATGGACGCAAGAATCGTGGCGGGTCTACGATGGAAGCTATTATCGAAGTGTTTCTGAATGCACTGTGCGAAAAGAATAAATACCGTTGTTTAAAAGAAGCGACGGCAGGAAGGATAAAAGAGGCATTCGGCATTGATGTTCCTGTAGATAAATCTTCCAGACGATATGATTTTGTCGTTCATAATGGAAAAAGCCTTTACCTTATCGAGACGAACTTTTATGGTGGCGGGGGTTCAAAACTCAAGGCAACCGCTGGAGAATACAAGGCACTTCAGGATTACCTTAGAAAAAGCGGACATACCTTTATTTGGATTACAGACGGTTTTGGATGGAAGACAACTATCCGTCCGCTTGAGGAAGCTTTTAACCATATAGATTTTGTTTTGAATCTTACCTTTGTTGAAAGCGGAGTTTTGGAGCATATCATTAAGGAAAATATTAAATGAAACCATCAACAAAAGAAAATGATTTTGAACTTCAAAAAACAACAGTATGGTCATTTCCAAACAGAGGTAAGTGGCTCACGCATAACGCTAAATACAGAGGCAATTGGGCCCCACAGATTCCGGGGAATCTCATCCGGCTTTATTCCGAAGAAGGAGATATTGTATTAGATCCTATGGTCGGCAGTGGTACGACCATGATCGAGGCGAAATCATTGGGCCGACATGGTATAGGGTTTGATATTCATCCGGAAGTTGTAAAAATAGCTCAGGCATTATGTAAATTCAGTTGTGAAAAATGTATCGAGCCGGTTATCAAACAAGGAGACGCCCGCAATATAAGCTCCATCCAAGATGAAAGTGTCGATCTCATCGCTACTCACCCGCCCTATTTAAATATTATCAAATATGGAACCAATAGCGTCGAAGGCGATCTTTCAGCTATAAGCAGTTTGAATAAATTTTGCGATGAAATCGAAAAAGTGGCACGGGAATGCTATCGGGTGTTAAAACCGGGCACGTACTGCGCCATTCTTATTGGCGATACTCGGCGTCGCAGGCATTATGTTCCACTGGCTTTTTCTGTAATGCAAAGGTTTTTGAAAGCCGGGTTTATTCTGAAAGAAGATGTTATAAAAGTTCAGCATAATTGTTCGACTACCCGATACTGGAGCTCCCAGCAGAAAGATTTCCTATTGATTATGCATGAGCATTTGTTTGTGCTTAGGAAGTTAGGCAAAGACGAAGTAAAAAGTATTTTTAGAGATAGCATATTAAACGCTGAATAAATGGTTACATATGGATAAGAAGAAGCCGAAGAAAAATATCTACACTCATGAAATAGACTTAACTCCCTTAAGGATAAAGAATCAGGAACGTGATAAATTTCGTCAAAAGTTGGAGCGTATAAAATATCGAGGGTATGAAGTAGAACAAATAAAGGACGGCAGAAAAATTGTCATAACAAAGCCAGGAGGAAAATTCGTTTTTGGAAAGATAAAAAGAGATGATTTTATGGTGTGGATATACCAGCCATTAGACAATTCATTATGGTTGATATCGCACAAAGATATACTTCGGGATCTGGAAGAAAAGGGCAAAGCATCTCCTCCCGATACAGTTGAGATTATAGATGCACTTGAGAAGGTTTTCAATGGAGAGGACCCAGATGACGTTCTCGAAAATGGTACATTAAAAAATCCTTGCGGTGAAGAGCCGGAAGCTCTGATTAAAGCCTATAAGTGGATATGGGGACAGGAAGATTGTAATTATCCCCCACCGTTGCAAGGACGCGACATGTCGCTAAAGGCAATTATGGAGTTGCGAGGGAAACTAGCAGATTAGTAAATGTATAAAGAACCGTATGAAATAGAAGCCGAAAACAATAACACTGCTTTTGATGAGTTGGTAAGAGCGATTAATAATCGTTTAGTTTTTGCTTTTATCGGGGCTGGTTGCTCAAAAAGAAGCGGTTGCGAATATCCAGGGTGGAAAGAATTAATAAATTTATTAGAAGCGTCAGTAAAAGCCAAAGATCCGTCCAAAGATTTAAAGCCATATCAAAATTTATCCGACGATAAAAACGACTTGCTTTGGTACGCAGATTATCTGAAGACGGAATATTTGACTGACGAAGAATTTTTTACCATCATCAGAACGCATTATCAGCCTAAAAAGATTGAGGACTGGTCATTTCATCAAGAGTTACTCAGGATAAATTTTCGTCATTTTTTCACTACCAATTATGATGCCTTAATCGAAAATACTCCTCAACTTGACCCTCGCCCTTTAGATTATTTTTCCTGGAATAACAAGACAAAGCTTAAAGAGTTCTATCAGAGCATAAATGATCCAACTAAACTTGAAGATAGGTGCGTTTTTCATGTCCATGGAAGATATGATGATCAGGGGTCAATAATATTGACTGAAAAAGATTATATGGATATGTATTTTAAAGATGAGTTATCGGTAAAAATATTGTGGAGTATAATATCGGTTTACCGCATGTGTTTTATCGGATTTGGGATGAAAGATTTAGAAGTCCTAACTGTTTTCCGAAAGGTGTGGTGGGATTTTGGTCGTGGCGAGTCAAAGCATTTTGCATTTATTCATGAAAACGATTTAGTCAAAAGATATGTGTTGCGTCAATATATGAAAAGCAAATATGGCATAGAGCCAATTTTTTATAACGTACGTACCGAACAGCAAGATCTTCACGATGAGTTAAATGATTTTATAAAGAGATTGGCCGCTAATCAGCCGATAAAAAGTATTTCAACAAGAGATGTCGAACGAGTGGATGAGATAATGGATGTAAACATTAATGAATAAGATGGTCATTAAACGTGAAGTATTAGTGGAATCCTTCTTGAGATCAATGCAGGGAGGGCATCTGCTTTTAACAGGTGTTCCGGGGGTCGGAAAATCGTGGCTTATCATGAATGCCCTATCTAAACTTAAAGAAAAAAACATCCCTGCGATTTTCTTAAAAGCCGATTCTATGGATGTGAATGACATATCAGATTTCCGCACCTTTTTAGGTATACACACAACCATAGAACAATTCTTTAATTATAAAAGTGGTGGGCAAAGATCCGTCTTAATAATAGATGCTTTGGATGCAGCTAGAAGTCAAACAAAGCAGATAGCCTATAGAGATTTCATGCGATATGTTCAGGAAAAATGTGCGAATTGGGTAATAGTTGCGAGTATCCGTGTTTATGACGCTAAACATTCAAAGGAATTATTGAGTTTGTTCCCTAAGATGAATTTAGCTGTTGAAAATTGTTTTCAAAACAAGGAAATACCATATCGACACATATATATCCCACCTCTAACTGAAAAAGAAATCTTTGAGGGGTTAACACAGAGTCCCAAATTAAAAAGCATATATGAGTCGGCCTCAATTGAATTAAAAGAGTTATTTCGGATTCCGTTTAACATTTGGTTAATGAATCAATTAGCTGAAGAACAAATTGCGGATGAAGAAATATCGAATGTGCGAACGGTAATAGAGTTATTTAACCTTTATTGGGAACATCGAATATATAAAAAAGATGATTATGTTGACCGGATTGCTATTTTGAAGAAAGTAACATCGTACATGGTTAATAACCATACTTTAAGCATCAATCAAAGCAATGCGATTTTAGATAATACAACCAACGCCTTCAAAGGATTGCTTAGTGACAAGATATTAACCCCATTAACTAGCTCAGAAGATACTTTGGGGTTCGGACACAATATGCTTTTTGATTATGCAGTTTCACGGTTATTGATGGAGGAGTCTGGGGAAAAAGTTTTTAAATTTATCACCACTGAAATCAGCCGTGCCATTTTTTTGAGGCCTAGCATAAACTATTATTTTGGTAGACTCTGGTATGGTGATAACGAATTGTTTTGGAAGATATTCTGGTATTTTCAAGGAAAACATGAAAAAGAGTATGTGAGTATCTTGCCAGTTTTTACAGTCGCAACAGAGGTTAAATCTTGTGAAGATTTTGCGCCAGTGTTTAACCATAAAAATTCGTTGGCGTCCAATGAGGTTGACGTATTTTTCGAAACGATAAATCGTATACTTAAAGTGCTCGAGATTTCAAAATCGAAAATCAAGGAATCAGATAGTTGTTGGGTTGAGATTTTTTTAATTTTATCCAAAGGTATAAACTTAAAGTTTCTAGATTCTTACATGCGTCTGTTAAAAAGATTTTTGGATGCTAGCCCGATATGGAATACCGAGATTTATAGCAAAATTGCTGAGACTGCAAGAAATATTTTTCGTTGGGGGTGGGACAATGAAAGCGGGCTTCTTGATTTTCAGAAAAATCGAGTTAAAGAAACAATATCTTTTTGGATCATTCCATTAATATGCTGTACCTACCAAACAGACCCGAAGGCATCAAGAGAAGCGCTATCCATAATCATAGATAATGTTGGTCCTCATAGCGTGATTCGTGCAATTTATAGCCTATCTCAAGAAGTAGAGACTGTATGGATTCATGATCCAGATTTTGCAGTTAACATTTATAAGAAAATATTTGAATATGAAGAAATATCTAATGAGCCTACTCAAATGCGGGGCGGAGTGTTGGCGTTAACGAGCAATAAAAAACAGGATTACGAGGGATGTTATTACCTTTTGGTTGAAAAGATGTCAAATTTTTTGACTCAAAAACCTATTTATGCAGTAAAAGCAATTATTGAAACTATTGGAGTATTAGCCAACAGGGAAAAATTAAGTAATGGCTATGCTGGTTATCAATGCTTCTTTGATTTTGATGGAAAAGAAGCTAGATATATGACTGATGGCAGTTCGGTATGGGATGATCGTGACTATAGTAGAGATGAACATGTCAAATTACTTAAGAAGTTTCTAGATTATTTGCTGAATCTTGGGAAAAACAATCAAGTTGATATTTTGACTCAAATTTTGGATGTAATCGTCAAAAGTAATGCTCTGGCGGTTATTTGGAAATATATTCTTAAAGCGACTATCCACTATCCTCAAATATTTATTCCACATGTCATCCCGTTATTAACAGCACGGCCAATAATTGCATTGCCAGACACTTCGTATGTATATGGCAATTTTTTAAACAAATGTTATGGCTTGCTTGATAACCAGACACGAAAAATTATTGAAGAAGTAATATTGTCTCTAAAAGAAACCGACTTTGATTACAAACGTGACTATGAAACGATTGACAAGAAACGAAAGCGTTTAATATCACAGATTTCACTTGATTCACTTGTAACAGATGGCGCAAAGGAAATTAAAGGAGAAATTAACCGAAATAAAGAAACTGTATATAATGAGCCACCTTTTAAAATCGGGGGGTGGTCAAGTAAGCCCTATACTGAAAGAGATTGGTTAAAAGAAAAAGGAGTAAACATCGATGAAGATGGCAATAAAAATTTGTTAGCCATATCTGATTTGGTAAAGAAATTTTGCGAAGATAATCTAAATAAAATACCATCACAAGATGAGTTTCACGAAAACTGGGAGAATATTTTAGCCTTAAAAAATGTGCTTGCAACAAATAATAAAAATTATTCCGAGCGAGTGGTAGAAGTTTCCTTGACCCATTTAGCGAGTGCTTGTGAAAAAATATTGAGAAACGATACCTTAAATCAAAAACCAAATGTCTTGAACACGTGCGAAGAAATATTACATATCGCCGGAAACAGTAAATACCCAGAATATGATCCTGAATATCACAAAGAGTTTGATAGTTTGCATTGGTCATCAGCACCACGTATTGAAGCGGCGGAAGGGATAATGGTGCTGATTCGAAATAAGAATTTTGCAAGCGAAAGAAACAAGGAGCTTATAAAAAAGCTAGCTAGTGACATGGTTCCCGCTGTTCGATACCATATCATTAGACGATTAATGATGATGTATAAGACTGCAAATAAAGAGATGTGGGGACTTATTTTGGAAACAGCAAATAACGAAAAAACAAATGGTGTTTTAGCAACTTTGTCAGCGAGCTTGGTTAGTATTGCTGGTTTAGAGACGGATAGAGTCCTTGATGTATATGAAATTATTGCATCCCGCCAGAAGCTTAAAGACAGGCAAAAAGCTGGAGCGCATAATGATCCGGTAGTTTCTACTATTACTCAACTATACATTTTCTATGATAATGCAAGAGCGAGTAAGGAAATCGAGTGTTATGAAAAAGTTCCTCTCGAATTCTATGACGAGCTATCCCAAGTCGCCATTACAGCTATAAACTATTTGGTAATCAAAGACAAAACAAAGTTTAAGGATAGTCCTGAAAATATTAAAGCAAGAACACATGATATTATAGCAAGAGTTTTGGAGGCCGCAAGAAAAGGACTTATAGCGATTCAGAAGGAGAAGATTACCGATGAGAAACGGAGCGAGTTAATAAGGGAGATATATCATCCTATAGAAATTATATCGAGATGGCTTTATTTTAACACCGACAGTAAAAATAAAGGTCAGATTCTAACAGGCGAGGAGTTAAAAGCATATTATTATGAGATAAAACCCTTGATTGAGAAAATAATAAACATTGGCTTTGAAATTAAATTTCTATCGCCTACCACAACTCATCATCTTGTTGAATTATCCAATCGTGTTCTTAATATAGATCCAAAAGGTGTAATTAAGATTATAGATGACTTATGTGCGATTCCATCAGGCTATATTTTTGACTCTTTTGCTTTAAGAGAAATAACGAACCTTGTTGAAATAGCCATCGTAGATCATAAAGAAGCACTGCGAGAGGAAGCTACAATGAATTACCTAGTGAATATTATAGATACTTTCGTAAAAGCCGGATGGCATGAAGCAATAGAACTAGCTATGCGGTTAGATGAGGTATGGAGGTAAATGCTAGTCCTATGGTTTATCGGAAGTTTGACGGAAATTATTAAAAAACTCGACGCACTGCGTAGAGGATTAATTTTTTATGCTTCCTACATACGACCTTAACAAAATAAAATTCTCCACCGGCGAAGCGACATTTAAGCGTGCAGTGGGCCTGTATGAGTGCGGTAAGGTAACGGAAATAGGCCAGCTCGGAGGTTATTATTCCGCTCTTGTTTTGGGGGCGAAACCATATCGTGTATCGGTATCTGCTCGAAATTATAAACAAGGACATTGCACCTGTTATCTTGGTGAAAAAGACACGCTTTGCAAGCATATGGTAGCTTTGGCGATTCATGCGGTTATGGATGGGAAACCCTTAAGCGATAAGGATAAAGAGTTTTCTCATGGCATTGAATGCAATGGACGGTGTGGTATGCTGAATAAAGAAGAATTAGAAGTATTCAAGAAATCTATCACTGAATCTATGCGATACATAAAGCCTTATCGTGGCCCGTCACGTACCTGGTTTGCCAATCAAGATTCATTACAGGAAGGGTGTAACCGTTTGTCAGCCGTTATTTCCAATGTGCAGGTTAGCAGACAGGTAGCTGATATTTTGGTTAAGTTGCTTTTGCGCTTGGAAAGAAAGGTGAGCAGGGGTGGCGTAGACGATTCAAATGGTATTGTGGGAGGATTAGCCGGTGAATTGGTGGCTTTGCTTGAACAATTCGCGAGAATCGATCCGACCTGTATCGATGCCTTTGAGCCGCTTTGCGGGAAGGAATATTGTTTTGGATGGGAAGAACCACTTGTGCGTATTTTGGACGAAAGAGATGCTGAAGAATACAATCGACAACTTGAGGAATCCGAGAATATGCGTTCTAATAAAAAGAAAGAAGCGGAAATCATAAAAGCTTTTAAAGATAAGAAATTTATCGATGAAGATATGGCCGGATTCATAACGGATAAAATCGTTGAAGCTATGCCGACACTTAAAGGAGCGATTGATAAATATAACATGAATCCAAAAGACATGATCCGCTTCCAGATGGTTTCTGAGATGTGTTGGGCCGAAAGAGAAAGAAAAGGGCTGACTTTCAAACAGATATCAGTCGCCTTAAAAGTTCCGCAATACAAGCTTAAGGATATTGAAAAATCTGGCGTCAAGACCATAACCGTGGATATTCTCGAACGCTATATAAATTTTCTTGGTTTAAACGAGTGGTTTAATTCGTGGAAAAAGAACAACACGGATGTCTACGAACGCCTTTCAAAAAACAAACGCTAGTATTTTTATCCCCAATAATAATGCTTAATCATCCCGCCCAGGCGTGAATCGCATTTGAGCTTGCCGGTTGATTTATCCGATCGATATTCAAGGGGCCGGTTGTCCCGGCCGGAATGCGGGCGTTTGGTGTTGTAGTATTTGACGTATTCCCGCACAAGGTATTCAAAGTGGCGCTCTCCAAAGACGAAGAAGTGATCCGTACATTCCCTTTTTATGGTCCCGACAAAGCCTTCGGCATAAGGGTTCAAGTTCGGTGACCGGTAGGGTATTTTTTTAACTTTTGTATTACAGTCTTTGAATATGGTATTGAACTCTTTAGGGAATTTAGCGTCACCGTCCCGGATAAGGAGCTTCTTGGTCTTATCCTTAAAGAGAAAAGACACCGTCTTCGATGCTTCCATCACCCATTCCTTTTTGGGTTTTTCTGTTATACCGGCTATATGCACCTTCCGAGTTCTGATATTCAAGAAAAACAGTACATGGAATAGCTTGGGTCCCATGGCTGTCCAGATGGTCTTGGTAAAGAAATCGCACGCCCACAAGGTTTCGAAATGGCGCTTAATGTAGGCATCCCACGAATCGTGGGCCCTTTTCGGTGCCGGGTCAAGGCCGTTCTGGCGCATTATGGCCTTTATGGTATTGCGGGATAACCTGATGATATTCAGTTTCTTTAGCTCGCCCATTATTCGGCCATAACCCCAGTCGCAGTTTTCCCGGGCAAGGCGGATTATAAGGTCTATTATCTCCTGTGTGGTTTTTCTGGGTGTGCCTTGTTTTGAAGGCTTGTATTTATTGCCGATGTCACCATTAAACCAGCGCCTGAAGGTGGAATAGCTTACTATGGATATAATGCCCTTGATTCTGCCTCTGCAGGCAAGGCCGTATTTGATGAGCTTTCGTTTCTCGACCGGGCTTGTGGTTATCCGTTTCGGGCATTTATTCCGCAGGATCTCATTCTCCACTTTCAGGTACTCCATCTGCCGGATCAGGTCACTGTGGACAACCCTGCCCAGAAGCAGTAAAAACTCTTGGAATATACAGCCGTTTATGGTATAAGATTGGGTGTGGTTCATGATATAAAAGCTCCTTTCATGGCAAAAAGTGTTATTTTGAGTAAGTATCCATTTTACAACAAGTTAGGCAAGTTTTCCTACCCTAAAAACCGGTCGCATATTAACTGCACCCCGCTAAACAGCATATAGCCCTTTCCGGGCTTAAATCCCCTCAAAAATTCTCATTATTTTAAGGCGTATTTGAGGCTATTTTGGTACCCTTGGGCTTCAAGGGCAAAGGCGGAGCTTTTACTCCGGATCCTCGGATTCCGTCGAAATCAGGCGTATTCTGGCGTGATTCTTGATGGTTCTAAGGACTTCTATACGGAATTCATAGCGAATCGAGGCGCAGTCAGACGTCTGCCCGGGGAGATCTTGGAGAAATATTCACAGAATGCAAAACTCCCACTTTCTTAAAGAGAGTTGAA
>Ga0066636_10000819_pt1 | contig 18177 bp, 15 predicted proteins | sample CryGeyCG2014_080_2_FD_62736 | JGI IMG/M metagenome (GOLD analysis project Ga0066636, IMG submission 62736) | Groundwater microbial communities from aquifer - Crystal Geyser CG07_land_8/20/14_0.80 | ecosystem: Environmental > Aquatic > Deep subsurface > Groundwater | place: USA: Utah: Grand...
GCCTTTGGTGATTATCAGATTTGATAATTTAGTCAGCAACTCACTTGATTACGAGATAAGAGATCCTAAAACGCTAAATACAAAATACTAAATACTTAATACTTAATACAAAGTGAAGATACATTATACTAAAATTGCAAAACTGCTGACGGTGATTTTTGTCTCGCTGGCGGGATTGACAATTGCCGGACTTTTTGGCTTTAATTTCTCGCTTGATATCATTTTTGGTTTTAAGATTTGGTTTGTTTTGTTTTTAGTCTATTTTGTCTTTGAGCTTTTTAAAAATAAAAAAGAGGTTGAATTAAGACTAAATCAATGGTTTGACAAAGAACTTGGGCTTTTGGCGGAAAGACAGAAAAAAACCAACTTCTTTCTTTTTTTTTGGACGACTATTAAAATAATTTTTGGTCTTGTTTTTTCAAAATATCTTTTTTTAACTGTTTGTGCTGTCGGTATTTATTACGAGATTTTTTTATTAGCTGATTTTTCTGACTTTTTGGTTTTATTTTTACTCGTTTTTTGGTTAATAACTGCTAAAAAATTTTCCTTTGGCAGTCAGATTTCAGCGGGTGCGGCGATTTTCTTTTTGATTTTAACTCCGATTTATTTGATTTCAGGCAAAGAATTATTAGCCGAAAAAACCGCCAATTGGGCTTATATGTTTTTAGTTGCCACTGTAATTCAGCTTTGGCGGGAAAGTAAAAAGGAAACCGAAGGTGACACCTCAAGAATAAACTTTGATAAAATTAAAAAATCTTTGTTAAATTTCGGCGAATTCATCGTCAAAATTGATTCATGAAATTTTCAAAAATAATATTAGTTTTGTTATTAGTTCTCGGTTTTGCTTATCGTCTTTACGGAATGAGTGAAAACCATTCTTTTTGGACTGACGAAGATCATGTGGCTATTTTTTCTAAGGCAGTTTTAGAGAAAGGGAAGCCGGTTTTGGCCAGCGGGTTTGATATCGGCATTTATCAACTGCCGATGTATTGGTTAGGAGCATTAGGAATGAAGGTTTTTGGGAACATCGAGATGGCAATCCGCTGGCCATCTCTAGTTTTTGGAGTTTTAACAATTTTGGCAGTTTATTTGTTGTCTGAAAAACTTTTTTCAAAGCAGGTGGGCTTGTTGGCTGCGTTTTTAACAACATTTTTTAATATTGAAATACTTTGGTCAATACAAGCAAGACCATATCAGGCAATTCAATTTTTTTGGCTTCTGGGGACTTATCTTTTTTTCCGATACTTTGCGGAGAGGCAAAAAAAATTTCTTTTATTAACGATTGTTTGCGGTTTTTTAGCGGGGTTTTTTCATCCGTTGGGAAGCGTCTTTTTAGCTTCCCAATTTATTTTTTACGCAGTTAAAACATTCTTTAGGAATGGACGAAAAGAATATATTTTGCCATTATGGCTCTTATTGCTTGCCAATTTGCCTCTGCTGTATTTTGTCTCTCCTGAAAAAATAAATAAGCTTTTTTCTTTTAGCAATTTTTTTTATTACCGTGTCTTTTTAATTAATAATTATTTACTATTGGTTTTGTTTTGTCTTCTTGGTTTTTGTTTCTTGCTAATAAAGAATAAGAAAAGAGAGTTTGTTTATTTTGTTCTTGTTTTAGGAATGCAGGTTTTTGCAGTCTCGTTTTTGGCTCCTCAGCCGTTTACCAGATATTTTTATCCGATTTTTGTTTTTATAATATTACTGGCAAGTTACGGGATATTAGAAATTAGAAATTGGATATTGGATATTGGTGGACGAAAGACGGGAATGGATATTGGATATCAGAAATTGGATATTGGTGGACGAATATCTAGTATCCAGTATCTAATATCTATTTTCTTGATCCCGTTGGTGGTATTCTCTTTGTGGAAATCAGACAAACTCTCGCTTTTTCCTCAAAAAATCTATTCTCTTAATGCTGATATGCAGGAAATTCCGGAAGTTGACTGGAAAAAAATATATATGTTTGTCGGGGAAAAGCTTAAATTACAGCCAGGCGCGATCTTGGTTACGAATTGGATGGATACGCCAATTTGGTTTTTGGGTGAAGGACGGCTTGACTTTTTACTGAGGAAGTCAAGTTTAGAAGTGGATTTATTTTCTGGCGCAAAATATATTAATTCACTTGATAAATTTCTTGATTTAATTGAGGAAGAACCAGCGGGAATTTTAGTTCTTGACAGTTGGGATGAGGCTGTTCCCGAAGGAATTCGCGAGTATTGTCATAATAATCTAAAGCTAGAATTTGAAATTGATCGCTTATATCCTGTACAGCCAAGATACTGGACCGTTTGGGTATATTCTTGGGGATATACGGAAACTGGATATTAGATATTTGATACTGGATATTGGTGATGAAAAAATATTTGATTAGTTTAATCAGCAAGGTTAAAACAGATCAGCTTGTTCGTGGAAGCATGGTTGTTTTTTTAGGATCGGCAGTCGCCAGCGCGATTAATTACCTTTATCATATGGTTTTAGGGAGAATGCTTGGACCGGTGGATTATGGTATTTTTTCTTCTCTGCTTTCCCTAACTTATGTTTATGGCATACCCGTCAGCGTCTTAAATTTAATCGGTCTCAAATATGTTTCCTCTTTAAGGCAATCGGGAGGTGTGGAGCAGGCGGCCGGATTTTTCCGCTGGTTCGGCAAGAAAATCATTTTGTTTAGTCTTATTTTGTTTTTGTTTTCTTTGGCAATTTCTCCTTTGGTAGCTAAGTTTTTGCGCTTGTCATCCGTTCATTGGGTAATTATGGCCAATGTCATTACCTTGATCGGTATTTACGGCGGTTTTTGCTCTTCAACCATTCAGGGATTTTTGCGTTTTGGCTTAAGTACTATTGCTTCAGTTTCTTCTACCGTTTTTAAAATTATTATTGCCGTCATCTTTGTTTATTTGGGCTGGCGGGTATCAGGGGTGCTTTTTTCCCTATTGTTGTCTTCGCTTTTTGGTTTAGTTCTTGTTTTCTATTTTGTTAAGAAAAAAATAAACTTTCCCAAAAAAAGAGTCACTGAAGTTAAAATTCCCTTTCGGGAAATGGTAAGGTACGGTTTTCCGGTTTTGTTCTCATCTTTGGCCTTAACTTCTTTTTACACTACAGACATTCTTTTGGTAAAAAATCTTTTTCCTGCCAATGAAGCCGGTCTTTACGCCTCTCTGGCAATCTTGGGAAAAATTGTTTTTTTTGCTTCCAGTTCAATCACTGTGGTTATGTTTCCTTTGGTTTCTGGGAAAAAAGCCAAAGGAGAAAATTATCGAAAGGTATATTTTACCAGTTTATTTTTCGTGGTTTTAGTAAGTTCTTGTTTAGTTTTTGTCTATTTTTTGTTTCCCGAATTAATGGTTAAACTTCTTTTTGGCAGTCAATATTTGGTTATTGCCCCCCTGCTTGGTTTTTTTGCCGTTTTTATGGCTTTTTACTCCATGGTTTCCCTTACCGTTAGTTTCTTTTTGGCGACTGCTAAAACAACAATGATTGTTTTACCTATTTTGGCTGCCATTTTACAAATCGTCCTGATTTTTCTTCTACATACTAGTCTTCGACAGGTGGTTTTAATTAATATTTTCGTTATGGGGGGTTTGTTTTTCAGCCTTATTGCCTTGCCCTTAAAAAAATATGTATCTTCCGGTCAATGGAAAAACTTTACTTTCTTTAATCATAACTTATGAAAAAAAGACTGCTTTTTAAAAACAGTTTTTTCTTAACCTTTTCGCAAGTAGTTTCCCGGGCGATTGGTTTTTTATATTATATTTTTCTGGCCAGAAACCTGTCACTAGAGAATTTTGGGATTTACACTTTTACTCTGGCTTTTGTTTACAATTTTTTTCCGGTAGCTGATTTTGGCCTGGAAAGATTGGTTTTGAAAGAAATATCCCGTGACCATTCAAAAGCACAGCATTATTTTTCCCGATTGCTTCCCTTAAGATTGATTTTAAGTTTTATATCACTGTTTTTAATTGCTGTTTTAGCCTTAATTCTCGGTCAAAACCGTTATCAAATTCTTTGTTTTCTTTTGTTTGGCTTGGCGATTGTTCCTTATAATCTGACTTTTTTAATCGCCTCAATTCAGAATGCCAAAGAAAAGATGCAATATACCGCCTCTGCCAATTTTTTATCAATCATTTTTACTGTTTTTTTGGGTGTCTTTTTCATAAAAGTCGGAGCGGATTTGGGTTGGGTGATAATCTCATTTTTGCTTTCTTACTTAATTGTTTTTTGCGTTTTTGTTTCACTGCTGAAAAAAGCGGATTTGTTTTTTAAGCCGGTTTGGGATAAAGAATTTATGTTTGCCTGTCTTTCCCGTTCGTGGCCATTTGCTTTTTTTTTAATAATAGGGGTTTTTTATTTGCGTTTATCGGTAGTGATGGTCGGGTTGATAGAGGGGCCGGAAGCTTCCGGAATTTACGGTTCATCATACAAGTTTATTGAGGCTTTGATATTGGTTCCCCAGTCAATTGCCCTGGCTCTTTTTCCAATAATTTCCCGCTTATTTTTAGGTGACAAATTGAGGTTGAAAAGGATTTATTTAAAATCATTAGCTTTTCTTTTGGTTCTTTCTTTCCCGATTTTTCTTGTTTTCAGGTTTTTACCGGAATTAATTATAAATTTTTCTTATGGTGAAAGATATTTGGGAGCAGTTGTTGTTTATCCTGTTTTTTCTCTGGCAATAATTTTATTTTTTCTTAACAGCTTGCCGGGAAATATAATCCAAAGCTCGGAAAAACCGCAAAAATTTTTACCCTTTTCCATTGCTAACGTTTTATTGACCTTGATTTTATGCTTAATTTTAATTCCAAGATATTCAATTGTTGGCGCCGCTTGGTCCGTCTTTGGCGGAGAATTATTCGGTTTAATTGTCAATAATCTGTATGTGAGAAAATTATTAAGAAATTAAATTGTTAAAGGATTAAAAGATTTATTCTGAATACATAATACTTAATACTATGATTAAACTTTCAATAATTATTGTCAACTGGAACACCAAAGAACTTTTAATGCAATGCATTAAAAGTTTAGTATCAAGTATTAATCCGCCAGCTGGCGGACAAGTATTAAGTATGGAGATAATCGTCGTGGACAACGGTTCGACAGACGGATCAATAGAAATATTAAAAAAATACTTAATACATCCGCCAAATCGGCGGACTAAATACTTAATACTTTTGATTGAGAATCAATCAAACGAGGGTTTTGCAAAAGGGAACAATATTGGGATAAAACAAGCCAACGGTGAATATATTATGCTTTTAAATACAGATACGATTGTTAAAAAGGGAGCAATTGAGAAATTGGTGGAGTTTTTGGATAAAAATCCAAATACTGCAGTTGCCCCTTTACTTATTTTACCGGATAACAGACCACAGAACGATTACTATATGAAGTTTCCCAACCTTTGGCAGATTTTTTTGTATCATAATCCACTACGGCCTTTGGTGATGAAAATTCCCTTTGTGAGTTCTCTTATTGCCCAAAAAACAATGCTAAACGAATTTATAGTTGACCAACTGCCCGGTGCGGCATTGGCAGCAGATAGAAAGGTTTGGGATGATGTTGGTCTGCTTGATGAAGATTATCATTTTTTGTTTGAGGATGTTGATTGGTGCTGGAGGGCGAAAAACAAGGGAATGAAACTGGTGGTCGTTTCTCGTGCTGAAATTGTTCATCTTGGCGGAGCAAGTTGGAAAGAAAAACTTCAAAAAGACAAAAACAGCTTTTATTACCAATTTTTTGCCTCAATGCTTCTTTTCGTCAGGAAAAATTATACCCAAAAAGACCAATGTCTTTTCAAATGGGCGATAATTGTAAATTTTATTTTGACCTTAAAGCTAAAATTAGCGCTTAATTTTCTTAAACAAAACGGCAGACAAATGGATTTTTTACAATGATTTTAATTATTATTTTCGTTGCCCTTATTTTAAGACTGGTTAACCTTAATCAGTCTTTGTGGCTTGATGAGGCGGTGCAGGCGATTACAGCCAGGCAAAACTTTTCTTATATTTTTCAGGAAATAGCCGGTGATTTTCACCCGCCCTTGTATCATTTTTTGATGCACTTTTGGGTGAGATTTTTTGGAAATTCGGAAATAGCCATGCGTTTACCGTCGGTGTTATTCGGCGTTGCCACCGTGCTGGTACTTTACAAATATTTATCGTACGTACGATTAAAAACTGTTGCGATTTTGACGGCTTTGTTTTTAGCAACTTCTCCTTTTCATATCTATTATTCCCAAGAAGCGAGAATGTACTCGATGGCTTGCTTTTTTGCCGCTTTATCAATGTACTTTTTTATGAAAATTAAAGAATTAACGAAATTACGAATTAACGGTTTGTTTATTTTATTTTTTATTTCGACAATACTGATGATTTATTCAGATTACTACGGGTTTTTGGTTTTACTGGCGCAAATGATTTATTTGGCTATAAAGAGAAATTATAAGTTTTTGCTTATTTGCTTGTTTGCTTTTTTACTTGTTTACTTGCCTTGGGTTCCAATGTTAATCATCCAGTTAAAAACTGGCATGTTGGCGTCCCAAACCCTGCCCGGCTGGGCAAGACTGGTGAATGTAACTTTTTGGAAAGCAGTACCCTTAACCCTGATTAAATTTACGATCGGCAGAATTACGATTTTTAATAGGGGAATTTATTTTTTTATAAGTTTAGCAATTATCGTTATGAACGGATTTTTAATCGTAAAAGGATTTTTAAAAAGAAAAACATTTCAAATTTCAAATTTCAAATTTCAAATTGTGTTGTGGTTTGTTGTACCATTATTAATTTCTTGGCTGGCTTCGTTGTTTATCCCTAACTTTCAGCCTTTTAGATTGCTTCTGATACTGCCGGCTTTTTACCTGCTTCTGGCGGAGGGAATTTCAGCTACAAGTAGTAAAAAACTGCAGTTTTTTGTTGTAGGACTCTTTTTAACTATTAATCTGGGTTGTTTGTCGGCTTATTACTCCAATCCTTATTTTCACCGGGAAGACTGGAAGGGAACGGTAAATTTTTTACTAAAACAAACAAATTCGAAAGTTTTATTGCCTTCGATGACTTCAAATTGGCCAATCCGGTACTATGATCCGGATTTAAAAATTAAAATTATCTACGGAGGCAAAGGAATAAATCCGATTAACGAATTAACGAATTACGAAATTAACGGATTAATGGATTACGAGATTAAAAATGTATTTTATGTTCGTTATTTGGTTTCTTTGTTTGATCCTCAAGAATTAATTTTGGAAATGTTGGAGAAACAAGGTTATACTAAAATCAAAGAAATTAGTTTTAATCAAATAGCGGTTTGGGAATACGAATTAACGGACTACGAATTTCGTTAATTTTTAATCTTTTAATCCGTTAATAATTTTTATGAAAATAGGTATTGATATCAGCCAGATTGTTTATCAGGGTACAGGGGTAGCCAGTTATACCCGCAGCCTGGTGGAAGGTTTTTCCAGGATCGGAACAGATAATCGGTATGTCTTATTTGGATCTTCTTTGAGAAATTTAAAAATTTTGCGGGATTTTGCCAAACTTTTTGATAAAAAAATATTTAAACCTCGGTTTTCTTTTTTACCGCCAAAATTTTTGGAATTTCTCTGGAACGGGATTCATCTTATTCCCATTGAGTCTTTTATCGGGGGAGTTGATGTTTTTCATTCTTCCGACTGGCTGGAACCGCCGACAAGAAGAGCCAAAAAAGTATCGACAATTCATGATTTAGCGGTATTTAAATACCCGCAAACTTTTCAGCCAAGAGGAGGTCATAATATTGTTAACAACCAAAAAAGAAAACTTTTTTTTGTTAAGCATTATGGTGATTTGGTTATTGCGGTTTCTCAAACAACCAAGCAGGACATTATTGACATTTTAAAAATTCCCGAAAAGAAAATTAAAGTTGTTTATGAAGCAGCCGACTCTGATTATTTTCCCCGCAATCAGGATGAAATTAAGACCGTTAAAGAAAAATTTAAAATAAAGGGTGACTATTTTCTTTGTGTTGGGACAAGAGAACCGAGGAAAAATATTGATCGGGTAATTGTTGCTTTTACTCAACTGGCAAAAGAACTTCCCGATTATTCTTTGGTGATTGCCGGAAAATACGGATGGGGAGAGGATGTGGCGGAATCTAGAATTAAGCCTGCCTGCCGGCAAGGCAGGAATTTAGAATCTAGAATTAAAATCCTGGGTTACACGGAAAAGGAGGATTTGGCCAGACTTTACAGCGGGACAAAAGGTTTTATTTATCCCTCTTTATATGAAGGTTTTGGTTTGCCGATTCTGGAAGCAATGGCTTGCGGAGCTCCTGTGATTACTTCAAACATCGGGTCGATGAAGGAAATTGCCAGTGGTGCTGCCTTTCTTTGCAATCCGGAAAGTGTGGAAAGTATCGCTGAAGCCATGCTAAAAATAACCAAAGAGGACCAAAACGAACTTAGGCAAAAAAGCCTGGTAAGGGCGGGTGATTTTAGTTGGGACAAAACAGCCCTTCAAACTCTGGAAGCATACCATAGCTTACTTTGATGAAAAAGGGTTTTTGTTTGTTATTAACAATTTTGGTAATCGGGGCCATTTTACGGTTGTATAATCTTTCTGTTTGGCAATATTTCAGTTATGATCAAGCAAGAGACTTTTTAATTATAAAAAAAATCCTGCTTGAAGGAAAATTTACTTTAATTGGGCCAAGTTTGGGAATAGCCGACGGTGCTTATCTGCCTCCCTTTTATTATTATCTAACCGCTCCATTTTTGTTATTAAGCCGTTTTCATCTTTGGGGTCCTGATTTTTTCAGCGTTTTAATCGGTTTGGGGGGTGTTATTGTCTTTTATTTATTGGCCAAAGAAATGTTTGGGAAAAAGCCGGCGTTTTTAGCCAGTCTTTTTTATACCCTTAACCCTTATATGATTCAAGCTTCCAGACATATCCGCAACCCCCATTTACAGCCTCTTTTTTTATTGTTGTTCGCTTTTTATGTCTTAAAATTTTTAGAAAATAAAAAAGTATTTTTTTTATACTTTTCCACAATTTTTTTAGCTATTTCCGTCAGCTTGCATATTACCGCTATTGTTTTTCTGCCGGTTTTGGTTTATTTATTTTTTATTCAACTTAAGAGAAAATCGTCTTTATCAATTTTGATTTCCGTAATGATATTTTTTTTGTTTTTTGCCCCCCTTTTAGTTTTTGATCTAAGACATGGTTTTGGTGTAAGCAAGGCAGTAGTTTCCTTTTTTGCCGAAAAAGGCGGTTCTGATTTAAGAAACAAGGTCTTTAGATTTTTAATTTTTTTTTGTAAAATCCCTGTAATTTTGTTTTCCGGAAATTTTCAAAAAGAACTGCTTTCCTTGCGTTCTTTTCCAATTTTGTCCCTGGAGCAGATTAATTTATTTAAACTTCCGGTTTTAGAATCGGTCAAACTGTTTCTTTCTTTAGTCGTTTGGATGTTTGTGCTTGTTTTTAGTTTTAGGGGTTTAAAAGATAAGAGGATTGAGGTGAGGAACAAGTTTAAATTGATTTTGATTTTAATTTTTTTAGGATTTTGCATTTCTTTTTTACTCCCTCAAAATTACTCATATTTGTATTACTTTTATAATTTATTTCCTTTCATTTTCTTACTGTTTTCAGGTTGTTTTTTTCTTTTTTTTGAGAAAATTAAAAATAAAATATTTTTGGCATTATTTTTGTTTTTGGCGGTGATATCTTTTTTTCCCAATGGTTTAAAAACAGAAATCCGTCCGGAAAAATATTTTTTGCCTTCTGCCAAAATTATTGCCCAAGATTTTTCTTCTAATGACAAGGTGGCAGTAGCAGCCAACATAAATGAAAGTAACCGTTGGGAAAAAAACGGAATTGAATACCGCTATTTTTTGGAGTCGTTATATGAGTTACCGTTTTTAGGCTCAAAGGAGAATGACTATAAAAGCGCAAATGTTTTATACTTGATTGACGAGGGCGATTTAAAAGAACCGCTGAAAATGGGAGGAATGGAGATGGAGACTTTTAGGCCGGCCAAAATAGAAAAGGTTTGGGAGGTGGAAACGGGGCAAAAAATTTATAAAATGACACACTGAAAATTTGAAATTTGAAATTTTTAATTTGAAATCAATTTAAAATGTTTGAATGATTAAATTTATAAAACAAAATTGGGAATATTTATTTTTGGTTTTATTTATTATTGTTGCAAGTATTTTGCGTTTTTGGCATATCAATCGGCTTGAATTTTTTACCTATGATCAGGCGAGAGATGCTTTGTTTGTAAAGAGAATGATTGTTGACCACGAGTGGAGACTCCTGGGAACTCAGACTTCGCTTCCGGGAATGTATCTGCCCCCTTTTTATTATTACACCATCGCGGCCGTTCTTTGGCTATTTAAACTCAATCCGGTCGGGATTGATATTTATTCTGCCTTAATCGGTGTTTTAACGGTTCCGCTGGCTTTTTATGTGGCGAATAAGATATTTGGCCGGCCGGCCGGAGTTTTCTCCGCGGGTCTTTTTGCCGTTTCACCGATAGTGGTTGAGTTAACTCGAAGAGCTTGGAATTGCAACACAATGCCTTTTTTTATCCTGCTTTCTTTCTATTTTATTTATCAATATTTTAAAAACAAAAAATTAAAAGATTTTTTACTGGCTTTTGCTTTTTATGGGTATTGTTTAAGTTTGCATTTTGGCGCCTGGACACTAATGCCTCTTTTTGGGGCTATTTGGATTTATTCTTTAACCAAAAAAAGCAAGATAGGTTTTAAAAAAAGCTTGCTGGCGATAGCCATAATGTTTTTTTTCGTTTTACCGCTTTTCCTATTTGAATTAAGACACAATTTCTTTTTAATCAGTCAAGCGAAAGTTTTTTTCTTTGATGGGGGACATATAGGCGCAAAATCAGGAACGAATTTTTTCGAATCGTTTATTTCTTCCCTTATTGCCCTGTTTACAATTTTAATTTCCGGCCGGATTGATGTCGGCTACGGCGCTCCGCTTGAATTCAGCGGAAGAATAAAAGACTTTTTTTCCGCTTCTCAGCAGATTTCGGTGGTGGCACAAAAACCTTTTTCTTTAACTTACCAATGGTGGGGTCTTTTGACCTTTATTTTAATTTCAGTGGTTTCTTTCTTGAAAAAATCAAAGAATCTGGCGCTTTGTTTAATTTGGACTTGGATTATATGGGGGATTTTTGCTTCACGGATTTATAGCGGGAGTTTTTTCTTTTTTTATTATTTGTATTTATTTCCGGCTCCGGTTTTGCTTTTCGGATATCTGTTCAAACAAGGCCTTGAAATTAAAAAAATAAAATATTTAGTTTGGATTTTATTTTTTCCGATTATCTTTTTTCATTTAAAATATACCACGGTGTTTCAGCAAGGCTGGAGGGAAATCAGTGATTTACGAAAGGTGTCTGAGGTTATTTCTAAAAATATAAAAACAGGGGAATCCTTTAATATTGCGACTATTCAAAAAGACCTTGACCGTTGGGATCGTAACGCGGTTGATTACCGGTATTTTGTTGAAACACTTGGAGGTAAAAGGGCCTTAGACTGGTACCCGCAGGATTATAAAAATGCAGAATTTTTATTTGTAGTTGATGAAACCAAAACAAGTAATCCCTTAAATTCTCCCATAATGGAAATTTTGGAATTTGGTCCCAAGCAGATACTTGGCAAGTGGGAGACTGACAAAGGTGTTGTAATATATAAGTTAGGAAAATAAGATGCTAATTGGAATTGACGGAAACGAGGCTAATAACAAAGACCGGGTTGGCATCGGCCAGTTTGCTTTCGGGGTGATTTCAGCTTTAGAGAAAATTGACCGAAAAAATTCATATTTAATCTATCTAAAGACTAAACCGGCTGATGATTTTCCCAAAGAAAGGGTGGGATGGAAATATTTAATTTTTGGTCCGAAAAAATATTGGACGCAATTTGCTCTGCCCTTGAAATTGGTTACTCAAAAAGTAAAGCCGGATGTCTTTTTTTCTCCTTCACATTACGCCCCGAGATTTTCTCCGGTTCCGACGATTGTTTCTTTAATGGATTTGTGGCATCACCGCCATCCGGAACAATTTGCGAAAAAAGATTTATATCAGTTAACCGCTTGGGAAAAATATTCGGTTAAAAAAGCCAAACACATTATTACAATTTCGGAATTTAGTAAAAAAGAGATTATGGATATTTATAAATTACCTGAAAATAAAGTGACGGTGGCATACCCGGGTTTTACAGAATTTAGAATTAAGCCTGCCTGCCGGCAAGGCAGGAATTTAGAATCTAGAACCAAAGAGATTAAAAATAAATATAACATTCTGGGTGATTATTTTTTATATCTCGGGACACTACAACCTAAAAAAAATATTGAAGGACTAATCAAGGCCTTTGATCAAGTAGTGGATAGGAGCACTATCACCCAACCACTATCACCTGTCATCTTAGTCATTGCCGGTAAAAAAGGTTGGCAATACGAGGAGATTTTTGCATTGGTCAAAGAATTAAAACTTGAAAGCAAGGTGATTTTTACTGGTTTCATCAGTGAAGACGATAAGCCTTACCTAATAGCCGGGGCGAAGGCTTTTGTCTTTCCCTCCTTTTATGAGGGCTTTGGCATACCGGTTCTGGAATCGATGAGTTTAGGTGTTCCAGTTGTGGCTGCAAATGTCGGAAGTTTGCCGGAAGTTGGCGGGGAAGCGGCGATTTACGCCGATCCCAACCAAGTTGGGTCAATCGCCGGAGCGATGAAGAAAGTTTTAGAATTGAACCAAGGGGAGAAAAATGAGATAATCAACTTTGGATACAAGCAGGCTGGAAAGTTTAGTTGGGAAAAGTGTGCCGGTAGAATTTTAACTGTTTTGGAAAAAAATGCTAAAAAAAATTAAAAACAGGATTTTTACTGTTTTGCTAGAATTTGAACTGATGCTTCTTCGCTTCGTTGGTTATATTCCTTCTCACATAATTAGAAATGTTTTTTATTTGATGGCGGGGGTAAAAATAGGAAGGGGTTCAACAATTCATATGTGGGCGAATTTTTTTGATCCAAGAGGAATCGAGATAGGCCAGGACACGATTATTGGAGACCACTGCTTTTTAGACGGTCGGAACAATTTAAAAATCGGCGATCATGTTGATATTGCTTCACAAGTCTTAATTTATAACGCAGAGCACGCCCTGGAAGATGAAAACTTTACAGCCATTTCCGCACCGGTTGAAATCGGAGACTATGTTTTTATTGGCCCAAGAGCAATTATTTTGCCGGGAGTGAAAATCGGCAACGGTGCCGTTGTTGCTGCCGGAGCGGTGGTGACCAAAAATGTTGAACCCTTTATGATTGTTGGGGGGGTTCCGGCCAGAGAAATAGGCGAGAGGAAGTTGAAGAACCCGCAATACAAACTCGGAAGAGCCGCCTTGTTTCAATAATATTATTAACGAATTAAAAAATTAACGAATTAATGAAGTTTGATGCAAAGGTTTATAAAAATCTTTTTTATTTTAATTCTTTTATTGGGAACTGTTTATTTAGTCCTTCCTGCTCCTGATAATTTTCCAGGGTTGCCCGATGCGGTGAAATCAATTGAACCTGGCGATACAACCCAGATGGCTAATGTCAGCGCCTATTACACCGACTTGTCCCGGAAAGAGGTAGTTGATTTTTATTTTAATTATTTTTCCCGCTCGCCTTTTTTAAACATCCCACTAATATCTTATAAACTAAATCATCCTCCGGAAAGAATCAGAGAGGTTTTGCGGGGCACCCAACAATCGACCTATGTTGAAGAAATCGTTCATCCTTTTAGGGAATCTGTTTTTGTAAGTGGTTTTGAGTGGAATAATGATCCATTTACTCCACCTTGGGCCCAAAAACAAAACATCCTCATTGTAAACGGAAAAACCTATCAATTTAAAGTGACGGTATTTTATCAAACCTCGTCTATTTGGATGAGGCTGATTATTTTTTATCTGGCAATGGGACTATGTTGTTTACTAATTAATGAAACCGGAAGATTAATTAAAAGATTAAAACATGAATCCTAAACTTTCAATTATTATTGTCAATTGGAATACAGCCAAACTTTTGATTAATTGTCTCAAAAGTTTGGAATTTGAAATTCGAAATTTGAAATTTGAAATTGAGATTTTTGTCGTAGATAACGGTTCCACCGATAATAGTGTTAAAGAGTTTAAAAATTTTAAATTTGATAGTGAAAATTCATTTAAAATTGAAAATTTAAAATTGAAAATTATTGAGAATGGGACGAATATGGGGTTTTCGAGGGGCAATAACGTTGGTATTAAGCAAGCCAAGGGTGAATACATTATGCTGCTTAATTCGGACACGGTTATTAAAGAAGGGGCGATAGAAAAATTAGTCCGCTTTTTGGACGAGCATCCAGAGGTTTCGATTGTCGGGCCAAGATTGCTTAATCAAAATAGTACTTTTCAAGCCAATTGCGGTTGGTTCCCCCTCTTGAGGGTAGCTTTTTTAATGCTTTTTAAAGAACATTTCGGCGAGAGCGATTCGGTCAGGTTTTCTCCGGTTAAATCACAAGCAGTTGATTGGTTGATGGGGGCGGCCTTTATGGCCAGAAGAGAGGTCTTTGATAAAATAGGCGGACTAGATGAGGATATTTTTATGTATATGGAAGAAGTGGAATGGTTTTACCGGACAAAAAAACAGGGGTTTATAACTTATTTTTTGAAAGAGGCGGAGATAATTCACCTTGGGAGAGGCAGTTCTATCACCGGCAAAAAAGAACCGATTATCAATATTTACAAAGGATTGCTTCATTTCTATAAAAAACATCGTTCGAAAACAGAAATTATAATGTTAAAATTAATGTTAAAACTAAAAGCGCTTTTAACCCTGATTATCGGTTATTTAAAAAAAGACGCTTATTTAATTGAAACATATGGCCAAGCTTTTAAAGTCAGTTAAAGAAAAGTTCGCTTTTTGGGCAATTGCTTTTTTGCTGTTCTTTTTGCCCCTTTATCCGAAATTTCCTCTTTTTTCCGTCTCTGACACTTATGTTTCCATCAGACTGGAAGATGTTTTAATCGCTTCTATTGTTTTTATTTTTGCTCTTATTTTATTTTTGAAAAAAGATTTTTCTTTTTTAAAATGGCCTTTAACCAAACTCTTGGGCTTATATTTTCTGATTGGCTTGCTCGCAGTTTTAAACGCTATCTTTATTACCAAAAACGTTATTCCCCACTTAGTCTTGCTTCATTTTTTGCGCCGTTTTGAGTATATTTCACTGCTTTTTGTCGCCTATTTTTCCTTTTTTAAAAAAAAACAACTTAAAACTTTTGGCTGGATACTGGCAACCTCAACTTTTGGGGTTATTTTCTATGCTTTAGGCCAGAAATTTTTCGGTTGGCCGGTTGTTTCCACCATGAATAAGGAATTTTCCAAGGGGATGATACTGCGATTGACCTGGTGGGCGAGAGTTAATTCCACTTTTGCCGGTCATTATGATCTGGCAGCTTACATGGTGATGATTTTATGTTTAATCATTGCCGTTTTAACTTTAGTCAAAAATTGGAAAACAAGACTGATGGTATTTTTTTTGGGGCTTCTTTCTTTTTATATTATTTTACTTACTGCCTCCCGGGTTTCTTTTGGGGCATATTTGGTCGGTGGATTGTTCGTTTTATTTTTGGCTAAAAAAAAGTGGTGGGTTATTCCTTTTTTAGTTTTTTCCATTTTAGGTATGGTTTTTTCTGAAGACCTCGGTCAGCGTTACGCCGCAACCTTTAAAATTGATTTAAGTTTTTTGTCCGGTGTTGTTTTAGTCAGGCCGAGGAAGATTGCTCTTGCCCCAACCTTAACGCCTATTCCGACTCCGAGCTTTACCGGACTGCAACCAACCCGAACTCACGGGATGCCTATTCCAACCGAAACGCCGACGCCAACGCCGACGCAACCGGTGGCCACCGCGTCAGGTGAGTATTTTGAGCCGACGGAATTGGCGGTCGGCCGGTCAACCGATATTCGTTTAAAAGTTGAATGGCCGAGAGCCGTCCGCGCTTTCTTGAAAAATCCTTTATTGGGAACAGGCTATTCTTCAATTACCCTGGCGACAGATAATGACTATCTGCGGTTGATTGGGGAAAGCGGGATTTTAGGAGTACTGGCTTTTTCTCTGGTTATTTTGGAAATTGCCGGCAGGATAATTCTTTTCTTGAAAAGTAAAGCCGGTAGGGAAGAAAAACTGCTCATCATCGGTTTTGTTGGGGCGAGTGTCGGTTATTTTTTGAACGCCACCTTTATTGATGTTTTTGAATCATCCAAAGTAGCTTTCTTTTTTTGGATAATGATGGGAGTGGGATTGAGATTAATTGATCTAAACTCTAAACACTAAATCCTAAATAATACCAAAATACAAATGACAAAAATCCAAAAACAATTTAGAATATTTGAAATTTGAGAATTTGGATTTGTTTAGAAATTAGGATTTAGAAATTAGGGTTTTTTGATTATGAAATCAAAGATAATTTTATTTTTAATTATTGTGTTGGGATTGGGATTGAGGTTGTATAAGATTGATATTCCCTTGGCCGATCATCATTCTTGGCGTCAGGCGGATACCGCCGCCGTGGCCAGAAATTTTATTAAATCGGGTTTTGATTTTTTTAAACCTCAAATTGACAATTTTATTCCCTTGCATCCGGGTGTTCCCAACAAGGAAAGGTTGTTTTTAGTTGAACCGCCGATTTATAACAGTCTTGTCGCCGGCGTTTATTCAATTTTAGGGGTAGATATCAAATGGGCGAGGATGGTGTCTATAATATTTTCTTTAGGATCGGCGATTTTGCTTTATTTAATCTCAAAAAAATATTTTGGAGCAAAAGTCGGTTTGCTTTCGGCTTTCTTTTTTTCGGTTTTACCGTACAACATTTTTTATTCCCGGGTGGTGCTGCCCGAGCCGATGATAATTTTTCTAACCCTGGGCATGTTTTATTTTTGTCTCAAATGGCTCCAGTCTCAATCCATTGTTCATTATTCATTGTTCATGGCTCTTAGCGCTATTTCTTTTACTCAAAAAAGCTTTCCCTTTTTTTTCTTTCTTCCACTGCTTTGTTTAATTTTTCAAAAATACAAATTTTCTTTTTTAAAACAAAAAAAACTATATTTATGGTTTTTAGTGTCTGTTTTGCCTTTTTTATTGTGGCGGTGGTGGATTGGCCGCTTTCCGGAGGGGATTCCCGGCAACCTTTGGCTTTTTAATCAGAATAATATCCGTTTTAAGGGCGCCTTTTTTTATTGGCTATTTGCCGAAAGAATCGGGAAATTAATTTCAGGCTATTGGGGGCTGCCGCTTTTGGTTTTAGGCATGGTCTTAAAGCCCAAAAAAGAAGGCTTGTTCTTTCATGCCTGGGCCTTTTCACTGCTGATTTTTGTTTGTGTTTTTGCCGCCGGCAATGTCACCCATGACTATTATCAAATCCCCCTAGTTCCTATTTTTTGTATTTTTATGGCTAAAGGAGCGAATTTGTTGTTGTTTGATATTCCGGAAAAATTTTCCAAGGTTTTGTCACGCCTGCTGTTTGCTGTTTGTTGTTTGCTGTTTGCCGCCTTTGGTTGGTATGAAGTACGTGGTTTTTATAATATTCAAGGCGGGGTTGATTTAGCGGGGATGGCCGTGGATGAATTAACTCCCAAAAGCGCCTTAGTCATAACGGGAGACAGTAATGATGCCACTTTGCTTTATAACACTAACCGGTGGGGTTGGACGGCCGGTTATGCCTCAGAATACCCTAATTCAAAAGAGACAATAGAAAAACTTATAAATCTGGGGGCTTCTGTTTATATTGCAACCAAATTTGACCGAAATTCGGAATTTGGGAAGTATATGATAGATAATTATTCAATAATTAAAGAATCAGACCAGTATATTTTATTTAAATTGACGAATTTATGAAAATTTTGATGTTAACGCCATATTTACCGTACCCGCCTTCGTCGGGCGGGCAAGTAAGGTCTTACAATTTGATTAAAAACTTGGCTTCTAAACACGAAATTACTCTTTTTTCGCTGATTAAAAATGAAAAAGAAAAAAGTTATATTGTCGAGCTTGAAAAATATTGCCATAAAGTTAGAGTTTTTAACCGGCCTTCTAAACCCTGGACTCTTAAAAATATTTTAAGAACCGGTTTTAGTCTTTACCCGTTTTTGGTTATCAGAAATTTGTCTGAGGAAGAAAAGA
>Ga0066636_10000826_pt1 | contig 18140 bp, 14 predicted proteins | sample CryGeyCG2014_080_2_FD_62736 | JGI IMG/M metagenome (GOLD analysis project Ga0066636, IMG submission 62736) | Groundwater microbial communities from aquifer - Crystal Geyser CG07_land_8/20/14_0.80 | ecosystem: Environmental > Aquatic > Deep subsurface > Groundwater | place: USA: Utah: Grand...
CTACAAAAATGCATTTTTCCTCAGACAGTCAAAGGATAAAGTTTTCTTAACTTATTGCTAAACAATGACTTATCTTTTTAATAATAGTAAAATAAGGTCAAAAATTAACATAGTAGTGTTAGGAAGAATGAAAAAAGAAATTTTTAAATTATTGGTTTTTATTACTATATCGGCCTTATTAACAAGTAGAGTATATGCCGGTTTGGATAAGAAGCACAATATTGCTGGCCTGGTATATTGGCATGGTGACATAAGCCAGCCCAAAATCGCTTTAACCTTTGACGATGGGCCGAATGAACCCTATACATCAGAAATCCTGGATATATTAAAGAAGTATAATGTTAAAGCAACATTTTTTTTATTGGGGAAGAATGTTGAACGCTATCCAGATACTGCAAGAAGGATTGTTGAGGAAGGCCATGCCATTGGTAATCATACTTATGACCATCCCTATTTGTTGATTCAATCTAAGTCACATATCAAATATGAATTAGAAAAAGCAGAGCAGGTTATCTTTAAGGCTACGAATACCAAACCGTATTTGTTTAGGCCGCCTTATGGAGTAAATGATAGTTGGATATATCATGCCGTTAAAGAGAAGGGTTATGTTACAATCGAGTGGTCAGTAACCAGCCACAACGGGGGAAAAGAAATTTCTCCGGATAGAATCGTAAGGAATGTTTTGGGAGAAGTTAAAAATGGGGCCATAGTACTTCTTCATGATGGGGACAGGCTGATTAAAGGGGCTAATCGCAGCCATGTAGTAAAGGCTCTAACCCCTATTATTGAATCATTGCAACAAAGAGGATATCAGTTTGTTACGGTACCGCAACTATTAGGCATTGAAAATGATTGACTTGAAAACCAGCTATGAAGAATTTAGAAATTAGTGCGGTATTCCGCGAGATTACCAAGATATTAGAGATAAAAGGCGATAATCCCTTTAGGATACGCGCTTATGAGAGGGCAGCGCAGAATATCGAAGGCCTGGCCGAGGACATAGAAGTTTTTATCAGGGATGATAGGCTTATGGATATTCCGGGGATTGGCAAGGACCTTGCGAATAAAATCAAGGAGTATATTTTGACCGGCAAAATAAAAGCATACGGAGATTTAAAAAAGACTATACCCAAAGGACTCCTGGATTTACTGAATATTCCTTCTGTCGGGCCTAAAACCGCTAAACTATTATATGAGAAATTAAAGATAAAGGATATTTCGGATTTAGAGCGAGCAATAAAAAAGAATAAACTCCAGGGAATCTTTGGCATAAAAGAAAAGACCATTGAAAATATCTCAAAAGGCATAGAGGTTTTAAAAAGAGGAAGAGAGAGGATGACTCTGTCGCAGGCAATACAAGTAGCAGATGAGTTTGTGAGCGCCTTAAAGACGTTACCCGAAATAAGCAGGCTCTCGGTTGCAGGAAGTCTGCGTCGGAAAAAAGAGACAGTGCGCGATATTGATATTCTTGTGATTTCACAAAAACCGCAAAAAATAATGGATGTATTTAGCCGGCTCCCTAATGTAGGCACTGTTTTAGCAAAAGGCGAAACCAAATCTTCTGTGCGCACAAAGGACGATGTCCAGGTAGACTGCCGCGTAGAAGAAGAGAAATCCTTTGGCGCTGCGCTTTTATATTTTACCGGCTCAAAGAATTTTAATATCAAGCTACGACAATTAGCTAATAAATTAGGATTAAAGATAAATGAATACGGTGTTTTTCGGAAAGATAAGTTTGTTTGCGGCAGAACTGAAGAGGAGATATTTAAAATTCTTAACATGCCTTATATTGAACCGGAATTAAGGGAGGATAACGGCGAGATAGAGCTTGCGCAGAAGTTTCAATTACCTCATTTAATAGAACTTAAAGATTTAAAAGGAGACCTGCATGTACATTCGAAATGGTCAGACGGAGGTAATAGCATCGAAGAGATAGTTGAGGTAGCTCGAAAAAGAGGATACTCCTACATTGCCATTACTGACCATTCGCAGAGCCTTAAGGTTGCAGGTGGCTTGAGCATTGCTGATTTAAAAAAGAAAAAGCAGGAGATAGATAAAATAAATAGCAAACTAAAAGACTTTAGGGTGTTATATGGCACTGAAGTAGATATAGATTCCTACGGTAAACTTGATTATAATGATGGGCTCTTAAAAGAATTTGATGTAGTAGTGGCAGCGATTCATACTGGTTTCAAACAATCTAAGTTACAGTTGACCAAAAGGCTGGTCAGGGCAACTCAAAATAAATATGTGCACATTATTGCCCATCCCACAGGCAGGCTATGGGGCACCCGCGATGCTTACGATATAGATATTGATGAAGTCCTCAAAGCGGCAAGAGATACGAATACTCATCTGGAGATAAATGCTTTTCCGCAGAGATTAGATTTAAATGACTTAGACTGCCGTCGGGCAAAAGAGATAGGGGCGAAGTTAGTTATAGGCACAGACGCACATACCACTGAGGAGCTGGCGACAATGAAATTAGGCGTATCTGTGGCGCGCCGCGGCTGGCTGACCAAAAATGAGGTGATTAATACGCTTTCGCTTGAGGAATTACTGAGGGCACTTAAGAAATGAAAAGAAGCCTGCAGTTAAAGCTCATTTTACTACCTACTACCTACTACCTACTATCTACTGTATTGTGTGGCTGCCAGAGCAAAACTCTATATAGAGATAGCCAGGTAATGATGGGGACTTTTGTAGAGGTAATCTCACCATATAAAGATGCGCCAAATATTGCCTTTGCTGAAATAAAGAGGGTGGAAAACCTCTTGAGTAAATACAAGGAAGATAGCGAGATAGGAAAATTAAATAAATTAGGTAAGCTAAAAGCAAGCCCGGATACATTTTATGTTTTACGCAAAGCAGGAGAATTTTGGCAAATTAGCGACGGTGCATTTGATATTACAGTAGGCCCGCTTATGGACCTCTGGGGTTTTACTGATAAAAAATATCATTTATCCAGCCCCTGCGCGCAGGAGCTGGATTTACCTAAAAAAGAAGAGATTGAGCAGACTTTAAGTATAGTGGGGTTTGATAAAATTATTTTTAATATTGATGGCAATGTGGTAGAATTTAAAGTTCTTGGTATGGAGATAGACTTAGGTGGAATTGCCAAGGGCTATGCCGTAGATTGCGCAGTAAGAAAATTAAAAGAACACGGGATAAAAAGTTGCCTGATAAATGCCGGTGGCGATATTTATTGCCTGGGAGATAAACCCCGCTCTTCCTTCAATCCTATATTATATTTTAAGGAAGGGCGGGGTAAATTTGGCAGGCCCTGGAACGTAGCAGTTCAGGCGCCGCGCAATAAGGTTTTCTGGGATTATTTAAAATTGAAAGATAAGGCAGTAGCAACATCCGGTGATTACGCACAATATTTTGTTAATAAACATAAGCGGTATGCACATATCTTTAATCCCAAGACAGGCTATCCTTCAGATTCAGGCGTTATTTCCGTTACTGTGATTGCGCCTGATTGTTTAACCGCTGATGCCCTGGCTACCTCTATATTTGTTTTAGGCAAAGATAAAGGTTTAAAATTAGCGAAAAGATTTAAAGATGTTACAGCAGAGATAATCGAAGAGAGGGACACTTCTCCGATTGGGTTAAGAAACGGTCCTTGATTGGGTTAAGAAATGTCCCTGGATAAAAGCATGTTCAAGATAATTGATAAAGAAAATTTAGCCAAAGAGATAACTCAGATTACAGTAGAGGCGCCACAAATAGCCAAAAAAGCCAAAGCCGGCCAATTTGTCGTGGTTGTTATTGATGAAAAGGGCGAACGCATACCTTTAACATTAGCAGACTGGGATAAGGCTGGAGGGACGATTACTTTAATATTTCAGGAAGTCGGGTTTACTACTAAAAAGCTGGGGACGTTTAATGAAGGTGATTCTATCCAGCATATTCTGGGGCCATTAGGTCATCCTACAGAAACGAAGAGGACAGGTACTGTTATTTGTATTGGCGGCGGCGTGGGAATTGCTGAGGTTTATCCTGTTTCCAGAGCCCTTAAAGAAGCTGGTAACCGTGTTTTGGGTATAATTGGTACGCGTTCAAAAGAGCTATTAATTTTAGAAGATAAAATGCAAAAGATTTGCGATGAGTTGTTTATTACTACTGATGACGGCTCTTATGGCCGCAAAGGCTTTGTTACGGATGCGTTAAAAGAACTATTTGAGGTAGTAGAGAAATCTCAGCATACCAAATTTCCGGATTTGGTTTATTGTATAGGCCCGCTTCCTATGATGAAGGCGGTTTCCGAGTTGACCAAATCTTATAAAATCAAAACCATAGTCAGCCTTAATCCGGTTATGGTGGATGGCACAGGTATGTGCGGTTCCTGCCGTTGCACTGTCGGCGGTAAAACCGCATTCGGCTGTGTGGACGGCCCAGACTTTGATGCGCATCAGGTGGATTTCGCTGAGTTAGAAAAGCGTTTAAATCTATTTAAGGATCAAGAAGGCAAGCTGAAGGATTGACTATTAATAAATGTGCCCAAAACCATCTGAGTTAAAAAATAATAAAGCTGAAGTTAACAGTATTCGTAAGCCACAAGTATTGGATTTTGATTACCTGGGCTGTCCTATAGAGGTTATTTTCAAAAAACTAAAAACATCTGAAAAAGGCCTCAGTGAACAAGAAGCCCATAGACGCCTGGAAGATTATGGTTTAAATGAACCTGCCAAGAAAAAGAAAAGAACTATTCTTACGCAAATCCTTTCCAAGTTTCTCAATCCGCTGGTTATCGTCCTTCTTATAATTGCCGCTTTTTCTATATTCTTTGGTGAAAAAATCAGCGCAGTTTTAGTTTCTCTAATGGCTATAATGAGCGTTTTTCTGTCGTTTATCCAGGAATACCGCGCAGGCAGAGAGGCAGAGAAATTGAGTGAAATGGTCCGGGCAACCGCAACTGTTTATCGAAATGGCAAGTCTAAAGAAATAAAAATGCGGGAAATCGTTCCCGGAGATATTGTGGACCTATTCGCTGGGGATATGATTCCGGCGGACTTAAGAATCATATCCTGCAAAGACCTATTTATCAATCAGGCATCTTTAACCGGGGAGTCGTTTCCAATAGAAAAAATGGCTGACCCAATACAGGTCAAAAATGGGTCAATTTCTGAGCTGCGTAATATCGCCTTTATGGGTTCTAGTGTTGTCAGCGGAACCGCGCTGGGAGTGGTTATAAAGACTGGCATAGCCACCCAGTTCGGCGAGATTTCACGTAAACTCACTACGATGAGGATAGAAACGAGTTTTGATAAAGGAATATATAAATTTACCTGGCTTATGATTCGCGCTATGTTTTGTATGGTTTTGTTTATTTTTGCCATCAATGCCTTACGCCGCGGTAACTTTATTGAGTCGCTGCTTTTTTCCCTGGGAGTTGCAGTCGGCCTTACCCCTGAAATGCTCCCTATGTTGGTGGCTATAAATCTTTCTAAAGGCGCTATCGCCATGTCAAAAAGGGAAGTTATTGTTAAACGCCTAAACTCCATACAGAATTTTGGGGCTATGGATGTGCTTTGTACAGACAAAACAGGCACTCTTACTTTAGATAAAATAGTCTTAGAGAAACACTGCGATGTAGTAAGGAAAGAGGAAGACGCTGTATTAAGATACGCCTACATCAATAGTTTTTACCAGACAGGCCTGAAGAATTTATTAGACAGGGCAATTCTTAAACATGAAAAAATATTAATAGAACAGTTTAAGAAAGTTGATGAGATACCTTTTGATTTTTCTAGAAAGATAATGTCTGTAGTTGTCGAGGTGGATAGCAAACATAGGATTATTTCAAAAGGTGCGCCGGAGGAGGTATTTAAAAGATGCACAAGATATGAGTTGGAAGGCGAAATACTAGACATGGAGGGCCTGATACTTACCGACTTGAAGGAAGAGTGCGATAATTTAAGTTCAGATGGCTTTAGGGTTTTGGCTATAGCGTATAAAGATATAGAGAACAAAAAGGAAATATATTCAAAGGATGATGAGAAAGATTTGATTCTTAAAGGTTACGTTGCATTTCTCGATCCACCAAAGCCCAGCGCAAGAAAAGCAATACAGGCATTGGAAAAACTCGGCATAAACTTTAAAGTCCTGACAGGCGACAATGAATTGGTTACTAAAAAGATTTGTAGCGAGGTAGGCTTTGATGTTAGAGGATTGGTTACGGGCGAACAAGTGGATAAATTAAATGATAAAGAGCTACAGGAATTAGTAAAGACCACCGATGTGTTTGCACGGCTTTCACCCTTACAGAAAGAAAGGATAATCCGTGCCCTGCATGAAAATAAACATATTGTAGGTTACTTGGGAGACGGAATAAACGATGCGCTGGCTTTAAAAACTTCGGATGTGGGAATTTCCGTAAATAATGCGGTGGATATCGCCAAAGAGTCAGCGGATATAATCCTTCTTAAAAAAAGCCTTATGGTGCTTAAAGATGGCGTTATGGAAGGCAGAAAAACCTTTGGCAATATTGTTAAATACATTAAGATGGGTTCAAGTTCAAATTTTGGAAATATGTTGAGCATGACCGGCGGTAGTATGTTTCTGCCATATTTGCCAATGTTACCGATACAGATTCTTTTAAATAATTTTCTTTATGATGTATCACAGATAGCTATACCCACCGATGAGATGGATAAAGAATATACAATTAAACCCAGGCCATGGAATGTTAACTCTATCAAGAAATTTATGATTATTATAGGCCCGATTAGTTCAATATACGACTTTCTGACCTATGGGGTTATGTTATTTATCTTTCATGCCTCTGCCCCATTATTCCACACCGGATGGTTTATAGAATCATTATGTACTCAGACTCTTGTCATACATGTGATCCGTACAGGAAAAATCCCTTTTCTGGAAAGTAGACCAAGCAGGTTTTTGATTCTGACTTCAATTTTTATAGTTACCGTAGGTATATTTATCCCATTTTCACCCTTAGCTAAACCTTTTGGTTTTGTAGCTCCGCCGCCTTTATATTTCGTGATACTTTTTTTTATGGTTATTACTTACTTGCTTTTGGTTCAGGTAGTTAAAACTTGGTTTATTAAAAAATACGGTTATGAGTAAGATGCGCAATAAAACTCCACAACAACCAGCTAAAGAGCGTGTTAAAAACTTCTTTGAAGTTGCTCTGGGTTTTTCCCAAGAACAAGCAGAAGAGGAGGCAAGACGATGCCTGCAGTGTAAAGACCCGGTTTGCATTAAAGGTTGTCCAGTGGAAGTGGATATTCCGGCATTTATTAAATTAATAAAAGAAGGCAAACAAAAAGAGGCGCAGGCATTGATAAAAGAGAAAAATAACCTCCCCGGCATATGCGGCCGGGTTTGTCCGCAGGAAGACCAATGCGAAGCAGTTTGTATTTTAAATAAGAAGAAAATTCCGGTAAATATTGGAGCATTAGAGAGATATGCCGCGGATTATGGGTTAGTTCATAGTCAAGAATTCATAGTTCATAGCAAAAAACTACGAACTACGAACTACGAACTACGAACTACGATTGCGGTGGTGGGTTCGGGCCCTGCAGGCCTGACTTGTGCCGCAGATTTAGCAAAGATGGGTTACGAGGTTACGCTTTTTGAATCACTGCATTTACCGGGCGGCGTGCTTATGTATGGTATACCTGAGTTCAGGCTACCTAAAAAAATAGTCCAGAATGAAGTCGACTATATAAAAAGTTTGGGTGTGGATATAAAAACGGATACACTCATCGGAAATACCTATAGCCTTGAAGACCTGTGTAAAGAAGGATTCAAGGCAATATTTATTGGTACGGGCGCAGGCCTGCCGCAATTCTTAGGTATACCCGGAGAAAATTTAGGCCGCGTTTATTCTGCTAATGAGTTTTTAACGCGCGTTAATCTAATGAAGGCGTATAAGTTTCCTGATTACGCCACGCCTATTAATATAGGTAAAAAAATTGCGGTTATAGGCGGTGGAAATGTGGCTTTTGATTGTGCCAGGGTAGCTTTAAGATTAGGCACACAGGCGGTATTAGTTTATCGCCGCACAGAAAACGAAATGCCTGCGCGAAAAGAAGAAATCCGGAATGCCACAGATGAAGGTATTCCTTTTAAGGTATTAACCCAGCCAGTCAGAATAATAGATGATGGAAAGGGATTTGTGGGAGGCTTAGAATGTATTGCCATGGAATTAGGCGAACCCGATGCATCGGGTAGAAGAAGGCCGGCGCCTCTAAAGGACTCTAATTTTGTTTTAGGCGTGGATACCGTGATTGTAGCTATTGGCCAGAATCCTAACCCCTTATTACCTAAGGTTACGCCACATCTTAAGACTAATAAAGACGGGACAATTTGGGTGGATAAAAATTTTATGAGTTCTATACCCGGAGTTTTTGCCGGAGGAGATATTATTTCCGGTGCAGATACAGTGATTTCGGCAATGGGTGCCGGCAAGAAGGCGGCAGTGGCGATAGATAGATATATAAAAAATCTGGTTACGTCATTCGGTTAGGGTTAGGATGCCCGTTTCGTAGTTAGGTTAGGGTTACGTCTTTTTTAGACGATAGACGTTAACCGATAAACGATACGGGCTTCGTAACCGTAACCTTAACCGTAATCCGAAGGAGAGTAGTTACATGGCGCAGGAAAAATTGAATATAAAAGACATCTTGTCTTTAAAGGGTAAACGCAAAATCACCATGCTCACTGCCTATGATTATCCTCTGGCAGCTCTGATTGATAAGGTAGGGATTGATATGATTTTAGTGGGCGATTCTGTAGCGAATGTGGTTTTAGGGTTAGATTCTACAACCAAGGTGGGAATGGCTGAGATGATTCACCATGCCAAAGCAGTAACGCGCGCAGTAAAACATGCCCTGGTAATAGGTGATATGCCGTATGAATCGTATCAGGTTAATCCCGCAGAGTCGGTTAAAAATGCACGCCGTTTTATTGATGAAGCAAAATGCGATGCTATAAAATTAGAATGGTTTGACCGTTGTTTAGAAGTAACCGAACAAATTATAAACGCAGGAATTCTCGTAATGGGCCATATTGGTTTAACCCCGCAGACTGCAGATAAATTAGGCGGATTCAAGGTCCAGGGCAAAGACGCAAAACAGGCAAAGCGTTTAATTGACGAGGCTCAGGCATTAGAGAAATTGGGTTGTTTTTCTCTTGTCCTTGAGTGCGTGCCGGATAAAATCGCCCAGATGATTACCCAAAAGATAAAAATCCCCACTATTGGCATTGGCGCAGGGATAGATTGCGATGGCCAGGTTTTAGTTACCTATGACCTGCTCGGTTTATTTGAGCGCTTTACTCCTAAATTTGTCAAGAAATACATTAATTTGTCGCCGCTGATTTTCCAGGCTTTAGAAGAATATAAGAAAGAGGTTATAGAAGGCAAGTTTCCTACTAAAGACCATAGTTTTACTATCAAAGAAGAGGAGCTGAAGAAATTAAATTAAAGAAACCATGATACCATGTCAACTAAATAAAGGTATGATTTCACAGATTAAAGATTAGATTAGACAGATAGGTTTTGCGTCGGTAATCGGTGTAATCTTGTTTAAAAATCTGTGTAATCAATGCAAGTATTATTTTTTAGACAATGCACCATGAAAAGGAATAGAGTGGGAAAATATATTGCGCCTGCCATTATTTTATTCGTGGCTATTCTCTTCGTGGCAAAATTCGGCAGGCCGGCTATTTTAAAAGCATACGTCCAAACAGGTATTGGCAATTGTCGCACAATGCCGCTATTATGTATTATTCCGGAAAAAGAGCTCGTTAATCCTGAAATCGATAAGGCCTATCTTCAGGAATTATTGCCGTACACTTTCCCGGGAATCGAGATTTCAATCCCTAAGGGTTTTACTGTAATTAAAGGGGAGGTTACCAGGATATACTATAAAAGAAAAAAATATACCGCGAAAAGCCCGGCCATATACTTACTCTATCAAAAGCCGAATTTTTTTATAAATTTATTTCCCCAACTACAAAAGCAGGGTATAGAGAATAACTATGAATTTGTAAACCGCACTATGCACGCCCAGTTTATAAATATAGACAATCTTACCGATACTTTTTTTGTGATTATGAAAAGTGCCTTTACTCCTAATTTAGGCGAACAAAAAAATATAAAAATGGTTAAATTTAAAACTAGCGATAAAAAAGGTTTTATAACCTACAATTTGGCTCCTTCAGAAAATTATTTTGATTGCGATGCCATTAGCGACGATGATGCTTTCTTTAAGATTTATATAAAAGATGAAGGCGCGAGATTGGATTTAGATAAAGTCCTTGCTATTATATCAACGCTGAAAACATCGAATATATTGGACACGCCAAAGTGAATTCCCTTGCCCCGTTAGAAATTTTATGGTAATCTATAATCTTATGGAAAAAATTGTTTCTCTGTGTAAGCGCCGGGGATTTATATTCCAGTCCTCCGAGATTTACGGAGGGTTGAGCAATACCTGGGATTACGGCCCTTTTGGCGTAGAATTAAAAAATAATGTAAAGAGCGCCTGGTGGAAGGCAAATGTATACGGGCGCGATGATATCCTGGGCATGGATGCAGCAATATTGATGCATCCTAAGGTTTGGGAAGCATCAGGACACCTGAAGAGTTTTAAAGATCCTTTCATAAAATGTCCCGCTTGTTTACAATTCTTTAGACTTGATACGATTTGGGACAAAATTTGGAATAGTGATTGGTTTACTTCGCTTAGAGAAACAATGATGGGTGATAAGGATAGTTCTTATTTATTACGCTGGGCTAAAACAGAAGGGAAGAAATTAGCCCCCAACTTAAATCTTGTTAAGGAGCCAGAAGTAACTATTTCTTGGATTGCTGATTTACATCATAAATTTGGTGGGGTAGAGTTTGATTTTAAGACATATGTAGGCAGAATCGCTTGTTCTCGTGACGGAATAGCTCGGACTCCCTGTCCTAATTGTGGGAATCCTTTACCCGAAGAATCTATGGCAGCAAATCTAATGCTTGAAACTTTATTTGGTCCCGTAAAAGAAACTGCCCAGAAGGTATATTTAAGGCCTGAAACCGCCCAGGGCATGTTTGTAAATTTCTTAAATATTTTGGACTCAAAACACCCTAAACTTCCTTTTGGCCTGGCGCAGATCGGCAAGGCCTTCCGCAATGAAGTTACTCCGGGAAATTTTACCTTCAGGACGCGCGAATTTGAACAGATGGAGATTGAATATTTTGTGAAACCCCAAGAGGCAGATAAAAAATTAGAAGAATGGATAGAATCCCGTTTTAACTGGTATTTAAATTTAGGGATAAAAAAAGAAAATTTAAGAAAACGGCCACACAATAAAGCTGAGCTGGCACATTATGCAAAGGCGTGCACAGACATAGAATATAATTTTCCTTTCGGCTGGAGCGAATTAGAAGGGATTGCCAACCGCACTGATTTTGATTTAAAGCAGCACGCCCAGGCAAGCGGCAGGGATATGCGTTACTTTGACGATGTTGCAAAGGAAAGATTTTATCCTTACATTATCGAGCCCTCGGGTGGGGTGGACAGGAGCATTTTGGCATTTTTGGTTGATGCCTTCCATGAAGAAAAAGTCAAGGATGACATCCGGGTTGTGCTTAAATTGCATAAAGATTTAGCGCCGATTAAAATGGCAGTGTTGCCGCTTTTAAGGAATAGGCCGGAGATTGTAGAAATGGCTAAGGAAATCGCTGGTGACTTAAAGAAATCATTTATTTGTGTCTATGACGACACAGGCAGCATCGGCAAGTTGTACCGCAGGCAAGATGAGGTAGGTACGCTTTATTGCGTTACGGTGGATGTGCAATCCTTGGAAGACAAGCAGGTAACCGTAAGAGACAGAGATACAATGTTACAGGATCGGGTAAGTATAGATAGATTAAAAGAATATCTTTCAGAGAAACTGAACATTAAATAAGTTTGGGCTACGTAGTGGGGTAATGGTAACGAAGCCCGTATCGGTTAAGGTTAGGGTAACGTAAAAATAAAAGACGAACAACGTAACCGAATGACGAAACGGGCATCGTAACCGTAACCGAATAACCTAACCAAAAAATTTGTATTCATCATTAACAGAAAAGGGAGGGTTTTAAAAGGCAATGGCAAAAAAATACGTTTACCCCGTTAGAAATAAAAAGGTTTCTACGGGGAAAGGAATTTCTAACGGGGTTTACTTCTTTGGTGGCGCAAATGCGGACGGAAATGAAAGTATGAAAAATCTCCTGGGTGGTAAAGGAGCAAATCTGGCGGAAATGGCCGGGAGCAAAGATTTACAGCTTCCTGTGCCACCGGGTTTTACTATTACCACTGAGGTTTGTAGCTATTATTATAAAAATAGAAGGACTTATCCTAAAGGGTTAAAAGAAGAAGCTGAAAAGGCGCTTAAAAAGGTAGAAACATTGATGGGCCGTAAATTCGGCGACCCGGATAACCCATTATTGGTTTCCGTGCGTTCAGGCGCGCGTCGTTCCATGCCGGGAATGATGGAAACAGTTTTGAATATCGGCCTGACGCAAAATTCCATTCCCGGGCTGATAAAACAAAGCGGCGGAAATAGCCGTTTTGTCTATGATGCCTATCGTCGTTTGATTATGATGTATTCTGATGTAGTTATGGAAAAGGCAGCCGGCATTGAGCCAAAAGAGGATATGGGGATCCGCAAGCAGCTTGAGAAAATCATGAGCCAAATGAAAAATGAAAGAGGATATGAGTCGGATACCCAATTAAACACCTCGGACCTCCAGGGGCTTTGCAGATTATTCAAATGGAAAATAAAAGAAGTCCTAAAAGAACAATTCCCCGATGATCCGTATGAGCAACTGTGGGGTGGTATTGGTGCAGTATTTGTATCTTGGAACGGCAAACGCGCGGTCAGTTACAGAAGAATAGAAGGTATTCCTGATGAGTGGGGAACCGCGGTAACTGTCCAGACCATGGTTTTCGGAAATATGGGCGAGACTTCAGCCACCGGCGTTGCTTTTACGCGCAATCCGGGAAACGGAGAGAATAAATTTTACGGTGAATATTTAATTAATGCGCAAGGTGAAGATGTGGTAGCGGGTATTCGCACTCCCGCACCGATAAATGAATATTCCAAGTCAGAACACAATAAGGATTTAGTTACTTTGGAAAAAGCCATGCCTAAGATTTATCAGGAACTTTTCAGTTACCAAAAGCGCCTGGAAAAACATTACCGCGATATGCAGGATATTGAGTTTACCATAGAAAAAGGAAGGTTGTTTATGTTGCAGTGCCGCGTGGGAAAACGCAATGGCCCGGCAGCAGTGCGTATGGCCATAGATATGTTAAAAGAAAAATTAATCAAAAAAGAAGAGGCAGTGATGCGCGTTACTCCAGCTCAATTGGATGAATTGTTGCATCCTATCATTGACCCTAAGGCTGAATTGACTCATAAGCCTTTAGCTCGTGGTCTGCCTGCAGGCCCGGGTGGTGCAAGCGGTCAGATTGTATTTACGGCAAAAGATGCAGTAGAATGGGCGAGGCTAGGCAGGAAAGTAATTCTAGTGCGTGAAGAAACTAATCCCGAAGATGTTGAGGGTATGCGCGCGGCTTCGGCAATTTTAACTGCGCGCGGAGGAATGACTTCTCATGCGGCTTTGGTTGCCCGCGGTTGGGGTAAATGCTGCATTGTCGGATGCAGCGCCTTGCATATCGATGAGAAAGAAATTCATATAGACGGTAAAATTCTTAAAGAAGGCGATTGGGTTACCCTAAACGGCACCAAAGGCAATGTCTACGAAGGAAGGCTGCCGATGATGGATGCAACTGAGGAAAATAAACTGCTTAATAATTTCTTGAAAATTTGCGCAAGCGTTAAAAGATTAGGTATACGCACCAATGCCGATACCCCTGAAGACGCTAGCCGTGGCAAGCAATTCGGCGCAGAAGGCATAGGTTTATTCAGGACCGAGCATATGTTTTACGGCAAAGGTTCTGATGAGCCGCTATTTATCCTGCGCAAGATGATTATTTCAAAAACTGAAGCTGAAAGAAAAAAAGCAGTGGATGAGTTGTTCCCATATGTAAAAAAAGATATTAAAGGCACATTGGAGGCAATGGATGGATTACCCGTAGTAATTCGCCTTTTGGACCCGCCTCTGCACGAATTTGTCCCGCGCGAGCAGGCAAAATTAGAGCAACTCGCTAAAGATTTAAATATCACCATGGAAGAGTTAGCAAGCCGCTCAGATGCGCTCCATGAATCTAACCCGATGATGGGCCATCGCGGAGTGCGTTTAGGGGTTACTTATCCTGAGGTAAGCGCAATGCAGATACGGGCGATATTTGAAGCAGCTGCGGAGTTGCTCAAAGAAGGCAAAAAGCCGCATCCAGAGATAATGATTCCCGTAGTCTCGGAAGTTAAAGAATTAAACGACCAGTTTGCGATTGCCAGACACATCTATCAGGAAGTCCTCAAAAAATACAACCTCAAAAATATAAAACACATGGTCGGCACGATGATTGAGATTCCGCGTGCCTGCATTGTCGCCGATAAATTAGCGCAAGTTGCTGAATTCTTCTCATTCGGGACCAATGACCTGACTCAGATGGGATTTGGCTTTTCGCGCGATGACCTCGGCGGGTTTTTGCCTGACTATATTAAAAAAGGTATATTACCCGAAGACCCGTTTCAATCAATTGACCAGGAAGGCATCGGCGAATTGATAAAGATGGGTATTGAGCGCGGACGTAAAACCCGCAAAGACTTAGAAGTCGGTATCTGCGGTGAGCACGGCGGAGAGCCGCGTTCAGTGGAATTCTGTCATCGCGTCGCTATGGATTACGTAAGCTGTTCACCTTTTAGAATTCCTATTGCAATATTAGCTGCAGCTCAGGCAGTATTGAAAGAAAAGAAGAAATGAGAAGTTAGTTCGTAAGTTCTTATCACGACTTTGTTAAAAATGCATTTTTCCTCAGACAGTCAAAGGATAAAGTTTTCTTAAGTTATTGCTAAACAATGACTTATCTTTTTAATAATAGTAAAATAAGGTCAAAAATTAACATAGTAGTGTTCTTATGTTCGTAGGTTCGTAAGTAGTGAACATATAACTTGCGAACTTGAGAACCATAGAACTATAGAACTAAAACATGGAAGCCTTAAGAACCTACCTAAAGGAAATCAGAAATATACCTTTATTAACCCCCCAAGAAGAGATAACTTTAAGCAAAAGAATTAAAAAAAGCGATGAACAAGCGCGCAAAACAATGATTCGCGCAAACCTTCGCCTTGTAATTAATATAGCCAAGAGGTATATGCATCTGGGTACGCCGTTCTTAGACTTAATAGAGGAAGGCAACCTCGGATTAATGAAGGCAGTAGATAAATTCGATCCTCGAAAAGGATTCCGTTTTTCTACTTATGCTGCCTGGTGGGTAAGACAGGCAATTACACGCGCAATATTTGAGCAGGGCAAAATAATTCGTATGCCGGTTTATACGAATGAGCTTATCAGCAAGTGGAAAAAAACAAATGAGCGGCTTACTCAGAGATTAAGGCGTCCGCCCACAGATGAAGAAATCGCCAAGAAAATGAAAATATCAAAAACCAAAATGAAGCAGATTAACTTTTGGCTGGCCACTAAGACATCCTCCCTGGAAGCGCCTTTAGGCGCTGAGGATGAAGGTCAGATCCTGGATTTGGTTCAGGACGAAACTGCTATAGCACCTGATACTGAGATTGAACGCCTCTTTGATAAAGAGCGGATAGCCAGCCTATTAGAGATAATGACCACTCGGGAAAAGACAGTTTTAGATATGCGTTTTGGTTTAGCCGATGGCAGGTCACATACTTTGGCTGAGGTGGCTGATAAATTAAAAGTTTCCCGGGAAAGGGTGCGCCAGATAGAAGAACAGGCATTAAGAAAATTAAGAAAATTTATCCATGAACAGGCGGATAGCTTTCTTCAATAAATATAAGAAGGGGCTGTCCCCGAAGGGGACTGTCCCTGATAGCAAAAGAAGATAAGGGGAGAATTTTATGCTAAAGAAAAAGCCGGGGTTTAAAGATTACATAAGGAATATCCCTGATTTTCCCAAACCCGGGATTTTATTCAGAGATATAACAACTCTCCTAAAAGATAACCAGGCATTTAAACACGCCTTAGATGGGTTAGTGGAAAAATATAAGAATAAAAAAATAGATAAAGTAGCAGCAGTTGAGGCCAGGGGATTTATATTGGGCGGCGCAGTTGCATACGGATTAGGCGCGGGATTTGTGCCTGTGCGTAAAATTGGAAAGCTTCCCTGGAAAACTAATTCCGCAACCTACGAGTTAGAATACGGCACTGATACCTTAGAAATGCATCGCGATGCTATTGAGCCGGGTGAAAGGGTTTTAATTGTAGATGACCTTTTGGCTACGGGCGGAACAGTAAAGGCGGTTACGGATTTAGTAAGGCAATTACAGGGAAAGATTGCGGGTATTGCTTTTTTAATCGAACTTACTGACTTAAAAGGCAAAGGCAAATTAAAGGGATACCCGGTTTATTCTTTGATAAAATATTGATTAGTTCATGGTTCATGGTTGATAGTTCATTGTTAATCACTATGAACTTTGAACTATGAACCATAAACCAAACTATGCGCCTGCCCTCTGCAGATTTGCTACGCAAATCTAAGCGCAGAGGACACGGCGGATACAAGTAAAGCAATGCGCCTGTAGCTCATTTTGGATAGAGCGGGGCTCTCCTAAGGCCTAGGCGGGTGGTTCGAATCCACCCAGGCGCATTTTTAAGATATGTACAATTTACATTCTCATTCCTTATTAAGCGATGGCGCATTGTTGCCTTCCGAAGTAGCGGTGCGCTATTTATCTTTAGGATATCGGACAATCGCGATTACTGACCACGCTGACTACAGTAATATAGACTTAGTTGTCAAGGCAATTTTAGAATTTACTGGGCATTGGCCGAAAGATTCCAAAATAAAAGTTCTCCCGGGCATAGAATTGACTCATCTGCCACCTGAACAATTTAAGCCTTTAGCAAAGTACGCCAGGACAAAAGGAATAAAAATTATTATTGGGCACGGCGAGACTTTGGTTGAACCTGTAATTAAAGGAACGAACCTCGCGGCATTAAAAGCAGATATTGATATCCTGGCTCATCCCGGACTGATTAGCGATGAAGAGGTAAAATTAGCCAGAAAAAAAGGCGTATTCTTAGAAATAACCAGCCGCAAAGGGCACCGCAATACCAATGCGCATGTGGTAGAAAAGGCTTTAAAAATAGGCGCGAGATTAATCCTGAATACAGATAGTCATTTACCCGAAGACATCATTAAACCGCAGGATTTATTTAAAATAGCTTCCGGAGCAGGTTTAAATAAAAAAGAGATGGATAGCATTAATAAGGATGTAAATAGATTTTTAAAAGAAAAGGGGGTGCGATGAGAAATAATATTTTGGTTATTGCGCTATTTGGTTGTAGTGTTATAGGATTATGCAGTTGCGCAGGCGTTTCAAGAAAAGATGTTGTGCCAAAAGAAGAGTCTTCATTAGAACCCCAGGCTATGTTAAAATTTAGCGATATTCCCACGCCGGTAGGTTTTAAATTCCTAGCCGAAGATTCTTATACCTTTGAGAGCGCTGGCATACGGGTGGGGGTATTAAGGTATCAAGGTAAAGCAGATGTTGAGCAGGTAGTCAATTTTTACAAGGACCAAATGCCGCTTTACAATTGGAATCTATTGAATGCCATAGAGTACGGTGAGCGTTTATTAAATTTTGAACGTGAACAGGAGACCTGCATTATCAATTTATCACCCAAAGGCAAGCATATTTCTCTTACCATCTCTTTAGGCCCAAAGTCGGGAATTCGGCCTAAAAAGGCGGATAAACCGGTAAAATAAATGAAGCCACAACTTAGCGAACGATAGTGAAGCTAAGTTGTATGGCTGAACTATCCCTGCAGCTACGAGTAGATTTCTTCGAAATCTACTCGTAGCTGCAGGGGTTAAATTCGCAGACGCAAGTTACAAGAGAAGCGAAGTTGCTATGACTTATGTCGTCCGAAGGACGACATAAGTCATCTGCTCATTTAAAAAGAGAGCTCTGAAAAAGCCTAAAAATAGGCAGAGCTCTCTTGATTACAGCGATTAAATTTAGATTAC
>Ga0066636_10000842_pt1 | contig 18028 bp, 19 predicted proteins | sample CryGeyCG2014_080_2_FD_62736 | JGI IMG/M metagenome (GOLD analysis project Ga0066636, IMG submission 62736) | Groundwater microbial communities from aquifer - Crystal Geyser CG07_land_8/20/14_0.80 | ecosystem: Environmental > Aquatic > Deep subsurface > Groundwater | place: USA: Utah: Grand...
TTGCCGTTGTCCAAATGATTTGATTCTGGGGATATAAAATGCCTTGGCTGAGATTTTAATTGAAAAATGACCCCTCTAATCAATTTCTTCATTTTTAGGCCTTAGTGTCTGAATCACAGATTATTATTATTTTGCTTGACAAACTATATATTGTGTGTTATAATAGAAAATATCACAATATCTTGTGGTGCAGTTTTCCCCGATAGGATTGAGATGAAATGTCCTTTCTGTAACAATATCCATGATAAGGTTATTGATTCCCGCGAAAATGAAGATGGCCTCTCTGTCCGAAGACGCCGAGAATGTTTGAAATGTGGAAAGCGCTTCACCACCTACGAAGAAATTGAAAAAATTCCCATAATGGTAATCAAAAAAGATGGAAGGCGTGAGAAGTTTTCACGGGAAAAAATCCTCAACGGTCTTATCCATGCCTGTGAAAAAAGACCTATCAGTATTGAAAAATTGGAAGAAATAGCCAGCACTGTCGAGGGAAAATTGCAGTCATCAATGGAGAAAGAAATCCCTTCCAAGAAAATAGGAGAAACTGTCATCAGAGAACTTCAAAAGTTAGATAAAGTTGCGTATGTCCGCTTTGCATCTGTGTATCGTGAATTCAAAGATTTGGAAGACTTCAGTAAAGAAGTTAAAGAACTAAGATGATTGGAGAGAGGAGGTAACAATGTCAAGCGTAATAAAAGAGGCTAAAAAGAGGGATGGAAGGGTTGTTCCTTTTGATAAAACAAAAATTGCTGAGGCAATATTTAAAGCGGCAAAATCTGTTGGAGGAAAGAAAAAAGATGTTTCGAACAAATTAGCAGACAAGGTCATAGAAATATTGCAGAAGAAATTTGCCCATCGCATTCCTGGCATTGAAAATATTCAGGATGTTGTAGAAAAAGTTTTAATTGAAGAAGGTTGCGCAAAAACAGCAAAGGCATATATACTTTATCGTGATAAACGTGCAAGGATTCGCCAGTTGTTGAAAGTACACAAAGAAATAAGAGGGCAAAGCGGAACAACCGACCTCTCGCTGCTTGTTGCCGCTCCAAGCCGATATGAAATTTCTCCATGGGATAAGTCCAAAATTACACTGGCGCTGGTAAAGGAAGCCAAAGTTCCCCATAATATCGCGGAGAAAATTGCACGCAGCGTTGAAGAAAAAATTATCGCCACAGGACTGAAGAAACTTACTACATCACTGATTCGCGAATTTGTGGATATTGAATTACTTACTCATGGATTCAACAACAGGCTTAAATCACAGCAGGTAATTGGAATGTCAATTTACGACCTTAGAGAACTCATTTATTCCAAGAGTCAGGAGAACTCCAACATATCCGCAAATAATCCTGAGGCAATAAACCTATCAATTGCTGAAAATACTTTAAAACAATACTTGCTGGAGGAAGTCTTTACCGAAGATGTTTCCACTGCACACTTAACTGGTTTAATTCATATTCATGACTTAGGGTACCCGAGAATTTATTGTTCAAGCCATTCTGTAGAATATTTAAAAAAGTACGGATTGGTTCTCGATAACCTTGGAACCTCATCAGCACCTGCAAAACATGCACGCACACTTACAGGACACTTAAATACCTATCTTGCTTCAATGCAGGCATACTATGCTGGAGCGCTTGGAATTGGATTCCTGAATATTTTATATGCTCCGTTCCTTCAAGGGATGTCTTATGAAGAAATGAAACAGGAAGCTCAATATTTACTTTTCAGTGGCTCGCAAAATGCTTTTTCAAGGGGCGGACAAAGCCTATTTTTAGATGCAAATATACATCTTGGAGTACCGGATTATCTTAAAGATGTTACTGCTATCGGAAGCGGAGGAAAATATCTGGACAAGACCTATGGAAAATTTGAAAATGAATCGCAAATGTTTGCCCGGGCTTTGATAGAAGTGTGGAAAGAAGGAGACAGAGATGGACATCCTTTCTCATTTCCAAAGTGCGACCTTCACATTAATGCACAAAGTTTTTCTGACCCAAAGCAATATGAATTATTCAAATTTGCCTGCGAGGCAGCGAGTTATAACGGCAGCCCTTATTTTGTTTTTGACCGTGGAAATGGCGCTACGCTTTCGCAATGTTTTACAGAAAATACTAAAGTTTTAATTAAAAACAGTAATAAGTATGTATACGAAAATATTTCTCAAGTTTATGATTTGATAAAAGGACAGGAAGAAATAGAAGGATTGGAATATTGGAAAGTTCCTCCCAAGGATTATTATCGAACTCTCAGTATTAATAATGATGGGGAAACAAATTTAGTTTATATAAAACAGATGTTAAGACGCAAATATGAAGGGAAAATTTGTAATGTAAAATTAGAAGATGGAACTGAAATCTCTGTTACTCCAGACCATCCATTTTTTGTTCTTAAAAATGGTCTGCTGATCAGAAAAAGAGCTGATGAATTAACAGAAAAAGATTTTGTTCCTATTAATAAAGTTACAAAACCTAAATTAGATGACACTCCAATTACTGAGATAGATTTAATGGGTGAGGCCTGGAAACAAAAAAATGACAAGATAGAAGCTGTTTTTGATGAAAGTTTACATCTAAAAACAAAATATATTAATGAGAAATATCAAATTTCAAAAGATAGAATAAAACATTGGAATTCTGGATGGAAAGAAAAATATAGATACCCCGCATGGCTATTGTATAATGAAGGAATTTATCCCTCCAATGCAAAATTAATTTATCGATATGGGCACACTAAATTTGTCCGTATGCCTTCTAAAATCTACTTATCTCCCCGGATTGGAAGATTTTTAGGTCTATATTTAGCGGAGGGTTATACAAATAAAACTTCGGTCAGTTTTTCCTTATCACGGAAGGAAAAAGAATTAGCAAATTTCATTTCCAGAACAGTAAGAGATGTATTTGGAAGTAACATTTGGTTTGACGATTCTAAGAAATGGGAATCAAGAAAAGTGGTAACTTCTTCCAAGATTCTTGCCTGGTTTATTTCATTATTTATTAAAGGAGGGTCTGCTCGTAATAAAGAATTAACTTCTCTCATGTTTAATGTTACTGAAGAATTTAAAAAATCTTTCATTAAAGGATTCCTGGAAGGAGATGGGTATACCCGACAAGGATCTACTACTGTAGAAGTAACTTTTCACCTCGGTTCTTCTGGTTTGTCCCGGGACATAAAAGCTCTTTTAAGAAATTTAGGAATTAATTCTACGATTAGAAAAGCATTAGCTCCTAATCCACGGAATAGAAAACAAATGTTAGATTCTTATCATGTAAGAATTGCTAATACTGATTTAAAGAAAGTAGGTTGGGGTTTACCCTATAAGGGAGAAAATCCCTCAGATTCACATAGTTTATGGCGACTTCTTCCAGCTAAAGAAATGGGAATTAATTGGGATGAGGCAGGCGGTATTTTAAAATACCAACTCCGTAGAGCATCGAGGAATCATCTCGACTACTTTGAAAAATACTATCCTCAAAATGAGTGGTCAAAAAAGGTAAATAATGGAATGCATTTTTTAAAGGTAAAAGAAGTTAGCCATGCTGATTATGATGGTTATGTTTATGATTTTGAAGTAGATGATGAAAAACACGGTTTTCTTCTGCCAGAAGGAATTTATGGAAGTAATTGTTGCCGGTTGAGAACCAAAGTTAGTAATCCAGAAATGCTCAGACATCCGGAATCAATGCGTTTCTGCGGGTTTCAGAATGTCACCATCAATTTACCTCAGTGTGCTTATCGGGTACCCCGATGCAACATCGGGGTGAGTAAAGAAAATATAAATAAGGTATTTGAAGAAGTTAATACAGCAATGGAATTAGCAATGAAGGCACACCTTGAAAAAAAGAAATTCATTGGCAGGTTGATGTCTGCCCCTGGTACACCATTATGGCAGATTGGAAAGAATGCCTGCGATGGAAAACCATATGTTGACCTCGAAAAAGCTACCTATATTATTGGGATAATCGGATTGAATGAGTGCGTACAATACCTCACCGGTAAACAACTCCACGAAGATGATGAAGCCTTCAATTTCGGAATGAAAATAATTTCTTTTATGTATCTAAAAACTCATGAGTTCCAGAAAAAGTATAAGTTGCACATTGCACTTGAAGAATCTCCTGCTGAATCCGCGGCACGACGGCTTGCAAAAGTAGATTTAAGGGAATTTCCCCAGAGCAAAGAAGTTGTAAAGGGAGACATTAAAAACGATACACATTATTATACAAATTCAATTCACTTTGCCGCAAGCGCTCCAGTAAACTTCATAGACAGAATCATTAAGCAGAGCAAATTTCATCCAATTATTGAAAGTGGAGCAATCATCCATGCGTTTGTAGGAGAATCCAAACCTTCTGCTCAAAGCATAGAGAATCTCGTCAGAAAAACCTGGGAAAATACGCAATGCGCTCAACTGACAATTTCTCCTGAATTCACAATTTGCAATGATTGTGCAAAAATGGACAGAGGCATAAATGGAAAATGCAAATATTGCGGAAGTGAAAACACTTATGGAATAACACGAATCGTCGGTTATTTCTCAAAGGTGAACAACTGGAATAAAAGTAAACTCGCAGAATTAAAAGACCGCCAGAAAGCAGTTCAGCATTATCAATTTGGGTAATGGGGTGGGGGTAATTAATGGACAATCAAACAAACAGTACAATCATGTTAGGCAAACAGAATCCGGCACCTCGAAATAGAACTTTGTTCTTGATAGAACAAGACTACAAGAAATATAGTAATTTCTATACTTTAGAAGAAAAGGTTGATGATATTGCTGAGGTTAAAAACAAAATAATCCTCGGTGATTGCATAAAAGGAATGAGTTGTTTGCCGGACGATTCTATTGATCTGATTTTTGCTGACCCACCTTATTATAAAGTAGATAAAAACTATGGCAATGGAACACTAAAAACAAAAACAAAAAAACAATATGCAGAATGGTCAGAAAAATGGATAAAAGAATCAGCAAGGATTTTAAAGAAAAATGGCTCAATTTATATTTGCTGTGGCTGGGAATCTTCGGGATTGATTCAGGAAATTTTAGAAAAATATTTCATGGTTAAAAATCGAATTACCTGGCGAAGAGAAAAAGGTCGTGGAGCCAGTAAAAATTGGAAAGAAAATATGGAAGACATCTGGTTTGCTGTTAAAAGCAAGGATTATATTTTCAATATTGAAGATGTAAAAATAAAAAAAGAAATTATTGCTCCTTATCGTTACGGAGGAAAAGGCGGACAACCAAAGGGTTGGGTTGAAGTTAACGGTGAGCGATATCGGTACACCCATCCAAGTAATATATGGGTAGATATGGTAGTTCCATTCTGGTCAATGCCAGAAAATACACCCCACCCTACTCAAAAACCAGAAAAACTTTTAGAAAGAATTATTTTGGCAAGCAGCAATGAGGGAAATTTGGTTTTAGACCCCTTCTTAGGTTCTGGCACTACAGCCATTGTAGCAAAAAAACTTGGAAGAAATTATATTGGTTTCGAAGTCAATAAAGATTATATTAGACTTGCTCTCAAAAGATTAGATAAAATTGAAAATTTGCTTATCTAAAGGAGAAAATATTGATGGATATCTACATTCAAATTGAAAAATCGCTTGAAAAGTTTTTATCTGGATATAATTTTGTAATTGATGAAATGGGAACAAGCCCCAGGTCTATAGGCGATAAAGTTCAGGAGGTAATTACCAAAAACTTTCCAGATATTTGCAGAGAAGTATCCAGCCAATTCAAAACAGATTTTACTCGACGGTCATTTGAAGATGTCGCCTTTACTATAGGAGATAAATATTTTGCTTTTGATGTCAAAACAAAAAATGTTGAAGCTGGGTTTCATATGCCAAATATTAAATCAGTAGAACGCCTTATTCACTTCTACGCTTCGCCCAATAACATCTTTATAATAGTAAGTGCAGAATATCAGTTAAATCGTAACAATCAAATAAAACCAATAACTTTTAAACAAATATCTGTTTTTCCTATAGAACAGATTAGCTGGTCTTGTCTACGTTTTGGGAAATTGGGTTATGGTCAACTTCAGATTGACCCAGGAAAATCAATAATGGTTAATCGTGGGCAGACTCGTGGAAAATGGATGAATATTTTCTTTGAGAAACTAATCTTATTTTATAAAGATGAGTTAAAAAAATCAAGAGCAATGCTTGAATGGGCACAAAGATGTAAGGATCTTTGGGAGAATGGCAAAATAGATGAAATTTCAAGATTAGGGAAGTACATTAGAGAATCTAATTTAGAATATAGAACACCGGAGGAGTAAATTATGGTTGTAAAGATTTTTGGTAAGGATTCCTGCGATGTCTGCAAGTCAATGCAGGAGAAGTTCAAGATATTTCTGGAGCACTGGAACATTGCAGGCAGAGTTGAGGTTAAATATCACAGTATAGATACTGTGGATGGACTCGCTGAAGCTGCACTTCAGGATGCAACAAATGTCCCGGCAATTATCATTGAGAAAGGCGGGCAGGAACTAATCCGATGGCAAGGTCGGGCAGTTGAATCAAAAGAATTTAAACCTCACTTCGAATCTTTAATAAAAGAAGGAAGTCTTAATCTTAATAAGTAAGGTGAAGATGTGAAATTGAAAACTTTTCCAGGTGGAGTACATCCACCCCAATATAAGGATTTAACAAAAGGAAAACCCATAGAGAACATGCCTGTTCCCATAAAGGTAATTATTCCCCTGCAGCAGCACACAGGTGCGCCCTGCGAACCACTGGTTAAAGTCGGGGATGAAGTTAAAGAAGGTCAAAAAATCGGAGAAAGTAAAGCATTTGTTTCTGCACCGGTCCATACAAGCATTTCTGGAAAGGTTACAGCAATTGAACCCCGTCCACACCCCGCATCAGCGAAGGATGTAATGGCAATAGTCATAGAGAAGAATCCTGAGTCCGCAGAGGTATCCGCACGACCCCCGATGTTACATCTGGGTACTCCGAGCCTGCAAACAGAAAGCTGGAAAGAATTAACACCCAAACAGATTAAGGAAAAGATAAGAGAATCGGGAATTGTCGGGCTGGGTGGAGCGGCATTTCCAACCCATGTGAAATTGTCTCCTGCGCCGGATAAAAAAATTGATACAGTAATACTTAACGGCGTTGAATGCGAGCCCTACCTCACCAATGACCATCGCCTGATGCTTGAAAAAACCAGCCAGATACTCGAAGGATTGAATATAATTTTAAAGGTTTTAGGTGTTAATCGGGCATCCATTGGTATTGAATCTAACAAGCAGGATGCCATAAAGGTAATGGAAAACGCAGAACATAGCTATGAAGTTGGTGGGAGGGACGCTTTACACGGTATTTCCATAGAAGTTGTGCCGCTAAAAGTAAAATATCCACAGGGCGCAGAAAAACAGTTAATTAAAGCGATATTGAACCGTGAAGTACCCAGTGCAGGTTTACCGTTTGATGTAGGGGTAATTGTACAAAATGTCGGGACTGCTCTCGCTATTTATGAAGCGGTTGTGACAGATAAACCTTTGATTGAAAGAGTTGTTACAGTTACCGGCAACGGAATAAAAGAACCTAAAAATCTGCGTGTCCGGATTGGCACTCCATTTTCACAGGTTATTGAATATTGCAGCGGATTTGTAAACGGCGTCTCAAAAGTAATTATGGGTGGCCCGATGATGGGACTTGCGCAATATACTCTGGATGTGCCTGTGGTTAAAGGAACCAGCGGCATTCTCGTATTAAAAGATATAAAGGAAGAATCAGAGGGTCCCTGTATAAAATGCGGCAGGTGCGTAGAGAGCTGCCCGATGTCCCTTATGCCAAATCGCATTGGAGATTACGCTGAAACAGATAATTTTGACCTGTGCAAGGAATATGGAGTTTTTGATTGCATGGAATGCGGGGCATGTGCTTATGTCTGTGCTTCAAGACGTCCTTTAATCCATTTGATCAAGTACGCAAAGTCACGGTTAGCCGCTAAAAAGTAGCAGTCGAGCTTGCTCGACAAACTACACAATGAGGAAAAATGGAAAATAAGTTTATAGTTTCATCTTCTCCGCACATAAGAATTGATGAAGATACATCTAGGATTATGCGTGCGGTAAACATCAGTTTACTGCCCACATTGATTGCTTCCATTTATATCTTTGGTTGGAGGAGCCTGCTTGTGGCAATAGTAAGTGTGTTCTCCTGCATAATTACTGAGGCAATCAGCCAGAAACTACTGGGCAAAAAAATAACCATAAAAGACAGTAGTGCTGCTGTCACTGGCCTACTTTTAGCCTTCACCCTTCCACCCGGGATACCTCTATGGATTGTGGTAATCGGTGCAATCCTTGCTATATTCCTTGTGAAACAACTCTTTGGTGGACTGGGCTATAATATTTTTAATCCAGCCCTGGCTGCAAGGGCAATTCTTCTCTGTTCCTGGCCCACACATATGACAACCTGGCTCGCACCGGTATGCTCCTGGAGGTTGGTGGATACAGTAACATCAGCATCTCCCCTGGGTATAATAAAAATCAAACTTGGCGAATTACTTCCATCTTATTCAGAATTGTTCCTGGGTATTGTGCCGGGTTCAATCGGGGAAACCTGTAAACTTACACTTCTTATAGGAGCAGCCATCCTTTTGATTAAAAAGATTATTGATTGGCGAACACCTGTATCATTTATCGCAGTGGTTGGCATACTTTCACTTTACTTTGGCAGGAATCCCATTTTTGAAATACTCTCAGGTGGTTTAATCCTGGGTGCATTTTTTATGGCAACAGATATGGTTACAGCGCCAACTACAAAAAAGGGAAAGTTAATTTTCGGCGCGGGATGTGGAGCAATCACTTCTTTAATAAGAGTTTACGGTGGATTTCCTGAGGGAGTCTGTTACTCAATTTTGTTTATGAATTGTCTAACCCCTCTGATAGATAAATATACCAGACCAAGGAGGTTTGGACAAAAATGAAAGATGAAAACAGATTTATAGGAACTTTGAAATCTATGTCGCTTCTTATAATCATCTGTGTAGTTAGTGCAGCAGGTTTAAGTGTTGTTTATGATAAAACCAGAGTGAAGATAGGTCAGCAGGTAATTAATGAAAGAATGGAATCACTTAAAGAAGTACTTCCTGGTGCGACGGAATTCAAAGAATTCATTCAAGAGAAAAAGTGGGCTGGATACAAGAATGGCAAATTCCTGGGCAATGTGATTATGGTTAGTGCAAAAGGTTATGCAGGAAATGCAGAGATTCTGGTGGGAACAGATATAAAAAACAGTATTACCAACATTAAAATTCTCAGGCATAGTGAAACCCCGGGTCTTGGCGCAAAAATATCAGAAAATAAATTTACCTCGCAATTCACCGGAAAGAAAAAATCTGAAATGTGGCTTAAAAAGGATAACTCTGATGGAAAAATTGATGCTATTACAGCCGCTACTATTTCCTCCCGCGCTGTAACAAATGCCATAAGGAATGCGCTATCTGAAACTGACATTTTATCTGAATCTAAAAAGGAAAGAAAATGAAAATATGGTTGAGTTTTACAAAAGGGATTCTTAAAGAAAACCCTGTGCTTGTATTGATGATCGGGCTATGCCCTGCCCTTGCAGTTTCTTCCACAGTTCGGGATGCCTTCGGAATGGGAATTGCTGCGACATTCGTTTTAGTCTGTTCAAATATTGTAATATCCCTGCTGCGTCGCGCCGTACCACACCAGATGCGCATACCGATTTTTATTGTGATAATTTCAACCTTTGTTACGATTGTGGATTATGTTATGGCAGCGTACAGTCCATCCATCCATCATGCCTTGGGTGTTTTTATTCCCCTGATTGTGGTTAACTGTATAATACTTGGAAGAGCTGAAGCATTTGCCTATAAGAATCCTGTTCTGCATTCAACAATGGACGGACTTGGAATGGGAATAGGATTTACCCTCATCATAGTACTTATGGGTGCAATAAGGGAACTTTTAGGTAATGGCACCATCCTTGGCAGCCCTGTGCTGGGTAGCGGATTTGAACCGGCACTCATAATGATTCTACCACCTGGTGCATTCTTGACAATTGGTTTTATGATGGCAATAAAGAAAAAAATCTGGGGGGAGAAATGATCTCAAATAATATGAGTATATTCCTGATATTCATAAGCGCGATGATGGTCAACAATATACTGCTCATTCGCTTTATAGGGCTATGTTCATTTTTTGGTGTTTCTAACAGGATGGAAACTTCTATTGGAATGGGGATGGCGGTCATATTTGTAATGGTAATAGCTTCAATTGTCTCCTGGCTGGTATATCACCATATACTTGTTCCATTTCATCTTGAATTCTTGCGCACTGCAACCTTTATCCTTACTATTGCAAGCCTTGTACAATTAGAGGAAATGGTGATAAGGAAAAACAGCCCGAACCTATACCGTGCAATGGGCATATACTTACCACTTATCACAACTAATTGTGCTATTCTTGCAGTTGCATTTTTAAACATAGATTATAACCTGAGTTTTTTCAAAAGTATAATCTATAGTCTTGGAGTATCGCTGGGATATACCCTTGCAATTGTAATGTTTGCTGGAATCAGAGAACGAATAGAACTTTCACCTGTACCAAAATCTTTTAAAGGTTATCCAATCGCATTCATCACTGCAAGTTTAATGTCCCTGGCATTTCTTGGATTTAAGGGGTTATTCGGATTATGATTGGACAGGCTATTCTTGTTCTTGGTGGACTGGGGCTTGGATTTGGCATTCTACTTTCCTTTGCATCCAGAAAGTTTGCTGTAGTAGTAGACCCAAAAGAAGAGAAAATCCTGGAAGTACTGCCCGGCTCTAACTGCGGTGCCTGTGGTTTCCCGGGATGTCAGGGTCTTGCTGAGGCACTTGCAAAGGGAAAAACTGAGGCGACTTCTTGTGTTGCGGGTGGAGCTGAAGTAACAAAAAAAGTAGCAAAAATTCTTGGTGTAGAAATAGAACCAAAAACTGAACTTGTTGCTTTTGTCGCCTGCCGTGCAGGAATAAAACAGGCAAAAAAGAAATTCAAATACAGGGGTCTAAATAACTGCCAGGCAGATGCACTCCTGTTCACAGGAGACAAATCCTGCGTATATGGATGTCTTGGTTTAGGAAGCTGCGCAAAGGTCTGCCCTTTTGACGCCATATCAATTACCGCGGAGGGACTTGCGGTTATTGACCCCAAAAAGTGCAAATCCTGCCAGAAATGTGTTAAAGCCTGCCCCAGAAATTTGATAAGTATGGTTCCAAGAGCACAGGAAGTAATTATTATTTGTAAAAACCGCGACAGAGGCAAAAAAGCAAAGGAAGTATGCAGTATTGCCTGTATTGCCTGCCGCATTTGCGAAAAAGCCTGCCCACAACAGGCAATCAGCATAGTCGACAACCTTGCAGTCATTGATTATCAAAAATGCAATCAGTGCGCAATCTGTGTTGAAAAATGTCCCCAGAAAGCCATTGGTGTCAGGTCTTGACAAATGACAAATCTCATGAAAGAGGCGATGTACTGGCAACCGCATAATGGGAAAGTGAAATGCCTGCTCTGCCCACAGGGTTGTATTATTGCCGAGGGCAATCGCGGGACCTGCCATGTCCGCCAGAATTTCAAGGGAAAACTCTATTCTTTAAATTATGGGCGGGCGACTTCAGTTTCAATGGACCCGATTGAAAAAAAACCCCTTTATCACTTTCATCCCGGTCAGATGATTTTATCCCTCGGCACAGTTGGCTGCAACTTCCATTGCGATTTCTGTCAGAACTGGTCAATTTCTCAGTCCGATGACCTTCAGGCTACAGAAGAAATCACTCCACAGCAAGCAGTAAAAATTGCCCGCAAATATAATTCCTTCGGTATTTCTTATACCTACAACGAGCCCTTTATCTGGTTTGAATTTGTGTTGGAAAATGCAAAATTAGCAAAAGAGGTGGGCTTAAAAAATGTTCTTGTGACAAATGGATTTGTGCAGGGAGAACCACTTGCAGAGATTCTCCCCTTTATTGACGCAGCAAATATTGACCTGAAAGCACTTGACGATGAGTTTTACAAGAAAATCTGTAAAGGAAGACTTGAGCCTGTCTTAAAAACAATAAAAACAATGTATGGACGCGCACACATAGAACTTACCAATCTCGTCATTCCTACTTTGAATGACGGCAAAGAGAAAATCAGTGCACTTGTGGACTGGATTGCAAGTGTTGGCACTGATATCCCCCTTCACTTCTCATCATATTATCCATGTTATAAAATGAATCTTCCGCGCACGCCGGTCAGCACTCTCAAAACAGCCAGAGAAATCGCTATGAAAAAGTTGAAATATGTCTACATTGGCAATGTCTGGAACCCTGAATCAGACATAACCTACTGTCCTGCCTGCAGGAAACCGGTAATTACACGCCGTGGCTACAATATTTCCGATTATAAAATCAAGGGTGGCAAATGTGAATATTGTGGAGAGAAAATAGATGTGGTGGAATAATTCCGCAGTGCGTCGTAAATTAATCCCCCTTTACTATACACTATGCACAATTTTTCTGGCGGGGTGTGCACAGAAACCATACAAGGAAACCAGGTTATTGATGGGAACAATGGTGGAAATTACCATCAGGGATAACGAAGCAAGAGCAAAGGATGCAGCAGACAAAGCTTTTAAGAAAATTGAAGAACTTGAAAAAATACTTAGTGTTTACCGCAAGGACAGTGAAATTTCAACTTTAAATCGCACCGGAAAAGTAAATCCCTCTCCTGAATTTATGCAAGTAATAAAAGAATCAATAAGGGCCGGGGATATAACTGAAGGTGCTTTTGACATAACGGTTGCGCCAATAGTTAGTCTATGGGGATTCGGACCTCCTTCTAATGTAGGACAGACCTTTAGGTCTGCTAAAAACAATCCGCCCGCTGAAAAAGAAATAAAAAAAGCACTTGCACTTGTAAACTACAAGAATATTGTAATTGATGAAAAAAACAATTTAATTTATTTCAAAAAGAAGGGGATGCAGGTAAATCTTGGTGGGATTGCAAAAGGATATGCGGTAGACAGGGCAATTGATGTTTTAAAAAAAGAAGGTATTAAGAAAGCGATTATCAATGCTGGCGGAGACCTCTACGCAATGGGCATAACCTGGCGTATTGGAATAAAACATCCTAGAAAAGAAGGAATTTTAAAAACAATTGTTCTCAAAAATAAAACCATTGCAACTTCAGGGGATTACGAGAAATTTTTTATTGGCACATATGAAGGCAAGAAGAAACAATTCCATCATATTTTTGACCCGCGCACAGGCTATCCCGCGCAAGGATGTATCAGTGCAACTGTAATCGCTCCTGCCTGCACTACTGCTGACTGGCTTTCAACAGGCGTGTTTGTCCTTGGACCAGAAAAAGGACTTACACTGCTTAAAAAACTCGGCGGACAAGGTATTATTGTAAATTCAGATAAGAAAATTTTTTCCAATTTGTAAATATAATTATATGTAGTAAACGGGCGCAAAAAATATCTTTGTTTTATCCCTCTTTGACGATCCCCAATAATTTTTTGTTAAGACTACCGCATGGCCAGGCTTAAAAGAATCAATAAAACTTGCCAGGCTTTTCGATATTTTCTCTGAATCAAAATTAGAGTATTTTACTTCTATTGGTATGGCGTTTTCTCTTACGTGCAACACAAAATCCACCTCTGCCCCGGCTTTGGTGCGCCAGAAATTTATTTTTTCCATATTTTCGCACAACTCATTAAGTCTTATAAAAACACTGTTTTCTATAATTGCTCCCGCATCGGAGCGTTTCTCTAAGCCAATCATATTTTCCATAAGATTGTTTCTGAATCCCATATCTATAAAATATATCTTCGGGTTTTTTGAAAGCTCTTTTTGCCTATTTTTGAAAAATGGCTTGACTTCCCGGCAGATGAAAGTTTCCTTTAAAATGTTTAAGTGTTTCTTTAGGTTGCGGTGATTAAGGCCCGATGTTTGGCATAAATTCTGGTAAACTGTAATATTGCCTGTCTGTGTTGCCAGATATTGAGATAAAAGATATAGATTATTTTCTGTAGCCAGATCTAAAAGCGTTTTAATGTCTTTTAAAACATAGCCGTTATAGATGTCCGCGATTACTTTTTTGCGTTCATTTTCGTTTTTGGATAATATCACTGCGGGATACCCGCCCCAGATACAAAATTCCTCATATAATTTAATCATCTCTTCAGAAAAGACATCTGACCCACTTTTTTCTTTAAGCGTCCTTTCTTTAAACAACAAATTAAAGACTTCTTCGCTGTTTTGATAATATATCCTTTCCATCCTTTTATTTTTTACCTTTAAGAATTCCCCGAAATTAAACGGGAAAAGATAGAAATTTAACATGCGGCCGACCATAAACCTGCTTGCCTGCGCTTTTATGTCTAGAGAAGAAGAACCCGTGATGAAAATTCTGACATTTTTAACAGTGTCATATATTAATTTTAGTTTTTGGCCGCCGTTAACAGAATATTGGAATTCATCTATCATTAAATAAAAAACACCTTCTGGATTTGCCGGAATGTATGAATTTATAAAGGCAACGGGATCGGCATCGAATTGGGCAAAAAGCTTTCTGTCCTCAAAGGTTAAAATCTTAACCATGAATTTCTTTACTTTCAGTTCATCGCAAAGATAATCCTTTAATATCCCTAAAAAGGTACTCTTGCCTGATTGCCGCGGGCCCACAATCGAAATAAACTCTTTTCTTTTTAAAAAAGGTTTTAACGTTTCAATAAGGTCTCTTTTTATAATCATATAACCTCACTATTCTTGCAGTATTTGCAATTATAGTATAACCATTTTTGCAAATAAGTCAAGTTTTAGCGAATTTTTTGGGTTTAAAAAGAAAATACAGTGGTTAAGGAATTTTGTGTTTTTTAAGACAAAAGGCGAAAAAGGGATGACATAAAAACCATGGCTTCGCTCAGAACCTTGTTTCCTCTTACAGAGCATACTCCTGTTGGAGAAAAACGTCGGAGGATACGATATTGATAATTAATTGAATACGACCAGAAATCTTTCAATTCGCCCTTAAGTTTGTGGGTCTTTAACCGAGAGTCAAAAGGATTGTCTAGAAAAAATTTTTCCTGTTGTTTGGCACGTAATTTAATGTTTTCAGATAATTTCTTATTTCGCCACACCCACGACTTAACCCAAAAGAAACAAGGTTCTTAAGCGTTAGCGAAAGGTTCTTATATGCTCTCACAAAACAACTTGCAGGGTATATTTTTGTAATCCGCATTATTTATCCAAATCGCTTAAGGAATTAATGGGTTTTATTTTACCCTCACGTAGTTCTTTTTCCCCACGAGCAATTTTTGTTAATGCAATCCCCATTTCTTTAAGATGCTTATGCATACCTTCATATTCTTCGCGGCGGACTATAATAAGTTCATCTCCGTGAGTGACGCTCTTTGGAATAGTTATTGTGGTTGACATGTTATTTTACCTCCTGATAATTTTATCTGGTTGACCTTTTTCAATCTTTCAAGATAGAGGATATCCTTGCGTTTTAACGACGGATACTCTTTGAGCAATTTCTCTGTCGTATCTCCATTAGCAAGCATACCAATGACCTGGTGAACAGGAATACGCGTGCCCTTGATGCAAACTTGACCGTGGCAGATCTTTGGATTGATTGAAATACGTTCGTACATATCGCTCCTCCTTTTCGAAAGGAAACACTTTAAACTTTTGATTAATATATTATACCATAAGAACCTTAAAAATCAAGTTTTAAGGGGTGGAAAGAGGACGCCGCTTTTTTGAACGATTACCTACCTTTTATTAATTACATGTGCATTTGTAATTATTTGACCGGGCGCAATAAAAAATCCACTGCCTTGCCCCTCTTCTTTCCCAGTTATATCGTATGCAATAATTTGAACAACACTAGAACTTGAACGTTCAACTATATCAGAAACAGAAAGCTCTCGAGATTCACTGGTAATACTAATAAGCAAAATATTTAAGATAAAAAAACAATATAAGAATTTACTCTTAAACACTTTTTCTCCTCTTTATAGAATTCTGTTCCGTGCCTTCTGTGGTTAATATTTGCTCATAAATTCCCGGCAGGCGTTCCCGACCCTACGGGTGCGGGATTTCGCTTCGCTCAACCTCCTCAGTGCTTACTTATAAATTCTCTACAAGCATCCTCTGGCGATAGGTTGAGATAGATTTCGGTTGTTGCCAGGTGGTCGTGACCCAGAAGTTGCTGCAGGGTCCGGGTTGAGATATTTCTAGGACCCGTGCCTATGTTTTCGCTAAGAGAAAACCATGCACTTAATACAGCGTAGGCCCTCTCAGTCATGGGGATGATTCGGCGTTTTGATTTTGAGCCGTAAGGGCCACCCTTACCATAGATTATAAGGCGTTTTTCCTGCGGAGTTTCACAAGCGTTGATTAATTTGTTGGCTTCGTCATTGGATAAAGGCTCACGTTTGTTTGGTACATGTCTACTCCACTCCTAATTGCTTTCTAATTATCTTACAGAGGGTATTTTTAATTTCTGAATGTCTGGGGACTGGAGCGCACCTTCCATTTTGGGGATTTGTATAGATGTCGTGTCTTTTCCCGGGGCGTTTTAAATAACAACCCGACCCAGCAAGCAATCTGATTAATTCGTGGCGTTTCATGCGTGGACCGCAACAGGAATTTTATGTGTCTTCTCTCTAATTACAGGCAATACTCCTTGTTCGGCTAACATCATTTGATAGGCGTCCTGTATATTTTCTTTAAGATTTTTAAGTGTCTCACCCTGGCTGAATACCCCGGGTACTTCCTTTAACCTACCGACAAACCAGCCGTCATCTTCCCAGTACTCTAAAGTAAATTTTATAGACATTTATACCCCCTTCTTTCGTATTTTTAAACAAAAGGCGAAAAGAATTATTACTCCCCCGGAATCAATTTTGAGAGGACGCTGGCGCGCAAATAGTCAAAGTCAATGGGTTTTTTGATAAAGTCATAGGCACCGAGGCGAAGTGCCTCCTGTGCTAAATCCATATCCTCGTAAGCACTCATTATTGCAACAGGGACCTTCTCGTCATATTTTCTAATTTCCCTTAAAACTTCAACGCCATTTATGTCGGGCATTCGGATATCCAGAAGAATAAGGTCATATTTCATTACCTTTATTCTCACTATTGCTTCTTTGCTGGAATTGGCTGTATGAATGTCCCCATAACCTTCTAATTTAAGTAATTTCACAAGTGTATTGCAAACTTCTTTGTCGTCGTCAACTATGAGGATAGGGCCTTTGTTTTTTAGCGGTGAATAACTATGACAGGGATAAACATCCTCGGGCTCACCTTTATCATTTAAAATTTCTAAAACAGGTAGGTCGCCCTCCTCCTCCCCTAAAAAATAAATTGTCAAGCGGGATTTACCAAAAGTAGGCTCACTTACTCGCCGACGGAAAAATTCCAAAACAGGGGGTATTAGACCCTTGACCCCCTAAAAATAATTGATTGTGGGGTGTCTGTGAGGGTCGGATCCTCTATACTATCCTAAAAACATGTGAATTTTTAAAAAATTCACAGAAGCAAACATACATTCCCGACGAGAAACTAGTTCCCCCTATGGATACTAATTTGCCTATTGTTTCTCATGCCACTTTTCGTAATTCTCGCCTTACTTGGTCTGAAAGAAATATTTTAATCAAAGATTGATAGGGAACGTCTTTAGAATTTGCCAGCTCTTTTATCCTTGATAGTAAATACCCGGGCATTCTTAAAGAGATAGCTTCGGTCGTGGGTTTCAGATTAGGAAAAATAACGGGTTCGGCTTTACTTAGGTCAAAGTAGTCAGTTGAATCATGCTTTGCCCAGAACTCCCTTTCTTCATCCTCGTTTTTAAATCTTGGGATAACCCTTAATTTTTTCTTCATATACTCTCCTGATATAATATTCACATGGGTTCTAACAGTGGGTTTTTGTAAAGTTAAACAAGAATGAACCTCAGAGGCGAATATTATTGAAATTTTTTGTAAATCTTGTATAATATAGTTCAAAG
>Ga0066636_10000843_pt1 | contig 18027 bp, 23 predicted proteins | sample CryGeyCG2014_080_2_FD_62736 | JGI IMG/M metagenome (GOLD analysis project Ga0066636, IMG submission 62736) | Groundwater microbial communities from aquifer - Crystal Geyser CG07_land_8/20/14_0.80 | ecosystem: Environmental > Aquatic > Deep subsurface > Groundwater | place: USA: Utah: Grand...
GATGATATTCGCAATGGTATATCTGAACTTGAAGATGAGTTAATGATTTGGCATGAAATAAGAAACAATTTAAGATTTATTGCAACCAGAATAGATAGTGCATCAATGAATGTTGCAGTTGAAGCTAAGTTGTCTGCTAGAGAACCCGGTAATATACCTCAAATGCCAGCGGATACTAAAGAAGATACTGTTAAAGATGTTCTCGAAGAGAAATCTGAAAGTAATACAACTGAAATAAAAAAAGAAGAATTTAATGATTTACCATTCTAATGTTAAAAACTATATGTATTCATAAATGGTATGTAGTTAGTGTAGGTTTACATGAGCATCAAAAGGGTATAAGAGAAAAGTTATATTTTATTGGTATGAAGTGCCGATGTAAATATTGTTCAAAAGAAAAATTCAGATTTGGGAGGAATATTAATGAAAATAGTTAATTTTCCCATAGAGATTGTACAATGGATAGATATAACAAAAAGGGCTAAAAGAGATCCTTAGGAGAAATAAAACTTGAAGTGCTATGATGTTCTGAAGAAGATAATAAATAGGATATAATATGAAAAAAATTAATCAATTAAAAATTGGTGGTCATGTTGTCAAAGTTAAATGGGAAAATGAAATGCCGGTGGTGAGTGGTGATTTAGGAGACTCTTGGGTAGCTTATAATTCAATTCGTATTTGTACTTTGTATCCCGAATCACAACAGCAAGAAGCATTATTACATGAGATTCTTCATTATGTATTACATAACTTAGGTCATAAAAATGATGATGATAAAGATCCTATTCACACCGAAGAGAATGTCATAGCAATATCACAGTCATTATATCAAGTGTTAAAAGACAATAAACTAAATTTTTGGAGTGAGAAATAAATATAGAACAAGAAGAAGAAAAACTTAGAGTTATTGCTTATAAATTTACAGCAGAACAACATGAAAAATTATTCAAGAAAATTGAAGAAGGTTATGAAGGTTGGGATGATATAAAAAATAAAGAAATGATAAAATCTGGTTTAATTAACAATCTTAAAAAAGGACTTACTGGGGATAATTTAGTTGATATTGCTAATTAGTGAGGAAAATATATGATAACTAGAAAAAATGAAATGAAGGAAGTTAGTGTAATTGAAAATGTAGTTTGTAACTGTTGTGGAAATGAAATACTAATAGAAGGTACAGGTTATGAGTTTGCTACATTACAAGCAGTTTGGGGATATGGTAGTGGAAAAGATGGTGAAGAACATAGAAGTGAAATTTGCGAAAAATGTTATAACACCATAGTTTCAAGTTTTAAAATACAACCATATATTAATGAATATCTATAAGGAGGTTTTATGGAATTTAAGTTTAAGTTTGGTGATGAGTTGAAAGAAGCGGTAACTGGATTTAAAGGAACAGTGATGGGAATAACCTGGTATGCTACAAAATGCGTCCATTATGGGTTATTACCAAAGAAACTTAATAAAGATGGTACTACAAAAGATTGGAATTGGTTTGATGGATCAAGATTAAGCAAAACTGGTAAATTTACTGATGTAACCGGAGATAGTACGAGTGCTCCTGCTGGTCATAATTGTCCTAATGCTCCGGAGTTTTCAATATAAGTTGAAATATTTTTATTTTTGTGTATATAATATAATATGGGTCCGACAAGGATTGATTGGGAAGTAAATGTTCTTTGATGCTAGCCGCGGTTGATCGGATGGCCGCGTTAAAATCCGATCACAAACACAAGCAAAATCTATTTTTGCAAACATTGTTGATTTTGTTAAGGGATTATTTGAAGTGGCAACACTTCAACCTTCCTTTGCCTGATTAGCAATGCCAGCCACAGTCATATTAGATTTGTTGTTTTTGTAGATTGTGGTTAGACTAAAACAACTGGTGGAGTTGTGAGCAGACACCTAAAACCTGTTCACCCCTTTGTAGTGAGTTGCCTGACTTAAACGGGATATGCTAGTAGATTCATTGATCATTCTTCAACAAGACGCGAGTGCGATTAAGATGCTAAGTTTAGATTACATAGCTGGTTTTATTGATGGTGAAGGAACAGTAGGTATTTATAGGAGTAAAAAAAATAATGTAATTACTCCTTATATATCTATTTCAAACACTAACTATAATATCCTATGTAAAATTGCAGAAATGCTAAAAAATGTTTATGAAATTAAATCTACATTAACGTCAAGAAAACAAACTAATGTAAATCATAAACGAGCTCATGTATTAAACATAAGATGGCAACAAGCAATTAACTTAGCTAAACTTTTATGTAGTAAACTCATTATTAAAAACAAGCAATGTGATCTATTGGCTAACAAGTATAATTTATGTACTCCCAGAAATGGATGGTATACAAATTACATGGCTAATTTAAAAAGCGATTTAATGAGTTCCATGAAAGTTTTAAATAGTCGCGGATCACAGGAATGTGATCCAAGTAAATCTTCTCTGATTGACTTGGAAGTCCTGAAGAGGGCGACAAGGCGGAAGGTACATAATAAATATTATGGCCGCCGTGAACGACTAAGCGAGAAGACATCCAGACCGGATGAAGCGATAGTCTGATCTGCAAATATAACAAAATGAAATTGCAGTTAACACAATGTCTCGCCGGATCCACCAGGAATTATATTCCCGGGTTTCGCCTAGTTGGTATGGTACCTGACTTGGGCTTAGGCATAAGGCAGGTTTGAGACCTGCAACCCGGATTGGTATAATAGAGATAAGATATGATTAAAAGTGTATGGAATGATGATTGTATATATTTCAAGGTTATAGATAAATGTACTGGAGAAGTGATACCAAATGTGAGATGGGCAAATGATGAAACTGGTGAATATGATCAATTTAAACAGATGAGAAAGGTAAATTAATATATATTGGAGATAGTCTTGAACCATTACTTAGAAGGCATATTGGTAATATAAAACTTATAGATGTAAGAGATTCACCATTACCAGTAGCGCAATGTCCTACATGTATTGCTGTAAATAAATAGGATAATATATGATAATAACAGTGGGATTTCAACCTTCCTGTTCAGAAAGTGTATACCAGATCTGTGGTGTAGATACTGATGCCGGCGAAAAAATTAAAGAATCTTTTATATCATTATTTAAAAATGAATATGAAAATAAATATACCGAACAATGGTTAGAAAAAGAATTACAAAGATTCTTAGAGATATATTTTACCAAAGATACAGAATATCATCTTAATTGGGTTGATCTTGATGATGCTCCCTATGGTAATATACTTATTAAGGCTGCTGAAGAACATGGATATATAAATGAAAGTGTAAGTGAGACTTCAGATGCTATTATCAGTGATGATGAAATGGTATATAGAATAGAAATGTTAAAAGAATATAAACAAATAGATACTTGACAAACCCAAATAAATATGCTATAATTAAATATGGAAGGTATTGTAAAGATATGTCCGTATTGCAAATCAGTATTAATAAAAGTAGAATGGTCCCAGTTTGGATATGATTATATTTGTAGTAAATGTAAAATTATTATAAAAAATTGAGGAGAAAATAATGGAAAAAAAGTATCAGAGATCAACAATGGAAAGAGGAATAACATACTCAAAGGAAGAGGAAAAAGATATTAAGGAACTATACATTGATCAGAATATGACTGGAAAAGATGTAGTAAAATTCCTCAATGATAAATACTGGAAAGGTAAAAAAATAAGAACCGAGAGAGGACTTGAGAGTAAATTCAAAAGATTAGGTATTTCAAAGCGTGATCATTCCAGTTATAAAGAAGGCAAGATAACACCACTACATAAAAAGGTATGGTATTTAAAAAAAGAAGTTGGATGGAGTTATAGTAAAATAGCTAAAAAATTAAATATGTCTATAGGAAGTATTAAAAGTATGATTAGTTATATGTCAAATTCTACTATGCTTGGTAAAATATCCATGGTTGATGCAAAGTTAACTTTGGGAAATGATGAACAAATAGCAGATAAAAGAACTAAAGATGAACTGATGTCAACAATTAATAAATTAGAAACACAATTAACAAGGGCCAAAGCATCAACATCAATAATTGTTGATACAGTTAAATCAACACTTGTTAAATTACCAACTGTAAAAATACCAGATATAATAATTAAACCCGGGATGCATAAACCTGAGACAGCAATGCTTGAATTTAGTGATTCTCATATTGGAGAAAAAGTACTTAAAGAAGATGTAGCAAATGTAACGGAATATAGCTTTAACCATTTTGTGAAAAGATTGGATGCATTAAGAGAAGGTTTATTTGAATGTATAGATATACAAAGATCTAAAATTCCAATTAAGATTTTAGATATAAATATGCTTGGTGATATTTGTTTTGAACCAAATACGCTTATAATGACAAAAAAAGGCTTAATTCCAATACAAGATATTAAAACTGGAGATGAAGTTTTAACTCATAAAAATAGATATTGTTCGGTTACAAAAATATATAAAAGAAAATATAATGATAATCTTGTTGGTATTACAACCACAGGAAATTGTAATCCGGTTTATATGACTCCAAATCATCCTGTGTGGACATCGGATTCATATCATGGGTACTATCAAGTTAAAGGATCTCTGGAATTTAAGCGATCCGATTCTCTAAATAAAAAATCTTTAGTATTTAATAGAATAAACAATGAATTTATTAGTGATTTTGATGTTATTGATTTAACGGATTGGATAAAAAATACAGATATTAAGATAGAAAATTATAGAATAATCACGACTCATAATCATTCAAATGATTGTAGTATCCCACAGGGTTTAAATGTGAATGATCAACTTTGTAGAATAATTGGTTATTTTCTAGGTGATGGCACGATAACTTTAAATAAAAAAAGAGGTATTATTAGTTGGTCATTGAAAAAAAATAGTAGAAAAGAAAAGAAAGTATTAGATGATATTTTACAATTTTGTAAACATTATGATATTAAATGTGATGTATATGATAATAGAGAATATAACACATTTAATCCAACCATTAATTCTAAACCTCTAGCCGAATTTTTTAGTACTTTTTATGATAGTAATAAAGAAAAAACATTACCTAATCTTTGGTTAAATTTACCATTTAATAAGTTAAAATATATCATTTATGGGTTTATTATGACCGATGGCAATTTTAGAATAGATAGTACAAATAAATTATATGAAATTCGTATATCAAATACCGCTTTGAAATTATTAGAAAAATTAAAGTATAGATTAGAGTTTGAAGGTTATATTTCAAATATATTAAAAACTAAATTACGAGAAAATCAAATTATAAATGGTAAAACAGTTAAAAATTTAAAAGATAGTTATAGTATGTCATTCTATTTTTATGGATGCCAGGATTTATATAAACTATTTTATGAATTTGATAAAAAACCAGAGCAAAGTTCTTTACATACTAAAATAGTTTTTGATTATGTTATAAAACGAGTTAAAAGTATAAGTTATAAAAAATATACGGGATATGTGTATAATCTGGAAATAGAAACGGACAATACATATATTGCAAATTCAATAATTGTTCATAATTGTACTGGTGAGGATATATATCTAGGTCAAATGAGAAATATAGATCTAGAACTTACAAAACAGGTTTTTGAAGGTGCACACACTATTGCCAATAAATTACTTTTACCATGTGCAAAATTTTTCGAGAAAGTCAGAATTAGAACAGTTTGGGGAAATCATGGCCGGGGTTGGGGGAAACCTGGACAAGTACATCCTCGCACAAATTTTGATTATATAGTATATTTATTTTTACAGAATAGTCTTAAGTACCAGAAAAATATAGAATTTTATATTGCAGAATGTCCGGTAATGTTATTTAAATTACCTGAGGCACAAAATTGGACACATTTAATATCTCACGGAAATGAGGTAAATAGTTGGATGGGAATTCCATTTTATGGAATTCAAAGAGATATGGGTAAATATAATCAGATGTTTGGTGAGAATATTAATTTCTGGCATACAGGACATTTTCATTCTGCGTGTAAAATAGATATACCATATGGACAACAAATTGTTAATGGTACATTCGTTGGTGGTTCTGAATTAAGTGTATTAAAAATGAAAACTAAATCTCAACCTAAACAGTTGTTATTTGGATTCAATAATGCCAGAGGAAAAACATGGAGTTATGATATACAATTAGAACCGTTAACAAAACTTAAGATGGATGAAAATTCTATTTATACACCAACATATCAAGATAAAAATTAGGAGGTAAAAAATATGCTTACAGAAGTTAGTATTCATTTATATGGAAAACCAGCATGGGATTTAGAAATTGAAGTAGAATTCAATGCTGAAAAAATTATTAACATGGGTAAATATTTAAATGAATGGTTACCTAAAGTGGTTGAAATTGGAAAAAAGTTGATTGATAATGGATGGGAATATTATGGTGGATTATATGATGTAAATTTTACCAAAAATATAACAAAAGAAGAAACTAAGGAAGAATTAAAAAAATTAAACGTTGATTTAGATTGTGTTAATATTAATGAAGAAGAATTTGAAGATGAGGAAGAATCTGAAGATGATGAAAATATCAAGGAGGAAATAAATGGCTAAAAACATGAAGATTTCAATTAAAAGTAATGGTACACCAGATGGAACATCATTAATGGTAAATGGTGCCGATATAACAAAAACACAAAGTGTAACAGATTTATATTTTAATGCTTATGGTGATTATGTAAGTTTATCATGGACAGTGTTAGACGTGGATGATAAAGGTGTAAGAAAATCTACATCATACAGATATAGTACACCTGCAGTAAATCAAACCATTGAAGTTGCTAAAAGTTCAACACCACCTAAATTTATAGGTAAGGATTCTGATATGCAATTTGAAACTGAAAAAGATAAGATTAACTACGATCTAACAGGTACAGTTAAAGTATTAAGTGATGTAATAGATATTAAAGAAGATAAGTAAATTAGTCTAATTATTTGAACTATAATCTATAGGAACTAAAACAATCGTCATTTTGTTCCTAGATGACAAGGAGGACCATATGTATTCTCAAAGTTTTGCATTGGCAGTATTAATGGATGGTAAAGTAGTTAGGGAAAATTATGGGAATGTAAAAGTACCATTTGGAAGTGAGTATGAAGTTAGAGCAAAGAATAAGTATGCATCACCGATAGCATTAGATCTTTATATTGATGGAAAATTAGTAAATGAGGCCGGCCATATTCTAGTTGCGGCTAATAGTTTCATGGATATTGCACACTGGGTAGAAAAAAGTGGAACCGGAAGAAAACTCGTTTTTGCCAAACTTAATGATAACAGAGTTGAACAACCTGGTGAATGTGAAAATGGGATAATAGAAGCCAGGTTCTATAAACCACAAGCCAAAGTAGAATTTGTACCAAATACAATTATTATTAAAGAATCGGTCTGGCCATATTACCCAACATGGCCAATAATAATTCACGAACATCATCATGATTATTATCCGTCATGGCCGAATCAACCATGGATAACTTCTACTGGTGATAGTTGTAATGTTGTTTGTTCATCAGTTGACTCGCACTTGGCTGCAATTGAATTTAATGGTGCTACAGTTAAAGGTGAAGAGACTAGTAAAATTGAATATAGTAAACCTAGTTTTGATCTTGAAGTTGAACCCGTTGTATTGAAGTTGAAAATAATTGGTTATGAAGATAAAACAAAAACATGTTGTGGTAAGAAACAATGCAAGGGAGAAATTTATTGTTCTAAGTGTGGTAAGAAATATAAATAATTATTAGTACCGGGTGCTGATGACGATTCAGATTAAATGTTGGCTCTCCAATGTTCCCAACAACCCGGTTTTTATGTAAGGAGGGCATGAGACCAACAAGTATTGTAGCGACTGTGATCTTATGTGTAAATATAAAAAAGAGGGCAGTAAAGAAATGAATATAGAAAAAAATGGTAAAAGAACGATTTTAGAAAAAGCAAGACCTTTTGATGAATTACGAGCTGAATGGAAAGCCAAAGAGAAAAAAGAAAAAGAATTAAAAAATGGTAAGTTATGGTTTATCTATAAACCATACTTTGCTATTAGAGGTTGGTACTATGAGATAAGGTGTTTCTTAAAAAATTATCAACCAATTAAAGAAATAATATGGTTCTTTCAACGCGGCTGGCGTGGATATTCAGACCGGGACACATGGTGTTACTCATATTACTTAGCTGATGTTATTCAAGCTGGTTTAAAACATCTTAAGAAATATCAACATGGCTATCCTGGCGAATTCAAAAATGTTAAAGAATGGGATAAGGTATTGGAACAAATAATATGGACATTTCAAAAAGCAAAATTAATTAGTGATGGTGATTTATTATTATATACATCAAAATTTAAAACTCATGCTATTAAAATGTTATCGAAAGAAGACACAAAAAAACTTGATGTGGGATTTTCGTTATTCAAAAAATATTTTTATCATTTCTGGGATTAATGCCCGTGTAGCTCAGCTGGTAGAGCAATCGCCTTGTAAGCGATAGGTTGTCAGTTCGAGCCTGACCTCGGGCTATGGTTCCGGGATTGTGTAATGGTAGCACATTTCGTGATCCCGGAGTAGATAAGGAAAATAACAATGGCTATTGACAAAGATGTTAAAATATGCTATAATTAAGTATGGAGAGTATAAGTATGAAATGTGTACTTTGTAAAAAGGAAACTGAGAAAGGAGATATGGTGGAGAATGTGGGATTCGTATGTGAAGAGTGTCAGAACAAAGTCACCATAACATCCTACCAAAAAGAATACTACTTTAACAACACCATGAACATACAAATTAAAGATGATAAAGTGGATTAAGAGATTATTTAAGAGAAAAGAAATAAATAAAAAACCTATGAAATCACAAATCGTGATATCATCTTTTTTTAATAAAAATAATATATTTCCTGATACATATTTCTTTTATAAACCATTAAATATAGATGGCATACTTCAAACGTATAATAGTTATATAATAAAATATCCTATGGGTAGATATACAATAGGATCCTGGATAGATGAAATATCACAAAGATTTAATATTAATCCTAGAATAATTATATGTTTACTAGAAAAAAATAACATGATTACTACAACAAATCCAATATCAAAAGAAACACTCGACTTTGCACTTGGACTTGGAGTATCTAAATTCGAGTTAATATCAAAGCAATACAAGGGATTGGATAAACAAATATTTTATATATCTCAGAATATCAGAAGATGGTTTGATTTATACAGCATAAAAAATTGTGGCAAAGTAAATTGTATTGATGATAATGATATTGTTTCCAAGAATGCATTTACATATGCATTATATATGATAGAACCATATGTTGGTACTAATGATTTTTATCTTGTTCAACCAGTTAAAGACAATACTGGTATAGTTACTGGTATAAATAAAGAATTAAAATATAAAGCTCCATTTGGAGTATATAAATTCTGGGCAATATGGAACGAATGGTTTGAAAAATGAAAATACCTTTAGTTTGTTATACTGAAAAAGATAGTATAAATATTATTGTAGATAAGACAAAACAAAATATAGAATTTCCCATTAATCCCACATGCTTTATTAAAGATGGATTTAGTGGTTTAGACTATAGAGAAAGACCAATATGGGGAAAATGGATAGATTTATGGACAAAAGAACCTATTAATGTTTATAGAAAAGAATTTAGTAATACCGTAGATTGTTCTAGATTTTTCAGAAATAATAAAGATGGTGGTTATATATTCTCTTTACCATACCTGGAACAAGTACTTATATACGAACCTGATTTTTTCTTTCAATATCCTAATAATGAATCATTAATGACATTAACATTTGATATAGAAGTTCAACATGATGGTAAATCATTTCCTACAGCAGATACTAACCCCATTATAGCAATAGGATATAAAATAAACAACGAACAAACCAAAGTTATAGATTGTTATGATGAAAAAAATATAGATAAAGATATTATAATAAATTTTTTAAACATTATACAACAGTATGATCCGGATATTATAGTTGGATATAATGCCATGGGTATGTCCGGTGAAGGTTTTGATATACCATATCTAATAAAAAGAGCAGAAATACATGGACTTAATATAACTAAATTAACGCGCTGGGGAAATAAACCATACTATAAAAAAGATAATGAAATTGTATATAATATATATGGTAGATGTGTATTTGATGTATTTAATTTTGTTGTACGTGATACATCATTATTTGGAGTTAAAAATAAAAAATTAAAAACGATATCTGAATGGTATGATATCTCTACTAATAAATTTGATATGTTTTATAAAGAAGATAATAGTAAATATATTAAAACTGAAGAAGTAAGAAAATTAGTTGCCGGTGATGTTGATGCAACTTACAAATTATTTGAAATATATTTTCCACTCCAGAAATATTTAGCTGAGATGATGGGAATACCATTGGATAATATGGTTAATTCATATGCAAGTTTTGTACCTAAAATATTTATGGGCCGGCATTTAATTGAATTAAAAATGTTACCATTTCAATCCAATTATGATAGATACACTAATACTAAATTCCAAGCAGCATTAACTAATATGAAACGTCAAGGTTTTCATAAAGAACTATGGGGTATTGATTTTGCTAGTTATTATCCGTCTTTAATGGTTACATTTAATTTGTGTTACTCTCCAGATACTGAGGTATTAACAAACAACGGTTGGAAGATTTTTAAAGATGTTAAACATAATGATATGATATGCACTTTAAATCCCAAAAATAATCATATTGAATATATAAACTATAAATCGATACAATCATTTAATTATATTGGCGAAGTAATGTATGTTGTAAATAGTAAACAAATAGATTTAATGGTTACACCTGAGCACAAAATGTATATTGCGCACGGAAGAAGTAATAACTTTAATTTGGAAACAAGTAAATATATTTATAATAAACCAGTAAAATACAAAAGAGATGGTATATGGATAGGAAATGAAGTGGTGTATTTTAATTTACCACAATCATATCGCACACAGAAAAATCAATGGAATAAAGAAAGTAAAGTTATTTTAGAAGAAAAAAAGTTTAAAATGGATGATTGGTTGGAATTCCTGGGTTATTTTATATCGGAAGGTTGTACATCTCGCTACGATGGCCAATATAAAGTAATTATAACACAAAATCCATCAAACCAAAAATTAATAAAAAAATGTATTACTAGTTTAGGGTTTAAATTTTACTCATATCCAAATTGTAAAAATATAACTATATTAAATAAACAATTATATGATTATCTAAAGCCACTGGGTAAATGTAATCAGAAATATATACCAAAAGAATTTATGAGTTTATCATTTAGACAATTAAAAATATTATTTAATTCTCTTATGTTTGGAGATGGTATCTATGATGGTATATATCCACGTTATACAACAACATCTAAAAGATTAGCGGATGATTTTCAGGAACTCGTATTTAAACTAGGTTTTGCGGCCACAATAGGTGAGAAAAATAAAAAAAACGGTAAACATTTGTGTTGTTATGATGTGTATATTTCTACTAAATGTTTAACACCAGGATTAAATACAAGAAAAATAAAACACGATAAATTTATAGAATATAATGGTTTAGTTTGGTGTTGTACAATGCCAAGGAATAACATAATATATGTTAGACGAAACAATAAACCGTGTTGGTCTGGAAATAGTCCGGAATGCGTGAAATTGACAACTTTTCTGGATAAAAAAGATGAGTTTGATTTTTTGAGTGATGGTAAAACATTATGGGCACGAATTCCCGATGAAAATTTTAACTGTGATGTTTTACTTAATATAAACCTAAAGAAAGACGGTTTCCTAAGAACTGAAATGGATAATTTTTTTGAGATGAGAGGAAAAATTAAAAAATCCATGGAAACAGCTGATGGTGGACAGAAAACTATACTTAAATCCCAGTCTGATGCCCTTAAGGTTTTGATGAATTGTTTCACTGAAGATATGCAAGTATTAACAACAGAAGGCATCAAATATATAAAAGATATTAATGTAAATGATAATGTTTATTCAATAAATCCCAAAACATTAAAATTAGAAATCAAGTCAGTTACTAATATTTATAAATATAAGTATGATGGTGATATATTAAATTTTAAGTCCAATAGAGTTAATTTATCAATTACTCCTGAACATAAATTAATAGTATCTAATAATTTTGATAAAAAAGTAAAATTTATAGAAGCTAAAAATTATAATCACAATTGGTATATTCCAACACATTTAAAAATTAAAAGCCGTACAAATTTGTATATAAATTTATTAGATTATATAAAAGATGATGTTAAATTGTTTTTAGATTATAATAATACTAAGTTTAATGATTTAAGATGTGTTAAAACGTTTTTAAACTCATTAAATATAAAATTAAATTTAGAAAAAAATAGTGATCTAAGTATTAAAAAGATATGTAAAATACAAGAAAAAGTTATGACATATGAAATATTGGAAATATTATATCAGAATGGATTTAAAGTTTTAGGTCAAATGGGAAGAAAATCAGCTAAGCAAAATATTTTTGTTTATAATAAATATTTTTCCAAAATAATAGGATATTATGTATCTGAAGGGTGTTTACTTATAAGTACCTTAAAAAAATATAAAAATAAAATATCTTATAGAGGAATAACACATAGATTAAATTTTGCCCAAGATTATAAAATACATAAAAAATATTATAATGATATTAAAAAATCTTTAGATATGTTAGATTTAAATTATTCAGCTAACAAAGACGGATTAACTTTTTGTTCTGATATATATTATAATGTGTTTAAAAACCTAGACATTGTAAATAAAAGAATTAAATTTGAACTATTAAATATTTTAAATATTGACAATTTATGGATAGGACTATATAATGGCGATGGAACAAAAGGACGTAATCTATATTCAACAAAATATAAAAATTTATGTGAAGATATTATGCAACTTTTATTAAGACTTGGTTATAAAGTAAAATATAGAATAGAAAAAAATATATATAGAATATCATATTTTAAAAACAATAACTATATAAAAAAAGAAAATATATTAAAGAAACATTATAATGGATATGTTTATAATTTAACAGTATCAGATAATCATACAGTATATGCTGGTAAAAATGGAATTTTTTGTTGGACTGGGCAATCAATTTATGGAACGTTAGCTCTTAACACTGCCTGGATAGGTGAAATGGGCACAGCAATAGGTATTGTTGGATTTGCACGATGGATATTATCAGAAGTTATAAAATATTATGGTAAAGCAGTAATAGCCTTCGATAGTGTTACCGGGCAAACACCTATAGTAATAAGAAGAGATAAAACTTATATTGATATAATAGATATATCAAGTTTAATTTCACCCAGTTATAAAAAACAAAATACTATAAGATATCTTTGGGTACCTAAAAACATAGAAGTTTTAACCAGAAATGGCTGGAAAAAAATAAAATATATAAAAAAACATAAAGTAAATAAGAAAATATATAGAGTTAATACTAATGATGGTTATGTTGAGGTAACAGAGGATCATTCATTATTTCTCAAAAATCGTAAAGAAATTAAACCTAAAGATCTAAAAGTTAAAGATGAGATAGAGATATCTAATATTCCATATAATAAATTAAATGTTGATATATCTAATAATTTTGCATGGTTTTTAGGTTTTCTTATGGCTGAAGGCGGAGTTTATTTAAATACTGGTAATAGAATAAGATATTCAATATGTATAAATAATCAAAACCTCAAATTACTAAAAAAATGTAATAATATATTTAAGCTAAAATATTTACAACAAATGTGTTTATATAATACTATGGATAGTAGTAATGTATATAAATTAGAATTGGATAATAAAGAGATAGCTTTAAATTTATATAACATGTGTTATACTAGAAGTGGGTATAAAAAAGTTCCGGAATGTATAATTAATGCTAAAAATAATATAAAGAAATCTTTCATTAATGGTATGTTTTCTGGAGATGGATACATTAAAATTACAAAAAAAGGATTAGTTGAGCGAATAGATCAATCCCATCATATTCTATTGGCTGGTATACAATATATAATGCATTCTATTGGTGATAAAACATCTATTCATATTAGAGATGATAAGATTAAAAGTTTATCGTTAATTAAGTGGGTTGGTAAACAAAAAAAGAAAAAACAAAATAAAAATCAAATAAGAAAAATTAAAATTTTATCAAATAATAAAGAAAATTACGTTTATGATATATCTACAGAGAATGGGACTTTTATTTGTGCCATGGGTGGAATTGTTTTGCATAATACCGACGGTATCTACATAGATAAGGAACCTAATATAGATGAAATAAATAAATTTGTTGCAGACTTGATATGGGAAAAAACAATGGTTAAAAGCAAAGTTAATTTTGAACTTAAAGGTAAATATTCGGGTTACTTTCACAAGACAAAGAATTATATACTTAGGGATGAAAAAGGTAAATATATCAGACATGGTGTATCAATAAAAAGTTCTCGCGCACCAGTATTTTATGATCAGATTATAGAATATATGTCAAAAGCTATTATTGAAGAAAAACCAGAAAAAGAATTAATTGAACTAAGTAGAATGTTATATTCTTTATCACAGTTTACACTGGAAGACTTTATACAAAGAACAAAACTAAATAAAGTTGATCCAGAACTATCCAAAGGTATCGAAGAAAATAAAGTTGGAATGTTACCAAATGGTGTATACAAAAATCCCCAAGCATTACAACCATTTTTAATGAAACGAGCCAGAGATATATTTAATAGAAAACTTAAGATAGGTGATAGTGTAGAATATTATAAAACATATGACCATTATGCATTAGCTGAAGAAGTTAATAATATAAAACAACTTGACATGGATTATTATAGAGCAATGGCCACAAAAGCATTGCATATATTCAGAATGGATCCTAAAAGTATTAATGATAAAATGCAACTTAAACTGGATTTTTGGTATAATGAAGAAGAATGTCCAATAGTTGAAAAAGAAATAGGCAAAAAAAAGTCAAACCCTAAATTAATAATAATACCTGAAGATAAAACTATGAGAATAGGAGGTAACCATGGTTAATAAATTATTAAAAGGAATCAAACACGATCAAGGTAAGTTAAGGTATGACCTACTCCCAGCAGTAGCAGTATCTAAAATAGTTGAGATATTTGGTTTTGGTGCAAATAAATATGGCGATTATAATTGGGCCAAAGGAATTAATTTTAGTAGAGTATATGCTGCTTTACAAAGACACATCAATGCATGGTGGAACAGAGAAGAAAATGATCCTGAAACTTTATTATCACATTTAGCTCATGCTGGATGTTGTTTATTTTTCCTTTTACATTACTCACTATATTACAAAATATATGAACGATTTGATGATAGACCAAAATATGATATGGACTTAAAAATATATAAACAACTGGAGGTAAAACATGAACAAATCTAATACTAATTATTTATTAAAAAAGTATCCGAAAATATTTATTCAGCATAAGTTACCTATGTCAAAAACTGCTATGTGTTGGGGGTTTCAACACGGTGATGGCTGGTTATGGCTCGTAGATAATCTCTGTGAGCATATCCAGAATCAAATCAAATGGAACAAATATCCACAAGTAGAAATCAACACAATTAAAGAAAAGTTTGGTACGCTTAGTATTTATGTAGATAATGGGTATGATGGATTACATGATGTTTTAAATTTTGTTCAACATCTAAGTTCAAAAATATGTGAAGATTGTGGAACAATTAAAAATGTTGAATGTAAAGAAATTAAATATGGGTATATCATGACATTATGTAAGGAGTGTAGAAAAAAATACATTGAAAAAGGAAAATAATATGAAATCAGAATATTCTATTTATTGCGCCCACCCAATTTCAGGATTAAGTGGTGATGAAGTACATAAATATTATTCAGAGATTATTAATAAACTTAGTAAAATGGGTTATAATGTAAAACATCCTATGGTAGGTAAAGGATATATGAGACCGGAAATTAAATTCAAGGCGCACGGATATGGTAATGCTTTATCAACAAACCATGCGATAAAAGAAAGAGATAAATGGATGATTATAAATTCAGATATAATATTAATAGATCTTACTTTAGCAAAAAATGTATCTATTGGATGTATTTCTGAACTTGCCTGGGGAGATTTACTTAATAAACACACTATAATAGTAATGGAACCATCAAATATTCATCAACATGCATTTATAATTGAAGAAGCAGATATTATATTTGAAACACTAGATGAGACAGTTGAGTATTTAAATAAGTTAATAAATGGTGAATTTTAAAGGGGGGGGGCTATAATGAATGATAATAATATAATAAAAAATAATATAAAGAAAAAACATCTTGCTGAAAAGATGAAGGCAGAAATCAAACAAATGGAAGAGGATAAATACTTTGAAGGTATACGTGTACATGGAGATCCCGGAGGACCTTATTTAATAAAATGGGTAAAAGAAAATGCACCTGAGTGGAATAAGAAATACTCTGCAAAAGATTTAAAAAAGAAAGTGAAAGGTATTAGGAATGTTAGAAAAACAATAAAACCTATGATGAATAGAATAGTAAGATTAATGACATTAGTTGATGCATGGGAAGAAATTGTTGAAATGGATTTAGAAGATTTAGAAAATAGTAATGGAAAAAATGGAGGCGGAAAATGAAATGCAATTGCAATAAAATGTGTGACTCATTATTAAAGATTATAAAGAGTAAAGAAAAAGAATTTGAAATTGCATATGCAAAGGGTGATGGTAGCTTAAACAAGATCAGGTTACAAATTTTAGATTCTATACATGAATTAGCGTCAAAGAAAAACTGGTTTTGTAATTGTTATGCTGGTCAAGGTTTGCAGCATATGAAATCTATTATAGATAGTTATTATGAAAGAAGAGATGAAATTAAAAGTGAATATTCCGGTACAGCATACCAAAATGAAATATCAAAAATATTTGATAAAGTTAGTATGATACTATGCACGATAAGGGAATAATAATGAATATATTACTTGTTGAAGATAATATAGATAGAATTAAATGGTTCACAAATGAATTTAGTGGACATAATTTAATTATTGGTGACAATGCAAATAGTGCTATAAGTTTATTACGTGAAATAAAATTCGATGCAATATTTCTTAGTCATGACCTTTGTAATGAAGTATTTGTAGACTCTGAAGATCTTAATACTGGATACCAAGTAGCATTGGAAATACCAGATTCCATTAATAAAAATGCTGTTATTATAATACATAGTTGGAATCCTGCAGGCGCAGAGAATATAAAGAAAGTATTACCAAAAGCATTTTACATACCTTTTGGTACATTCACAAAAGAGGTATTTAAAAATAGAAATAAAACCTAGTACTATAATTGATTTTCACCCTGGAATAACACAAGAAAAAGTGAAATCAGAATTAATATTGGATATAAAAGTTATTTTAAATCTATAGAAAAACATAATGAATAAATGGTCAGACCCAATATATCATAGTTTGGAATGTATACGTGAACTCAGTGCAGCTGAGATACATTTGGTTCAATATATAGAACTAAAAGATCAAAATAATGAACTTAAAGAAATATTAAAAAATATTAGAGAATTAAGAAAAAAAATCGAAGGAGATACATTAGGTGAATGATACAGATGATGCCAATAAACCTTGTCTTAAATGTAGTTTAAAACACATTTTAAATTCTAAAACATATTTAATGGAGGCCATTCAATTCGGATTTAAAACTAGTGTTACTGTAGAAGAGTTAAATAAAATAATACTGGTTCTAGTTGATTGTATATTAAAACAAAATGAATCTAAAATTTAATCGAATACTAGTTATGCTTGTAGGTAATATTGGTTCGGGTAAATCTACTGTAGCTAAACACATTATTAAAAAATTAGGTGCAGTTTGTATATCCAGAGATGGGTTGAGATATATGATAGGTAATGGTA
>Ga0066636_10000846_pt1 | contig 18007 bp, 9 predicted proteins | sample CryGeyCG2014_080_2_FD_62736 | JGI IMG/M metagenome (GOLD analysis project Ga0066636, IMG submission 62736) | Groundwater microbial communities from aquifer - Crystal Geyser CG07_land_8/20/14_0.80 | ecosystem: Environmental > Aquatic > Deep subsurface > Groundwater | place: USA: Utah: Grand...
CAAGAATCAACATCACAACCATATCCCCAAGGCTCATCAGTCAAATCCTGCAGTACAATTAACCATTTTTCACAGATGCCTATCACGTTCTCATATTTTTCTATGTGTTTGCAGAGACCACAAAAATCTAAGCCGATTATATCAAATGCTAGAAACTCATCAACTCCGGGATCGCTCATTAATAATTCTTTCATTTTATTCGCCTCCTTTTTTCTTAATAAATATTTCAAGAGCTTTGATTTTTGATTTTAGTTTTCTATTTTGGTTCTCAAGCTCCTGGCATTTTGATTTAAGTTTTTCAACATATACCTCTCCTAACAAATCTGCTACGAATTGCTCTGCCAGTTCTCGTTCTCCGAGCTCATGATCAAAGCACAATAGCATTTTAAGCCCCTCCCGTATCTATTTCTTCAGCAAGTCCTCTATCTATCAAAATCTTAGCTGTTTTAAGGCCTAAACTAGCCACATCTTCTTTTGAGAATGAAAAAACCTCTTCAGAATTATCTGGGTTAATGAATTCAGGTATGTCTTGCAAAATCTTCACTATAATTTGTTGAGATTTTTGATGTTTTTGAGGTAAGGTCTCTATCAACTCTTCTTTTTCGGTAGGGTTCTGTTGAGGTTTTTGATATTTTTGAGGTTGGTTCTCTACAGGCTCTTCTTTTTTACCACTATCAACAACCTCTTTAGATTCTTTTGGCTCTATAGACCCTTTATCAATAACCTCAAAAACCTCAACGCTCTCACATAAGAGTTTAAATAATTCCATATCAACGATCCTAAAAGCAAAATCTTGCTCACCTACTTTTTCTATCCTTACCCCATAGCGCTTAAGCTGAATATTTGCTAAATCTGTATTGCGTACTATAGGATCTAACACTTTCCAAATGTTATTGTATGTTCCTTCTCTATCCATAATCTTCAGAAAAAACGGATTAAGAGCTTCTACTGCGGTGAGAACATCCCAGTCTGTATTTTCTCTACCCCATAAAATCATAGTTTTAACAAACCAGCCTATATACTCGGGTTTTTGTGTGTCTAACCTAGAAGCGTATAAACTACCTAAAAGTTTTGAATCTTTGGCTAATTCCTGAATGTTGCGGAATGACATCAGATTTATTTTTTGAATGATTCTCAAATGTTTCTCAGCATATCCAAGTACTTTATCATAGTCCATTCTATTCGTGTTTACGTATTCTGGAAGAAAATCCAGCCAAGCTTGTCTTAGAGCCAGCCCTCTACCATGACGATAGCTATCCTTATGTCCTCGTATGAAGCCTCGTATCTCTGGTATTTCCATGTTGTTAGCAAACTGATTAACTATGTTGGTATACTCATCATCATAGGGGGCATAAAGCCATCCTCTGATTTTGTCGTTTAAAAACAATCTGGTAAAACCCTTTTTATAAGTTTCCTGGATTGTGCGTGTTATCTTTTCCAATTTCTTACTTTTTTTGATTGGATATGGTATGCCTCTTACAGCCTGCATATCAGGTTTAAATAGTATTACTGCTTTTCTAGAGCCGAAAGCCTCAAACTGATGGGTAAGCCTATTTATTATAGATTGGAATATGGAAAGCATATCCCATTGTTGGGTCTCTATATCTGGGTCAGGGTTGCCCATATAGTTTAGGGCGCTATATCCTTTTGTTATAGTTGTTTGTCCCCTAGCGATTGTAACATTGCCTCTTTCTTCGTAAGTCAATAGTGCCTGACTGACTTTACTATCATCAGAAATGTTCTCTGTGACCTCGTCTACGAATGTGGGTGCTGTTATGCCGTTCAATAGCCCTTGATGCTTGCTTTGCGCATCAGAAAAGCCTAACATGCCAGCTGGTGTGGGTCTTGTCAAAACAAGCCCGATCTTATTACCAGTTGTACTCTTGCCTGCTTTGGTAGGAGCGATAATTACAGTGTGTGGGCAGAAAGGCATATACTCTTCTTCTAATATACCTGTGTTATCTATTGTTGGAATCTGCCCTCTCATTAAATAGATAAGGTCGTCGTCTTTTTCTAGCCCGTCACTTAGTGCTGCCTCAATTACTGTAGATATATCTACATGGCTTTGTTGCAATTCTTTTAGAGGTATAGGTGTAGTGATTTTATAGAATAATTTGTGCCCCGAATTTGCATGTAATCGAGATAAGTCATCCAGCATTTCGTCGAGGGTTTTACTTTTTTTATCCTTTTTACTTTTATTGCTTGGGTCTTCTTTCTCTAACGGTATCCCTTGGTCCTTCAGTATAGTTGCAATTCCCGCAGTTTCAAATCTATCTGGTAAAGGATATTTCGCAAAAATCTCAAGGCTCTCAGAGTGCAATGGCATAGGTGTAATATACAGTTCCTGATCCCCAATCAGTAATTCATCCTTACCCTTTGTGACAATGTAAAAAGGTCGTTGCCCTTCCCCCCTATATGCACGGTAAATAGTGTAGAGACGTGTAAATGCATCTGTTTCATTACACCCTTTAATTGTTACTTTTTCAAGCACCTTACGATCTACTCGAACATATGAAGGCTCATTGTATCTTTTTATCCCCATCAATGCTTCTTCAACTTGTTCACGCTTATATTTCTCAAGTTTGTATTTTGCATACATATAAGGATTTAATATTTGCTCACAAATCTTATCTGGCGTACATATTCCAACTTCACCCATCATCATACTTGGATACCCCCCACCCTTTGTTTGAATTTTTTTACATTCTGGGCAACTCATTTCCCTAAACCAAGAGTCAAAAATATTGGTAGTGCTCGCACTGAGCTCTTGCGCCTTTTTCTCAAACAAATCCTCAGCACTATTTGGATCCCAGTTGCATTTGCCAAGGAATGCTGCCAACAGAGCTATGGATCTTGTTTTGCCATTATCTATTTTCTCGGCAGTCAAAATATTTTTTATACAAGATGGAAAGAACTCTTCTTCAATTTTAGTCTCAGAAATCTCAATATCTGTAATCTCAACCCTGCGATTATATCTGTCTATTACTTCCTTGCCATATTTATCGCTAAGCATCTTAAAAAACATTTTGGCTTTATCTGGATTGTCATATGTTGAATACCATCTTTCTGCTTCCTTTATCACATCATTAGAAACAGGTATCTTGGCCTTTTCAAAATTGATGTCTACATGGTTTGTGTCCAATGGGATTACAGCATATGGATACTTTTTATGGATGCTGAGAATAGTCTTCCACTGCCGTTTGGCATTGTTCAACGCATCAAGCTTTACTTTGCCCTTATGTTGCGGATATGTTTTGAAAAATTCTTCTTCGATTTCTTTAATGTATCTATTGAATGTATTTTGAATTAAATACCAAAACTCATCTGATTTTTTCTGTATTTCATCATCTTTACTAAATGTGTCAAATATTCGGTGGTGCAAAAGAACATAGATTCCCCCTCCACTAAAAGATGCATGTATTGACTTCGGTAAATAAGGTATAAGTTGGTTAATAAAAAACTGCGCTGCGTCTTCCACTGCTTTTCTGATATCTGCTTTTTGTATTGATCCGATGCTATCTATATCCATGCCCAAGGAGTAATATTTTGTAGTTTCTCTTCCACCAATTCTTCCCTTCTCTCCTTTTTGTATATATTGCTCTTTGACTTCTGGTTTAAAATAATTGAGTGTCCAATATAGTGTTCTATGGGTGCTTGTTAGTTTGTTATAATCGTTATCGTTTGAAAGATCGAAGAGCATAGACTTGTCTCCTTCGTTCTTATACCAATGCCAGTGGTCTCCGATACCAGCACGCCAGAAATCACCATCTCTTGCTTTTGACTGGATTATCCTCTTTATTTCAGGTCTTTGATAATGTTCCTCTACGAGTTTATTAAAAATAACATCGTTTTCTCCTTGATTTAGATTTCCTTTTTTCTCCTCTTTTTCTTTGTGTATTTTGTTAACTTTTTCATCTATAGCCTTTAAGAAATCTTTATCGTTGTTCTTTTTTGGTTTTGGTTTTTTCCTCATCATATCCTCTCCTATCATTCATATCAGCTGGTTTGATTGCTAAAATAGTGTTCCTACTCACTGCAAAAGATTTGCCATCTGGCAACTCAAGCATTGCAAAATCGTTAAAAGAAACTAACTTGCCACGCAGTGCTCTAGGGGACTCTCTTGCATCCTCTTTGTATACGAGCTTGACAGTTCTTCCAATCATATCAGAGCCTACCATAATTATGTGATCGACGTACAATGTTATAATAGTAATCTTTAAATACTTTGAAGAGTATACAAATATTTGAAAGATAACTCAATAAAAGGTGAAAAATATGGCAATCGTTCCTACAAAAGCAATCGTTGATATATTAAAGGATGCCGAGGGAAAACCCCTTACTACAATGGAAGTGCATGCGAAGGTAAAGGACAAGATTGAAGCTGAAAGATCCGAAAATTCTACAAGAAATGACTTAAAATGGCTACAGGAACTAGGTATTGTAGAGAGAGTATTGCATCCTGAGGAGGATAAAATTGCATGGGTACATGTAGATTATTCTAAGCGGAAGTTAGCTGAAACAAGAGCGACTTTAGATTACCAAGCTAGAATCATTCATACCAGTGACCTAAAAGAGATCATTAGGAAATGGATAGAACAGCTTCCTTATCCAGACACTCGCTTTTATTGGAAAAATACTACTAGGGAGATGCCTATTTTTAATGGGACTGTCACTTATTGGGTTAAGAGTATTCCTATAGAAAATAACCCACTATTTATTGATCTCAAAAAGCATCTGCCGTTTTATACCAATCTATCTGAGGAGTGGGAAGAGTTCAAAACTAATTTTATTGATTTTGAAACAAAAAAGCATGATCTTTTAAAAAGTGTGGCATCAAAAGTTAGTAAAAAATTAAAAATGCCTATATCCCCCAACTGGGAAATCAATACAATCTCTACACACCTCCCATCAAAAGTATGCGATATTCTACTTCATACTGTAGAAAACAATAAGAAATTCATTAAAGACAGCTTCATGTTAGAGAAACGCATCGAGGAAGATACAGAATCCTTTGCATATTGGGTTGGTGGAGAGGGACAAGTAAGGATTGGAAAAGATAAAAAAACTAAAGAAGCATTAAAAAATGAGATGGACGCTTACTGGGAAAATATTCATAATAGGAAGTTAAGATCTACAAAGGATATTAATCTTGCAAAAGAAATTGTTAGCATGAAAAAAAAGTTAGAAAAAATGAGAGAGAATATAATGAAAGCTTTGGAAAAAAATCTTATGGTACCTATATTTCCTGGGGTTTGTGATTTTCTTTAATTTTATTGTTCTTAACTTTTCTTTTTCAAATTCTCTAACTCTTTAACCACCTTCTTATATTTCTCTTTCGGAACACATTCTTGCGTTTTTTCTTGAAGTGTTGCTACTTCTTTTTGTAGCCTTTCTACATCCCATCTTGAATAAACTGACACCAAGTCTTTTTCAACCATTTTTTTATAAAACTCAACCATCCTCTTTCTAACTCTCTCAGCAATTTGCTCCTTATATTCCTCCAACTGTTTTGCCTCACCATAATATATTTTTAGAAGGCATTTAAGGTCTCCTGAAAGAAGAACACCAATAGAGGTTTTTGAAAATAGAAAATTCCGCCAAGCATGTGTAATTTGGATATCGAAAATTAGTTTTTTGTGCTTTTCGGACGCACTCTCTAACGCCTTTTCGATATTAGCTTTTTCAGTTTCAAGATTATTAATGCCTTTCTTGATTTCCTCTACACCGTTCTTCACCCGCAGTAGATGAGAAATATTTTGTTGTATGATATTTTCCTCCTCTTTATATTTTCTTATTTCATCAGCCTGAATAGACAATGTATTATTCAATTGGTCTTTCTGCTCTCGCAATTCTTTAATACCGTTTAATATTTTTGAGTATACCCCATTTCCATACTGAATTTTTTTATTTATTTCACTTAATTGTGTGGACAATACTCTCAGGTTATCAAGAGATTCTTTTTTATGCTGCTCCCAAGTTTGTTTTGCTCTCTCTAAACTTCCAAATGTATTTGCATAATAGGCAACTTTTTTGATAGCTTCATTTAAGCCAAGATTCGTTCCCTTTAATTCTTTGGCTAAGATATCTGTAGTTTTAATATCGAAACCAAGTTTTCGCAATTGCGATTGTATCTGAGCAAACTCTTTGGCTCTTTGCAAAGTTATTCCCACATCTCTCAAAATGGCATCTAATTCTACCAGCTCACCAACTTTCTGAGGAGTTGAACCATAGTTTTTAATTGTTCCTTCCATTTTAGATTTTTTCTCTTCCATCGTTTTTATTTTGTTTTGAAGCTCATCAAACTTTTTAGTACTGAGTGTTATGCCTGATTCTAAATTTCCGTATTGACAGAGGCATTTACCCAGTTTCGCTACAGTACCTTTTACACCCAATTTTGTTTTCTGAAGCTCCTTGCTTAGTGCTAATGCTGTTTCTGTAGTAAAACCAAGAGCGTTAAGTTCATTGTGTAATTGAATAAAGTTCTCAAGATTGTCAGTTGAGATGCTGATGTTTTCAAGCTTATCTTTCAATCGCATAACTTTCGCATTGTAATCAAACACATTCTCTCCGTTGCCTACTAGTTCTTTGATCTGATTATAAAGACCTGGTGTTGTAGTTTGCTTTTGCTCAATCTTGGTTTCCTGCTTAAGATGTTGTTCTTGTGTGCCACTAACTTCACCCCCTTCCTGAGATTTTGATAGTTCTGATAGTCCTTTCTGAGTGGTTTTATATTTTGCTTTCTTCTTGCTCAAATACCCATCTTTTAGCAATTCTTCCCGATAAACATAAAGTGAGCTTTTAGGTATTTTTGGGAGAAGTGGGGTTAGTGATGTATACCCATTCTTGCAGTGCTCTAATATCATTCTATGTTTTTCATTCAAATTATTCCACCCCTATGGAGAAAACTTGGAGTTTTTCTGGAAAAACATTGGAATTTTGTGGGAAAGTCCATAGACTTTCCATAAGAATTTTCTTAATAAGAGCCTTATCAATAACAGGCTTAGTGTTTCTACTATATATTATAGGGTAATATTTACTCTTATGGCAAGCTATAGCAATTGGGGAGCTATAAGTAAGGCAACTTGGACTTATTTTTCCAGCCATCTACCCTCCTCCCCTTTCTCTTCCAGTTTATCAATCTCTTTTTTCTGGAGTTGATTTACCAGTGCTTTCGGCAGTCTACAAACAATTGTTCCACCACTAATGTATTTTACATAACTAGCATCACTCAAAATTTTACCATCGAAACTTTTTCTACTTGCTATTATATCCAGCAAATCCAATGGCACTTTTGCTAGCTCTCCAACACCATTCTCAAATACCACCTTGTCTTTTTCTCCTCCAAAAAAATGCCACATATTTTCTTTCTCTTTTGCAACTCTATATTTTTCTTCGATGTCACCAATCCAGGTCTTCAGTTTTTCATTTTCTTCTTGTAGATTTTCAATCTCCAGTTGCAAAAGTCCAATCATAACTTTATTGGTCAGATCAGTTAGGTCATTACTTTCCCAATAAAAAACTCCATTGTCAAAGAGTCTCCTACCAACAGCAACAAAATCTTTTATGTCGTCCAAAGCATGATATACTTCTGGAGCTTTTCTTTCAAGATAGTCCCAATCGTTTTCGTCTTCTTCTTTATCATACATTTTGCATCACTATTAATCTATTGTTATTTCTAGTATAAAATACTGCGTTAACAAAACCGTTTGAAAACTTTTTTTTACAGCTAAATTAGTTAGTTTTTCCGGCTTGGAATTTTTATGGAGTTTTTGTTGGATTTTCGACTATCGTTTTCTACGCTTGAGAACAAATGCAATACCGGAGATTGCTACGATTACAATTATTGTCTCAAATCCTGGTATGAAGCCTTTCTCTGCTTTTTTCTCAGTTTTTGTTACTGCTATCGTTTCTGTTTTTGTGTTCCCTGCCTGGTCTGTTGCAGTTATTGTTATTGTATTCTCCCCCTTAGCCAGTGTTATTCCTTTGCTGAAACTTCCATCAGATGAAACAGAAACATCTATTCCATTAATTTTCACAACAACACCTGGTTCTGTTTTACCAGAAACCACTATACTGCCATCCGTTGTTTTTGTACCTGTTGCTGGGGTGAGCTCTGAGATTGTGGGTTTTGTTTTATCTATGATAAATGTTACAGTATCTTGAGCAATATTGCCAGCTTGATCAGTTGCTGTTAATATGATTGAATAATTTCCCTCTTCTGTATAAAGGCTCTCACCCCCAGTTACAGTGATGTTCTCACTACTGCTCACCTCATCACTAAACGAATACTCTAAGGTTACATCTTGATTTGTGATTAATCCGTCCTCAGGTGAGGTGATAGAGATGGTGGGTGATGTTTTGTCTATAATGAATGTTGTTGTTGTGGTTGCGGTGTTTTCCGCCTTATCATTTGCCTGAACAACAAGTGTATAAGTGTTTTCTGCACTTATTGTTGTGCCACTAGTGAAAGGATTGCCATTCAATGTGATTGAAGTAGTGTTTAGGTTTAAATCTGTTACATCAACCACTGGTATTACGTTAACATTATAATATACACCATCTGCAACACCTGCTAGTGTTATGTCTGGTGATATTTTATCAATAGTAAATGAGATAGTTTTCTGAGCAGCATTGCCTGCCTTATCTAATACCCTCACAAACAAAACATAATCTCCCTCTTCTGTTATGGTTGTGCCGCTGATAAAAAGCTCTTCATTCAAGGTTATTGTACTGGTGTTTAGGTTGGTATCAATAATATCGACTATAGGTGTAATGCTAACGTTATAGTATATGTTGTCTGAAACACCGATTATAGTTATCTGTGGTGATGTTTTGTCAACAGTGAATGACACAGTCTTTGTAGCGATATTATTTGCTTTATCCGTAGCATACACACACAGGATATAATCTCCTTCAGCACTAACTATAGTGCCACTAACAAAACCTTCTCCATTTAAGGTTATAGTACTTGTATTTAAATTTAAATCCGTAATATCAATTACTGGTATTACACTCACATTATAATATGATCCATCTGCAACACCTGCTAGTGTTATGTCTGGTGATATTTTATCAATAGTAAATGAGATAGTTTTCTGAGCAGCATTCCCTGCTTTATCAGTAGCCTCAACAACCAATATATAATATCCATTCTCTGTTATTATGGTACCAGTAATGAAAGATTCACCATTCAAAGTTACTATAGTTGTGTTCAGATTAATATCAGTAATATCAATTACAGGTGTAATACTAACATTGTAATAAAATCCATCAGCAACACCACCTACAGTTATCTCTGGGTTTGTAGTATCAATCTTTACAGTAACATTTTTTATTAGCTCAGTATTGCCTGCAACATCATCTGAATAATATGCAATATTCCAAACACCGTCCGAATTCAAAGAAATTCCTGTTCCAAAGCCTGTAGGATTGACCGACCAACTGCTTGGTTCTGTAGTATTATTCAACCATATTTTATAATAAGTGGCATTCACACCCGAAGTAGTGTCACCTGGCATTATAGTTACCTCCACGAAACTCGTTTGCCATCCTGTAGGTGCATTATCCGTTGTTGTCGGTGCTACTGTATCATATCCTGCGATTACCTCCGCTATCGTCACTTTGCTTTCAATATTATAGGCATTATCTGTTGCTATAGAATAAAACTGGTAGTAGCCATCACCATCTGGTGCATTGAATAACCAGGCATACGGCGATGCCGTATCGTTTGTGCTAAACAATGTCCAGCCGCTCCAAGTAGAATTATCGCTCGAATACCTATAATACAAAGCAACTTCTTTTACACCACTTCTTGCATCCGTTCCAGTAGCTGTGATAGATATTACAGTATTATGCCAGTATAGTGAGATTGCATCTACACTTGAAGTAGGTGGTGTAAGATCATATATGGTAATTTTAAGAGAATAATCACTAATCCCTCTGTAAGCGTAAACTAGAACATAGTAATATCCGCTTTCAGATACAGTTGTTGTTATCTTCTCGTTGCTTGTGCTGTTTAACGAGTAGGCTAAATATTGTGTCCAATTATAGATGTCTATACAATTACTTGAGTTATAAAAGAGATATAAATCAAAGTCAGTATTCGTCGCACCAGTCGTTTGAGCGATGATTTTTTCGCCGGAATTCAAATAAATTTTGTACCAATCAAATCTATCGAAATGTTTATTCAAATTAGAGATGATACTCGCGTTCAAATTACTATCAAGAGATATCTCGCTTGCGGAGGTGCTCTCATCATTTCCATCGCTAGGAGGTGGTGAGCCAACCCAAGCGTTTAATGTGTATTTTCCTCCTCCACTCCAAGCATAAGCCCAAATATAATAGTATCCTGAGGTTCCAACTATATATCCCACATCTTTAGGATTGCCATAGTAAGATGCATCGACACAATACAGGCTGGAATTTAGCAAATATAAACTGAAATCATTGGATTCATCTTCCACAGTCATATTCACCAAGATAGCTTGACCCGCATCTATATATATTTTATACCAATCAGACCAATCCTCTCTTTGATAAAGGTATTGCGTTTTATTAACGCCCGGAGTGATGTTCTCGGCACTGGTATACCAGTCATTTCCATCTGAAGTTATGTCTACGTTCCATACATAATAGCCATAACCATCAACTCTATGCGTCTTAGCATAGTAGTATCCTGTAGTGTCAACTATATAAAATACCTCCTCATGGCTTGATGTAGTGGTAGATGAGTTAATAAGACTCTTATTTGTATCATATAAGTAAATGTCAAAATTGGTATACGAAGCATTTAAAACTATATCATCTACATATGCCCCCTCATATGTGATACTACTATCTGAATAAAATCGAAAACCCAATTTGGTTGCACTTGTAGGTATATCAACACTTACAAACTTCCATCCGCTTGTATCGCCATCCTTCGAGTAAAGCCAATACCAAGTGCCATCATAATATCCAGCATAGAAATAGTCCCAATTAGTTTCACTTTTAAGCCATAAATAAAATTCTAATTTGACAAAAGCATAGCTACTAAGATTAATTGGTCCATAGACCATGTAGGCATCCATATTATTATCATAGGTTGTCCGCCCACTTTCCTCTACATCTGCACAGTACGCAGCCCAACTACCACTATGTGCTCTGCCGGGCGGGGATTGACCTGTTCCTCTATCATCCCAATAATCATAGCCAGAATCACTATTTAGATCATAAGTACTCCAGTTTCCCTCTGGGAAAGTCGCATCTTCAAAATCTTCTGACAAAATTTCCTCGTATGGGATGCTACTTTGATCTATATCTAAGCTCACAGTAAGGTTCATACCCGCCTTTACCCAAATCTTGGAATAGTCGTCGTTATCTACGAACCATGTACCATTGCCGTACTGATCCCAGTATCCTAAAGCTCCTAACATTTCATCATTATCAAATTCTTCATCTGCAGTATCAAAATTTTCGTTTTTGTCCGTTATGTTTTGCATCAACCAAGTAATTACCCGGTATGCGAGTTCTTCTCTATCGTTTCCATCTTGTATTGTTGCAAATTCGAACGGGAAAAACACTAATCTAGCATTATTATTAGAGTTGTAATAGGAGATCCCATTTGCTTGTTTGTAATCATCATTATATCCATAAAAAATCTCTCGGACGTATGAGGGATAGGATGAGGCAGTTGATGCAATAAAGTCGCCATATTGGTTATATGACGAATTGGTTCCTGGGTAGCAGATTTCTTGGGTAGATATTTGCAGGTTACAAGTGAAATAGTCAATCAAATCTGTTACTGGTGGCTCCAAATGGTTTTGAGGTATGATCTCTTTAGAAACATATGGTGATGACCAGTATAACTTTGCAACTGCGCTACCTGTATTTTCATAATATTCCATTTTAATATTATGCCAGCCTGCGGATAACCATATTGAGCCGCTCCACTCAGTCGCCGCTTGGTTTTGCCATTTATCTATTATCAAATTATCATCAACCCATAGTTTGACACCATCATCAGTATATGTATAAAAAGTATATGTTTCTGGGTAATCTGCCATCACTCTTCCAGTCCACCTAACAGAAAATGTGTCTGAGTCTATAGACACATCAGGCCCTCCGCTTCCCCAATCAAAGTTTATTGTTGAGTCTATCCTACTGAGTTGCCGTTTTGTTAAGTTTTTGTTATCATAGTATTCGGCTTTCAGCCCTGAGAAACTTCTTACTCCATATAGCGGATTAGGTGTGCCCTTATCATTATATACGCAATCGATGTGTAAATAATCATACGCGAAGTCCCCGAGATTAAAATCATAATTTCCAGCACCGTACAAGTCATAGAGAATATCCTGCCCTATCAACCACAGTTTTCCGCCGTTATCTAAATAATCTTTTATATTTTGCTGATCGATTGATGTGAGTGTGTTACTCCAGTCAACACCCGTAAACCAAACAACAGCATCGAACTCTTTCATATAACTATGGCTTGGACCATTCTGGCCAGTAGCGTCAAACACGCCATCGCCATTTGTATCTCCCACGACCCAATAGATGAATGAATCAGCATACATAGTGTTACGTAACGCAGTTTCCATGGCTGCTCTTGGGCTTATAGGCTCTGTATTAATATTCTCATCATCGATTACCACGAGAATTGAGCCTTCAGGTACTTCGGAAATTCCCACCCGGATCTTTGTTTTGTTGGAAGGTACATTATACCCCATCCACTGGCATATTCCATCATCAATGTATAACGTAACTTCATACACATCTCTCTTTGTATAATTGTGGGTTACTACCGAGGAAGTTGTCCACCCACTATTGCTTCCATCCCCAAAATCAAAATAATAATACATCCCCCACGCCCAGTATGGGTCTACAGTGGAGTTGGATGCATCAAACTTGATAGATTCTGTTGTGTTCACAGATGTTTTATTAACCCATAAACTAGCAGTAGGTGGTGAATACGTATAAGGGTCATCTACGACTATATTAATTGTTGATGCAACAGAGCTTTCTTCCTTACCATCCCATACATATAGTTTAGCCGTATATGTATGATCGCCCAATCGGTTATACGTATGAATCACTGTTGGTGTTTTCTTGTAGCCACTACTATACCCATCTCCAAAATCAAAGTAATACCATAAATTATCTCCATCAGCATCTGTTGAAGAAGATGCATCAAAACCAACAGTATCTCCAACTTCTATGCTTGTAGTATTTGTTGATAATGCAGGGTTTGGCAGTGTATTTGCTATAGTTGTTGGGTTAAAGTAAATGTTTTTAGATGTACCCAAGGAAATGGTTTCTATGTTGCTTGCCATGTTTTTACCTATCCCACTTAATAGTGGTATTGTGAATGGTTGAAGCCCAAGCCAGTCCCATAACATTTCACAGGAGATAGTCCATCCTCCCAGATACCAAGGCGCTGTCCAAGACCAACCTGAAGGACCAACCCATAAATCCAAGCTTGCGGATATTTCTGCTTGGACATTTGACCAAATGGAAGGAGACAAAGTGATACTTGTAGTATCAGCAGTGCCTGTTACACCTATAGAGTGAGATGATGATACATCCTTCTCATCAGAGAGATCTGTGTCTGTAAAACCATACCAATGTGTGTTTTCTGATAGCCCACCAGTAAATGTACCTGAAGTTGTTTCTCGCATCTTAATTATCTCTTGAATCCTTGTCTTCAAGTCTAGATTAAACCTGAGCTTAACATCAACAAAGATATTGATTATATCAATAATCTTACCAATTCCCAAAGCAAATTTATCAGAAACCCACTTCAAAACTTTTAGTAATGACTCGTTAAAAATACTAATGGGAGGATGTGAGAAATTAGTGAGAAAACCCGTTTTGTTGTTAACAGTATCTGAGGGGAATGTGTACCAATCACCCCACCAATAAACAGGTATTGAATCCAGATTAAACATATATGTTACAGCATCACCTAAATCATTGTCACCAATAAGAGGTATGCCAGGAATTGTTATGGGTCCTGCAACCCAGTCTTTGCTGCCCCTTGAATCCTTTGCCCCAACTACCTTTATTGTTTGCGCTTCACCAAACTTTAACTCTGAAGCAGGCACTGTGAGGTAGAATACACCATTGACACTTTCGTTTACAGAAACATCTTCATACTCATAATATTCTTCACTTGTCGTTCTTTCATTAACACTTGATTTTTGCTCAAAATGATTGCGGTCTTGATAATCAAAAAATAACCTGTAAGAACTGTTGCTCCACAGAGTATCCTCTTTCTGTTTACTACTATCAAAAGTTAGTATTTTTTTCCCGTTAAGATATAAGTCATGCATTCCTGTTTGATTTCCATGCGAGCCACTCCATACAAATGTAACATTTCCAGAGGTATAACTGGGGGGTACAACATCTGTTTCCCATTCTACATATTCATCGTCTTCATTTGCATACTCCCAGTATGAAAACGCCCCGGGTAGTTTGTTTCCTATATGTGAAGAAGAAGAAATTTCTGAAAAACCATTTATAACCTGCGGTTCTCCTTTTTTACCTTTCCCAACATAGTTGCTCTGCAGTGTACCTCTCTCTTTCTCTTGTGATGCAGTATTAGTATATCCATTAACAACAAACTTGGCATTATTGACATATATACCAAACTCCATATAAGGCTTTAAGGAAATAGCATATTCATCAGTGGATCTATTAAGAGTGTTATTCAGTATCCATGTCTCACCTGAACCAGTAAGCGTTGTTGTAAAGTTAATGGAACCTTCCTGTTCTACTCTCACATCAAAGTTAAGAGAGGTATATAAGTGATATTCTCCTGTTTGAATGCCTGCACAATTAAGCAGACAATTACCCCACGATCCTATGTCTAATGTGAATAGTTTTGGTTCCCAAGGACCGTAGGTTATTGTTGCAGTGTTAGTAGCGTCTGTAGAGAAGTCATATTGATACGTTTCTGTGGTCAATCTACTCTCTTTACTGTCAAGAACAGTGCTTGCTGTAACTGTTCCAACAAAACTTGTATTTATTAACATGGCTACAAGTAAAACCGTTATATTCCCAACCAAGAGAGATGTGATTTTTTTCATACTACCCATAGTTACATGTGTTAACCGTATTATATAGTTTTTTCGCTTGAAACTTCGATTACAGATGAGATATAGTGATAAACCTATGAAAATCTTCTATGCCCATATTTTGATATTATTATGCACATTCCAAGAATCAGTATTGTAGGTATGATTTCAAATCCTGGAATAAAACCTTTTTCCTCCTTCTCTTCTGCCGGTTCTTCTGATGATCCTTGCCCTATATCACTCTCAGCCACACTAACCGTTTTTGATGTGATATTTACTCTCCAACAATCATCGGTAACACTTAGATTTATGGTGTAAGTCTTTGCTATAACATATTTGTGCTCTGGATTCCTATCAGTAGATGTGTAACCGTCTCCGAATTCCCAGTACCATGCTGTTATTTCACCATCACAATCTATTGAGTTGTCTGTGAAATTAACTGTAGCATTAGTTGTAGGGGTAGTTGGGGTGTATGTAAAATTAGCTAGGGGCGCTATATTGTTTATGACAATTTCATGGGTTATTGTATTTTGTTCTCCATCATTATCTATAACTGTTAACTTAACAGTATATGTTCCACTCCGAGAATATTTATGTACTGGATTTTGTTCACTGCTATAATTTCCATCGTCGAAGTCCCATAACCAGGACACTATCTCTCCATCAAAATCTTTTGACATATCTGTAAACTGTATCGTATCTAGTATGGTATAGCTAGGGGAAGAATGTGTAAATGATGCTTTTGGTAAGTTAATCAGTCTTAAAGTCACATCTTTGCTACTGAGTGGAGAAATATTGGCATATACATAATATGTATCAAAGGCTACTGCTTCTATTTTTTGTTCAATACCCCCGTTTGTAATTGTTGGAGGTGCAATGGATTTTGGCATGTTAAACCTCAGGAAAATATTAGTAAGGTTTTCCCTTAACTGATTCACTATACTTGCAGTCACAACATTGGATGTACCGTCATTGGAAGGAGAATATGTAACACTTAACTTATCAAGTGGTGTAGATATTGCAGCATCCCTTACACCATTACCATCCCCATCATAGGTGTAACTATCTACATTACTTCCGTTAACCTGGATTATTCTGTATCCCAAATTGTCCTCTTTACAGGTTGTCCTAGTTTGAATATATAAAGGCATCAATGGATCATCAATGGTTCCTCCTGTTTGTTTCACACCATTCCTATCCCATACCTCATCAATATGTGTGTGACCACAAAGAACCATTGAAACATTATGATTTTCACAAATATCAAGGAATTCCTGCTGATTCTGAGAAATGGTTGAAGTCCAGTCAAAACCCCAAGCAGGGCACTTATCAGGGTCTAGCGCAGTATGGTGCATAAAAGTAAATGTTTGTTTACTGTTTGAATGGGTGTTTAGGTCGTTCTCCAACCAACTAATTTGTGCATCGGCTAACCCCGTCCCCATCATGCACCCAGGCAATCCATATGGAGCACAATTATCACCAGAATCCAGCCCTATAAAGTGGTACTGCCCATAATCAAATGAGAAATCTGGATAAGGATTAACAATCTGATGATAGCTACTGATGCTACCATCATATTCATGGTTTCCATTTATAATATACGTTGGAACGTCCAAATCCAGCAAACAGTTTACAAAGGAGTTATATTGTGCTACTGTACCATCTTCTGTTATGTCACCTGTGATTAACACAAATTCTGGATGAATTAGATTCAGTTCTTGGATACATTCCTTAAAGTTATTTTCAGTTCCGGATGCACCTAAATGGATGTCTGTTATCTGAATAAAGGTAAATTGGTCTTTGAAAGAATCTGTTACATAAACTGCATGAGGCTCAGTATCATTTATATCATCTACTCTAACGATTAAATCATATAAGTCTTCTCTCACATCTAATGGGAATGAGACATTTAAATTCCATATGTCATTGTTGTGGCTAATGTTATTGATGCTTAGGAAGAATGCATCATAGTCTGTTATTATTGTAATGTTCCAACTTGAGTTATTGCCTGCATCTGATTCTACATGGATCATAAAGAAACCAGTTTTTTCTTGGATTGTTGGTACAGCAAGTACTGGCTGCAAAATATTTACATATGTAGCATTATCAGTTTTAATAGTATCCTGCAGTGATATGTTACCTTCAGAGACAGGCATGTTTGTAACAAGTAGGTTAAAACCAATGAACAGTAATACTATTTGTGTCTTTATGTTTTTCATTCTCACACTTTGACTATAGTAATTAACCAGATAATAAAATTTGTTATAACCTTCTTCTTTTCTGTGTTAATAGGAAAACTCCAATCCCAACTGCTGCCAGCAACGATATAGCTTCAAATCCTGGGATGAAGCCTTTACCTCCTTCCTCTTTTGCAGTTACTTTAACAATCATATCTTTTGTATTTGTCGCTCCATCATCATCAGTCACTGTTAGTGTTACTGTGTAAGTGCTACCTTTGGAGTATTTATGCGTTGGATTTTGCTCAGTAGAACTATATCCATCACCAAAACTCCAAGACCATGAAACTACGCTTCCATCGGAATCGATTGATGAATCCGTGAACTGGATATTATCCTCAGTTGTAGGGCTCGTAGGAGAGTATGTAAAACCAGCTGCTGGCGCTACATTTAACACAGTAATTATTTTAGATTCTGAGTCGGTTCCGCCGTCGTTGTCTGTGACTGATAACGTCACAGTATATGTTCCATCATCAGAATACTTATGGGTTGGATCCTTTGATGTAGAAGTTGCTCCATCACCAAAACTCCAAGACCATGATGCAATTGTTCCGTCAGAATCTGTTGAAGTATCCGTGAACTGTATTGTATTTGCCGTTGTAGGACTAGATGGGCTGTATGTGAAGGCAGCGGTAGGAACCCTATTTTGAACAGTAATAATACATGTATCAGTATCTGTTTCTCCGAGACTATCAGTAACTTTAAGGGTTACTGTAT
>Ga0066636_10000847_pt1 | contig 17997 bp, 11 predicted proteins | sample CryGeyCG2014_080_2_FD_62736 | JGI IMG/M metagenome (GOLD analysis project Ga0066636, IMG submission 62736) | Groundwater microbial communities from aquifer - Crystal Geyser CG07_land_8/20/14_0.80 | ecosystem: Environmental > Aquatic > Deep subsurface > Groundwater | place: USA: Utah: Grand...
TAAATACGCCTCAGCGTCCTCCGGGTTTATTTCCACGGCTTTACCAAGGGTTACTTTTGCACCCTCTATGTCTTTCGTTCGTATGAGTGTCATAGCAAGATTAAAGTAAGCGTCCTCGTTAACTGGATCAATTTCAATCACCTTTCTAAAACAAATTTCGGCGTTATCAAAATCCTCTGTATAAGTATAGCAAACGCCCATATGATATAATACATCACTATTTAGGGGATCAATATCTACTATTTCTTTGAATACCTTTATTGCATTCTCGTAATTTTTTATTTCCATATAATATTGAGCTAATTGGGTTCTTGAAGCGATATCGGATGGATTCTTCTCAAGAGCAAGAGTGTAATTTTTTATTGCGTTCGTTGTATCCTGCATCTTAGAGTATGCATAACCCAAATAGGTGTATGTAATTACGGAGTCGGATTCCAGTTCAAGAGATTCTGTGAGATAGGAAACAGCACTGGCATAATCCTTTCTGGTTGCTGATTGTTCCCCGGCGGCATTGTACACTCCCCATATAAACAGCCTCTCTTTTTCTGTTATTATATCCGGGTTTATTTTTCTCGCTTCGTTAAAACAATCTGACGCCTTTTCATATTCTCTTTTCTGGGTATATGCTTTGCCAAGCCACATATATGCCTCTGCATTGGTTGGATTCTTTTGTACTTCTTGAGAAAAGAACTCAATTGCCTTGTCCCAGTCCTCCTGTTGCATATAAATCTTACCAGATGTCATCTCCTGTGATGCACATCCAGCGAGTATCAGCAGGACTACCATTATGCTGGGCACTCCACGCATATCTCCTCCTCATGTTAAAGAAAAAACAAAAGCTTAACCACGAAGGCACCAAGTCAGAAAAAGAAGTTCCCCACGAAAAACACGAAATACACGGAACTTAATGTATTTCAAAAACTTTGCTTTTTTTAATAAACCCCAAGATTCTATTCATTCCGCTTGTGTCATCTCGAGGTTAAATTTGAAAAATTTTGTTTTTTATGTCAGTGTTCTTCGTGTCTTTCGTGGGCTAAGTTTGTTTCTAATGGCAAAGGTATTATAACATAAAATTTGCAGAATTGCAAGAAAAAAACTATCCTGCAAGATTATGTTTTTTGCGAAGTTCGGATTTCGTAACCCTTTTCCCCTTTATTCTCAGCTTGATTTTGGGAATAAAAAGGAAAACCCCAAGAAGCCCCAGAAACTTGATAAATTTTCTTCGTGTAATCTTCTTCATAATTTAGACAGTTATTAGGTCATTGAGTCATTGGGTCATTGGGTCATAGAGTCGTAGGGTATAGTATCCATCTAAAATCTATAATCTAATTTTAGTGCCTTTGTGCCTTTGTGGTGAACAATTTTCAATCTTCAATTGTCAATTGTAAATGGTCATTGGGTAATTAGGTTATTGGGTCATGGAGTCGTAGCGTCGTAGGGTATAGTATCCTTCTGAAATCTAAAATCTGTAATCTAACTAATCAGTGCAATCAGTGGCTTGGTCTCTGCAGTTTAAATTTTACTTAGCCGCTCTTTCAGTAGTTCGCCTACAATGTTCGGATTAGCCTTTCCTCTCGTTGCCTTCATAACCTCTCCCACAAAGAAACCAAAGAGTCCACTTTTGCCTTCTTTGTATCTTTTAACCTCATCTGGATATTTATTCAGAATACCCTGTACAATCTTCTCCATTTCCTCTTTTTCCTCCATTTTCTCAAGACCAAGCTGTTTAACAACTTTCATCGGAGACTGTCCTTTGATTATCTTTGGTAGTATATTTCTCGCAACCGTTCTGGTTATGACGCCTTTTTTCATAAGAGAGATAAGCTCGGATAGGCTCGTATGAGAGATGGGATTATCTTCGATCCTTATACTGTTTTCGTTCAGAAAGCCGAGCAGTTCCACGAGTATAAAACCTGCTGTAAGTCTTGTATCTTTTGTTATTTTCGTTACATCCTCAAAATAATCGGCCAGAAGTTTCCTTGAGACGAGGGTGTCTGCGTCATTTTGAGTCAATCTATACTGTTTACGCATCCGCTCTCTCCTTTCATCAGGGAGTTCTCCTATACAATTCCATTGTTCCTTTAGGAAAGAATCTGATATACAGAGCGGTGGAAGATCAGGTTCATCAAAGTACCTGTAATCCTCTTCTGTTTCTTTCTTTCTCATCACTTTTGTTACTTTTTGTTTCTCATCCCAGAGGAGAGTTACCCGTTCTACAGGTCTTCCCTTCTTCAGTGAATTTATCTGTTGTTCTATCTCATATTTTATTCCATCCTCTACCTGTCTTATTGAGTTTAGATTTTTTATTTCCCTTCTTGTTCCAAGAGGTTCTCCTTTACGGTGAACAGATACATTCGGCTCGCATCGGAGTTCACCCTTTTCCATATCCGCATTTGATACACCAATATATCTTAAGATTTCCCTTAATTTTGTTATATAACTATATGCCTCTTTTGGAGAGTGAATATCAGGCTCGGTGACTATCTCTACAAGTGGAACTCCTGCTCTGTTGAGGTCGACAAAGGTTGTATCTTCTGTATGTATAAGTTTTCCTGAGTCTTCCTCAAGGTGGACCCTCCTTATCCTTATATTTCTATTTCCTATTATTAACTTTCCCTCTTCTGCCAACGGATGTTCGTATTGCGTTATCTGATAACCTTTAGGTAGGTCAGGATAGAAATAGTTTTTCCTTGAAAAGACAGACATTTTATTTACTTTGCATCCAAGTGTCAGAGCAGTACGCACAGCAAGTTTTACCGCCTCTTCATTTAATACAGGAAGAGTTCCGGGAAATCCTGCGCAGATAGGACATACAAGTGTATTGGCTTCGCTTTCAGACTCAACTGGGCAAGAACAAAAGAGTTTAGTCATTGTTTTAAGCTGAACATGAAGCTCCATTCCTATGACTGCTTCGTATTCTTGCATTTTGGTTAATCATATCTCCCACGGAGAACACGGAGACCATGGAATTTATTTTTCATTTATTTCTTCAGTGTATTCCGTGTATTCTGTGGGCTATTTAATGATTCTTTTGATTTCTATTTTAGGACTTCCAAAGTTTATAAGAAGACCCAGCCTGTAACCTGTGGCATTCAAATAGTTCAAAACCTGAGACTCATGTTCTGGTAGTAGCCTCTCTACAGCTTTACATTCCACAATGATTTTATCGTAACATACAAAATCAGCGATATATGATTTTCCCAGAATAATGTCCTTATAATGGATCCGTAATGGGCTTTCCTTCACATATGGTATGCCGGAGAAATCAAATTCATAGGCTAATGCTTCCTGGTAAACTGGCTCAAGAAAGCCATGACCAAGTGTTTTATGAACCTCAAGAGCGGCTCCTATTATACTGTGCGTATCTTCCTTATAAAGTAAGTCAATCAATTGCCCCCCTTTTTTATCTCCCACGGAGACCACGGAATTTATTTTTCATTTATTTCTTCAGTGTATTCCGTGTATTCTGTGGGCTATTTTCTAACTTGTATATCCAAACTCCCTTATATCATTTATATTTTTTCTCCATCCTTTGCGAACTTTAACCCATAGGTCCAGGTAGACAGGTTTTGCAATAAAGTATTCTATCTCCGCTCTTGCAAGGCCACCTATTTTCTTTAATTTTTCGCCACTCTTGCCTATAATTATACTCTTTGCAGATTCTTTATCCACATATATTATGGCCTTTATATATGTTTTCCCCTTTTCTCTCTCTATAAACTCGTCTATGACCACTGCTGCTGTGTATGGTATTTCTTTACCACAGGTTTTAAAAAGTTTCTCTCTTATAATTTCACTGCAAAAAAATCGCTCGTCCCTATCTGAGAGCATATCCTCCGGATAGAATGGTTCTCCTTCAGACAGAAGACTTCTTATTTCATCCAGTAGTGTATTTATCCCTTCGCCTGTCAGGGCAGAGATGGGACAGATTTTTGTTATGTCTTGTATCTCTTCGTATCTGCCAACAAGAGAGTATAGAGAATCTCTCTTTTTTAAGAGGTCAATTTTATTTATTACCACAATTACAGGAATATCCTTTATCTTATAAATGAGTTCTTCCTCAATAATATATGGTTCAACCATAACCATTACGACATCTGCTCCCGCAAGACTTGAAAATGCCGTCTTTATCATAACTTTTTGCAGTTTGTAATAAGGTTTGATTACTCCGGGAGTATCCACAAAAACTATCTGTGAATTTTCATCGGTTAGTATGCCGAGAATCCTATGGCGTGTAGTTTGAGGTTTGTCTGATACAGCACAAAGTTTCTTTGCAAGAACTCTGTTCAGAAATGTGGATTTACCTACATTTGCTCTACCAAGTATTGCACAAAATCCCGATTTCATAGGCGCGATTTAGATTTCCATTATAAAAAACTTAACCACAAAGAGCACAGAGATTGTGACCCATTAATTTCTATTTTTTGACGCCCCGCCGATGGCGGGATGACTGATTAACACTGATTATTTTATTTTCAAAGAATTATTTCTTTTGTTTATCTGTAAACATCTGCGTTAATCTGTGTCTAACTTCTTTTTTAGACGCTGATTTACGCTGATTAACACTGATTATTTTTTTAAAGAAATATTTTATTTATCTGTGAACATCCCTGCCTGCGGCAGGCAGGTGTGGTTAATTTTAGTCCTTGTATCAGATTATATCATAAAATTTAAGGAATGTCAAGGTTTTTATAATGGGTTTTGTAGAGTATTGAAAAGTCTAATGTAGGGACAGGTCTTTAGACCTGTCCAAAAAATGGACAGACCTGAAGGTCTATCCCTACAGTTTGTTCCTATTTACTTTTTTTCTTGACAAATTAAAATTTTTGTGTTATAATTGACCATTTGGTCGAAAAATTGACCATTCGGTCGAAAAAACTACAAATATTATGAATATAAGAAAATCAAGAGAGAGGGAGGAAAGAAAGAACACAATACTAAAAGCAGCGATGAGGGTATTCTCTACGAAAGGATTCGTCACCACTACCATGAATGATATTGCAAGAGAGGCAGGATTTTCCAAATCTGCTCTCTATTTTTATTTTGGGAGCAAGGAGGAGATATTCATCGAGATTATAAAGAAAATTATAACTGATTTCAAGGAATTCATTGAAAAACTTGGAAGAGAAACGATACCCACTACAGAGAAGATAGAGAAGTTATTTAATACAGTTCTTAATTATGTGGAAGAAAAGAGAGAGATTATCACGATACTGTATTCAGAAACACATAGTCTTTACTCCTTTAAAGGGAAGAGGTTCAAGGGGATTTTGCAAAAGTACAAGGGGTTCTTCATAAAAGGGATGAAGTCCATACTGTCTCAGGGGATAGAGGAAGGAACCATACAAGACTGTGACACGGAACTTCTCGCCACTGTATTGAGGGGTATGTTGACATCGTTTGTAATCTATCGTATGAATGGTGGTAAGAAGACAAACAAAGATTGTGTTGAGTTTGTTATAGATACCCTGAGGAACGGACTGATAAGGGAAGAGAGAGGAGAAGGGAAAAGAGAGAAGGGAGATGGTTGAACTCCGAGATTAACTTTGAATAAAGCCGGGGGGTATAATGAGAAGGATCTTAATGGGCGTTACAGTTACTGCCGTTTTTCTAACGGGAGTAGGGGTTTTTGGAGAAGACAGCACTTCCACATACAAAGATTCTCTCTTTCTTACACTCGAGGATGCTCAGAAAATATCAATGGAACAAAACCAGACAATCCTTATAGCGAAAGAGAGATTGATAGAGAAACAGGCTGGCATTGGTACTGCGAGGGCAGGATTTCTGCCATCAATATCGTTTCAGGGAAGTTATACAAGGCTTGGTAAAATTCCTGCATTCTCTATGGCTATTCCTCAATATACACTTACTCCACTGGGTGTTTATGACATATTAGGAAACCCTATTGGTTATACTGACCCTGTAATGATTATGACTGGAGTGGATAGTATGGAACTCGAAATGGGAAAAAGTGAGAACTATCTTTTTCGAGGTTCCCTCCAGCAGCCATTATTTACTTGGGGAACCTTGCTCAACTCATATAGAATAGCCTCAATATCCCTTGAGATAGAAAGGGAAAACTATAACAAGACAGAAAACGAGGTTAGACTGCAAGTGACACAGAGTTTTTTGGGCACAGTGCTTGTACAACAGACTCTCGACCTTATGGAGGAGTCATATGCCCAGATGCAGAGACACCTTGAGCAGGTGGAGAAACTCTACGAGAACGGTATGGCAGAGAGGCTTGACTTCCTGCGTGCGAGGGTAGAACTTTCAAACATACATACACAGGTTGTGAGAGTGAGGGGGCAGGTGGATATTGCAACCTCGGCTTTGAAGTCCCTTCTCGCCTTACCACAGGATGTAGAGTTGATACTGGAGGAAGGACTGGAATATGAACCGTACGAAATAGGACTTGAAGAGGCAATGAAGATAGCAGTTGAGAAAAGACCTGAGATTATTGCAATGAGACTGACGAAGGAGATGACAGAGAAGGCGCTCTCAATTGAGAGGGCGCGGAATAAACCAAAACTCGCCCTTGTCTATAATTATGATTATAAAAAGCCACTAAGGATGATGGAGAATAAGTGGGGAACTGACTGGAACATAACGCTTGCCCTCTCTTTGCCCATATTTCAGGGAGGGTCATATATATCAAAGGTAAAACAGAGAAAGGCACAACTGAAGCAGGTGGAATACGGGCTTTCTCAGTTTGAGGATGTAGTTAGGCTTGATGTTAAATCCTGTTGGCTTGCAGTCCAACAGGAGAAGGAGATACTCGCATATCAGGAAGAAAATGTGTCCCGGGCAGAAGAGGCGCTGAAGCTTGCAGAGGAGAAATATAGAAACGGTATGATAACAAATCTTGAGTATATGGATATCCAGCTCGTCCTTACTAGAGCAAAACTTGAGTGGGTCTCTTCCATTGCAAATTACAATATAGCAATGGAGAAACTTATTGTTGCAATGGGAGGATGATAAATTTGCAGGGTGTTAGTCGGTGGCATAATAGTGAAATAAGGAGGTAAAGATGCGAAAGGTAATTTGGTGGATTATCTCGATTTTTATACTCTCTGGAATCGGATTTCGGATTTGGGAGTCGAGACAAAGACAGAGAATTACCTACAGGAGAGAAGCTACAGTTACTCCAGTAGCTGTAACCCAACCAAGAACTGGAGGAATAAGCTCTACTCTCTCCTTTATTGGGAACATAAAGGGCGAGGATCAGGTACAGGTATTCTCGGAAGCACCCGGTAAACTTATAAGATACACAGTAAATGAAGGTGACAGAGTGAATAAAGACCAAGTGATAGCCCTTGTGGATAGGTCAATCACCGGGATGGAGTTTGAACCAGTAAGGGTTAAGTCGCCCCTATCGGGAGTAATTGGGAAACTTTTTTTAGATCAGGGAAGTAGCATCGCACTGCAACTACCAGTAGCGATGGTGGTGAAGATGGATAGAGTAAAGGCGGTATTCAATATAGGGGAAAAGGATTTGGCAAAGGTAAGGAAAGGCATGGTTGCAGAAATAAAGGTTGATCTATATCCAGATGAAGTTTTCAAAGGAACAGTGACAAGAATAAGTCCTGTGATAGACCCTCTATCAAGAACTGCCCTGTGCGAGGTGCTTATTCCCAATCCAAAGCACAAACTTAAGCCGGGTGCGTTTGCTGAGATTGACCTTGTTGTGGAGAATCGTAAATCCACAATACTTCTACCTCGAGATGCAGTGATTTGTGACCTTGAGAAGAATATTTACTATCTCTTTGTGGCAGAAGCTGGAAATGCAGTAAAGAAAGAAATTGAAATTGGTATTACGGCTTCGGATACGGTGGAGATCAGATCTGGTATAACCAGTCAGGATAAGATAATAATCAAGGGCCAGTACTACCTTAAGGGTGGAGAGAAGATAGAAATCATAGATTAGATAACTGGAGGCGATTATGTGGAACTTAGCAATTAAAAGAGGAGTAACATTTACTATGCTATTCCTTGCTATTATGGGTATTGGTATAGTTTCTTTGCTAAGACTCTCACCAGAACTTTTGCCAGATATAGAAATGCCAGTAGCAGGAGTGATAGCAACATATTCAGGTGTGGGACCAGAAGATATAGAGAATCTTGTAACAAAGCCCATTGAAGGAGCAGTTGCTACTGTTACTAATGTGAGCGAACTCACATCTATTGTAAGAGAGGGGCGAAGCGTGACTTTAATCCAATTTGCCTGGGGCACCGATATGGATATAGCGGCTGCGGATATAAGAGAAAAAATAGACCTCGTTAGAAGGTTCTTACCAGAAGAGGTAGAAAAGCCTATGGTAATAAAGTTCGATCCTACAATGATGCCTGTTATGGTTATGACACTCTCCGGCGAGTTGCCTCCCTGGGAACTCAGGAGAATAGCCGAGGATGAGATATCGCCTCGGCTTGAGCGAATTGAAGGTGTCGCAAGTACGACACCAATGGGTGGTCTAAAGCGTGAAATACAGGTGAATCTCGATAGACGCAGACTTGAGGCTTATGAGGTATCGGTAAATGCAATAATACAGGCACTTGGAGCAGCTAACCTTGCATATCCTGGTGGGAGTGTGAGTGTGGGGACAAGAGATTATACAGTAAGAACCCGTGGGGAATTTGAAACTGTAAAGCAAATAGAGAATGTTGTTATCTCCTATGCAAATGGTGTTCCTATAAGAATTGGGGATATAGCTGAAGTTAAGGATGCATTTGAGGAGAGACTCACAGATACAAGGATTAATGGCATTCCGGGTGTAGCAATTATGGTTCAAAAAACTTCTGGTGCTGTCACAGTAGATGTGTCAAGCAGGGTGAAAAAGGAATTATCACGCATAAAGGAGAGACTTCCATCTGGAGTTACCACAGGTACAGTGATGGACCAGGCGACCTATATCAATAAGGTAGTCGGAAACGTTGTACAAGTTGCAATCTTAGGAATAATACTTGCAGTCCTTATCTTGTTTGGATTCCTTGTTAATTTTAGAAGTACAGCCATTATTGCAGTTGCTATACCTGTCTCCATAATTGGCACATTTATAGTGATGGACGCTCTGGGTATAACACTTAATATGATTTCAATGATGGGATTGGCTCTGGCAATAGGGATGTTAGTAGATAGCGCTATTGTGGTATTAGAAAATGTGTTTAGGCATAGGGAAGAAGGTATGGGAATGAGAGAAGCTGCTTCATTTGGAACTGGTGAGGTTGCTATACCAATTATCGCTTCAATTATCACTACTATATCTGTTTTCCTGCCAATAATTTTTATACCTGGAATGATAGGCATAATGTTTAGAGACTTAGCTATTACAGTATCTGTATCGCTCCTTGTCTCTCTTTTTGTGGCACTCACACTTATTCCACTCTTATGCTCAAGATTCTTAAGGTTAAGAGCCGAACATAAAAAGAGAGGTTGGATGGATATGCTGGAAGGTAAAATTAAGCTATTTTTCTCAAGGCTTGATGCAGGTTACGAGAAGTGGCTCAACCTGTGTCTTAATCATAAGCGCATAGTTGTGTTTGGCACAGTCGGTTTATTCTTCTTATCCATTTTTATAGTCTGGCCTCTCCGATTTGTAGGTACTGAATTCTTGCCAAAGATGGATCAAGGTATGATAATGATAAAAGTCGAATTGCCGCCAGGCACAAAACTTGAGGCCACAGAGCAGGTGGTAGCCGAGGTAGAGGATATTTTGAGTGAAGAGGTCCCGGAAATCAAAATGATTCACTCAACTATAGGTGGAAGTGGTATGGAAGCTATGTTCGGTGGTGGTGGCCGCACTCACAGGGCCACAGTGCAGGTTAAACTTGTGGACCTTACTGAGCGGGATAGGACCCAATGGGAGATTGAAGAAGCAATACGACCGAAACTGTCAAGGGTACCTGGTGTGGAGATAACTTTTGGTGGAGCCGAGCAGTACATGATGATGATGGGAATGAGTGAAGCTCCAATTAGCATAGAGATCTATGGCTATGATATGGCAGAGGCGGAGGTGATTGCAAAACAGGTCAAAGATATTGTGGCTCAGGTTTCTGGAACCAGAGATATAGAAATATCATTAGAGAAGTCAATGCCAGAGTTTAATGTAGTAGTTAATAGAGATAAAGCATCTACACTCGGACTTCCTGTTGCCCTCGTGGCGGATGCTGTATCATCTACTATAAGAGGAAAAGTAGCAATAAGATTTAGAGAAGGAGGAGACGAATTTAATGTAAAGGTAAGGCTTAGGGAAGAAGACCGTGAATCTTTTGAAGATTTGGTTAATATTCCAATCGCTACTCCTCTTGGCAAGCAGATATCGCTCTCCAGTATAGCCTACGCTAAACCAGCATTAGGACCAGTAACCATTGAGAGAAAAGGGCAGGAAAGACTTGTAACTGTGACTTGTGATTATGTGGGTAGAGACCTTGGAGGGGTGGCAAGAGAAATAGATGGGAGGTTATCCGAGCTCGCTCTTCCACCTGATTTCTCTATCCAAATGGGTGGTGAGGCAAAGGAACAGCGGGAGTCATTTAAGTGGTTTGCTTTAGCATTGATAGGAGCAGTCTTTTTGGTCTATATGATTATGGCTTCACTCTTTGAATCTTTATTAGACCCATTCATTATAATGTTTACCTTCCCATTAGCTATTATCGGTGTAATCTGGCTACTCTTCCTAACTAACACAACTTTTGGTGTAATAGCATTTGCTGGTCTTGTCCTATTAGCTGGCATTATAGTGAACAACGGTATTGTGATGGTTCACTATATAAGTTTAATCAGGAGGAGAGACAAGTTAGGAGTAAGGGAAGCTGTAGTTCTCGGTGGGCGGAGAAGATTGAGACCTGTGTTAATGACAGCACTCACAACCATTTTTGCAATGGTTCCATTGGCTATGGGGCTCGGCGAAGGGGCAGAGATAAGAATGCCAATGGCAAGGGCAGTCATAGGAGGACTAACAGTTGGCACCTTCCTCACACTCTTTTTAGTACCCATCATCTACGAGTCTTTTGAAAAATTAATTGGATCAAGAAAAAAGCAAGAGTAGGCGGGCAATTCACTGTTATTTTTTCCTTGACAAAGTACAAATAATATGATATAATCCTCTTATGAAAAAGAGGATTTTTAGTGGGGCTCAACCTACCGGCAGACTGCATATAGGTAACTATCTCGGTGCCTTGAAGAACTGGGCGCAACTCCAGAACAATTACGACTGTGTCTTTGGTATAGTTGATTATCACGCCATTACGGTTCCTTTCTCTCCACAGGAAATAAAGAAAAGAGTTTTTGATTGTGCCGTGGGGTTCCTCGCCTCTGGCATAGACCCCGAAAAATCCATAATAATGCTTCAGTCACTCGTCCCCCAGCATGCTGAACTCACCTGGATATTTAACTGTATCTCACCCGTACAAGAACTTATGAGGGTTCCAACCTTTAAGGAGAAAGCGTCCCAGCAGAAGGGTAATGTAAATATAGGACTGTTGGATTACCCCGTTCTTATGGCAGTAGACATACTTATATATAAGGCAGAATTTGTGCCTGTTGGAGACGACCAGATTCCGCATATAGAATTGACAAGGGAGATTGCAAGAGAATTTAACAAGAGGTTTGGAGAGACCTTTCCAGAGCCAAAGGAGATTGTGAGGCCAAGGATGCTTGGGCTTGATGGAACAAACAAGATGTCAAAGACGCTCGGTAACTGTATCTACCTCGACGAATCACCAGATGAAATATGGAAGAAACTCGCACCTGCAGTTACAGACACCAGGAGGAAAAAGAGACAGGATCCAGGAGAGCCCAATGACTGCAATATATTCAAATCCTACCATAAGGCATTTTCCAACAGAGAAGAACTTACATATGTTGAAAAAGGGTGTAGAAACGCCTCTATAGGTTGCCTTGACTGTAAGCGAATACTATTTGACAATATAGTCAAAGAACTTACACCCGTGAGAGAGAAAATAGAGAGATTCAAAGATAAAAAGGATTATGTGATGGATGTGATAATCGAGGGCTCAAAAAAGGCGGGAGTTCTGGCAGATGAAACATTAAGGGAAGTGAAGCAGAAAATAGGATTTGACTACTTGAGTTAAGGAGAGATATAATCTGCTGTTTACTATTTGACACCCTTATGAGAAATATTCGTACATTTTTAATTCTTTTTTCCCTGCTCATCTGTATATCACTTATCTCTCTTTTTGCTAGCACCTCACTTCCTTCCATTTCTATTGTCACCCAGTTGAGATTACCCAGGCTCATTCTGGCAATATTCGCCGGTGGTGCGCTTGGTATTGTCGGTTCCGCATTTCAGGGAATGTTACGCAACCCCCTTGCCGACCCTTATATAATAGGAGTCTCGGGAGGAGCCTGCCTCGGAGGCACTGTTGCAATTCTTTCCGGTCTCAGGCCTATTCAGATATTTGCATTTGCAGGAGCGCTTGTTACCATATTTGTTGTAGAAAAACTGGCTACAATTGCGGGCAGACTTGAGAGGGAGGCACTGCTCCTTTCAGGGGTTGTATGTGGCACACTTGCGGCGTCCCTTGTTATGCTATTTATGACAATTGGTGGCAGAAGTCTTGATGAAATGATATATCTCCTTATGGGTTGGCTTGGAGTTATATGGGACAAAAAACTTCTTATAGGATTCGTCGTTTCTGCGGTAATCGTTACCATTGCTTCTTTTATAATCTGGCTTCGTTCTCAAGAGTTAAATATTCTCTCCTTGGGGGAAGAAGAAGCAGTCTCCATAGGCGTGGATGTTGAACGCCTTAAAAGGGAGATATTTATACTTGGCTCAGTTATAGTAGGGCTTGTTGTTTCAATGTGTGGGGCAATAGGATTTATAGGTCTTATAGTTCCGCACATAACACGACTTCTTTTGGGCCCTAACCACCGTATTCTTATTCCTGGCTCTGCGATTATGGGTGCAATCCTTCTCGTTTTTTCAGATATGGTTGCGAGGGGTATCGCTGTATATGAACTTCCCGTCGGGGTTATTACCTCAATATTTGGCGTGCCATTTTTCCTCTATCTTTTAAGAAGAGGATAATCTGGATTTATAAGGAGAAATGGAGAATAAGGAAAAATGGAGAGCCTGCCTGCCGCAGGCAGGGATGAATTTAATTTTTGCACGGTTATAAACCGTGCCTACATGTAGGCACAAATTCAATTTGTGCAATTGACTGCGGTTAATTTTGTATATTTGATATATTTTTATATATGCGGATATTGATGGTATCAGATGTATATTACCCCCATCTTGGGGGTGTTTCGGAACATATATATCATATGTCCTGTGAACTAATGAAGAAAGGGCACACTGTTACTATAATGGCTCCGCATATGGATAGGGATGATGAGGTAAATAGATTTCCTCCGGTTGTAAGGGTTGGAAAGGCTTTGCCTATCTTGGTAAATCGTTCCCGTTCACAGATTGCAGTTACATGGGATATACAAAAACAGGTAAACGAAGTGGTTAAAGGAGGATTTGATATAATTCATATTCACAGTTTTGTGCCCGTACTTCCAATTCTTGCGTTAAAATATTCCGATACTAGGAATGTCATCACTGTTCACGCAGCCTACGACAGGAGTCTTGCGTATGAGATGTCAAAGAGGTATTTAATGAAATATTTTAACAAACTTGATGCGAGGATAGCCGTCTCAGAGATTGCAGAGAAGTCTATATCAACGTTTTTCCCCGGCAGGTATATAATAATTCCGAATGGAGTGGATATAGAGAGATTTAATCCAGAAATTGAGCCTCTACCGGAACTCAAAGGGAGATTTAATATACTCTTTGTTGGCAGATTTGAACCCAGAAAGGGGTTGAAATACCTTCTTTCTGCATTTCCAACGATAAAGAGGGAAGTGCCCGATGCAAGACTTGTCATAGTTGGCAGTGGTAGTTTTGAGGTTCCCAGGAGATACTCAAATGATATAGTTCTACGAAAATGTGTCCATCTATCACAAATTCCCCGATTCTATGCTTCCGCTGATGTGTTCTGCAGTCCTGCGACCGGGAACGAAAGTTTTGGGATTGTGCTTCTCGAGGCTATGGCAAGCGGAGTGCCTGTTGTAGCATCCTCTATACCGGGTTACAGGTGTGTTATAAAGGATAGTAATACGGGAGTGCTCGTGGAAAAAGAAAACCCGCAGGCAATAGCATCCGCCATCGTAAGACTTGCAGAGAATAGGGAATTACGAGAAAGGCTGGGGAGAAGGGGCAGAGAGTATGCTGTTGGATTCTCCTGGAAGAGGGTAACTGACAGGGTGGAAAGAGTTTACAAATCGCTATTTGTTCAACCAGATAAAGTAATTTAAATTAGAGGCATCCTATAAAGATCAGGATGTCTGATTACAGAACGAATAATAACCTGTTGTTATAGAGTTTACACTGGATAAGAGCCAGAATTTGTTGTTGAAGACGGAATCATAGTTGAAGTTAAGGCAGTAACTGGCAATATCCCGGATGTTTTTAAATATTAAGTGCTTTCTTATTTAAAGGCATCTGCTCTAAAAGTTAATCCCAGATTATGCGTTAAGAAACCACAAGATTATCACAAGAGTAGCACAAGATGGGTCAATAAAAGAACTTACAGAAATTACCTGTCTACCGACAGGTAGAAATGTTTTTCACCCAAAAGGTGAATGCCCATGTTCTTTAAGACCCTTATATAATCTGTGAATATCTGTGTTCATCTGTGGTTAACGCATATTTTGAGATAATTTCTTAGTTAATTTTGACAATGAGAGTTGCCGGGTAAAGGCTGACTTTTTAATCTGTGTAATCGTATTCTAAAATCTGTGTAATCAGGTATAATGAATATTATACCAGGAGAAGGTATGTTGTCATTTCAGCAAGAGGTGGAAGAGGTAAAAGAGAAGATAAATGAAAGGCTTTTTAGATTTCTTGAAGATAAAAAAAGGGTAGCAGGCGATTGGTATAACAAAAAATTGTATAGTCTCCTTATTGATTTTGCTATGAGAGGAGGGAAGAGACTTCGCCCAATTCTTATGGTAGAGGCTTACAAGGCATCCGGGAGAGAAAATATAGATGCCATAATGAATGCTTCACTTTCTATGGAATTTGTTGAAAATTACCTCCTTATCCATGATGATATTATTGACAGAGATGATACAAGACGAGGAGGACCAAGTTTTCATAAGATGGTAGAGAGATTTATGGAAGAAAAGGATAGAGAATTAGTACAAGACCGAGATTTTACCCACTTTGGTCTTTCCTGTGCATTGATAGGCGGTGATGTGTTTTCATCTCTGGCACTTTTGCCAATTCTGGAATCCCCATTTCCCAGCAGAATGAAGGCAATGGCTCTTAAGGAATTTGCCCTTGCATGCGAGCAGTGTTTCAGGGGAGAACTTATGGATATAATTCTGGAAAAACGCGGAGATGTGGATGAAGATGAATTTATCCGTATGGTGGACTTAAAAACGGGAAGTTATACCACCTGTCTGCCTCTCGTTCTTGGAGGAATATTTGGAGGACTTAAGGATCTTAAAATGCTCGGGGAATACGGAAAATTTATTGGAAGGGCTTTTCAGATAACCGATGATATCCTTGGCACATTTGGCGACGACAAAAAAACAGGCAAACCCACATCGTCCGATATAAGACAGGGTAAGAAAACCCTTTTAGTTATCTATGTATTTAAAAATGCTGGATCAAAGGAGAGAAAGTTCTTGAAAGCTAAATTAGGTAGTAATGTGAGTGAAGATGATATAGAAAGAATAAAAAATATTATGGTAGATTGTGGTGCAGTTGACTATTCACAGAAGAGAATTGAATATTATACAGAACTTGCACGAGAATCCCTTCTTTCGTCGCCTCTTAAATACAAAGGTTTCTTTCTGCAGTTTATAGATTATCTAAAAAAACGCAAATTCTAACCAACTTACATAATCTGTATTTTTTCTACCTGTATCGTACCACACGATTTTTCTCCTTGACAGCATAGGAAATTATACCACGAATGCACACGAATGGTACTCACCCCGTTAGATAGCATCCCATTAGATAGCGAGCATCTCACGGGGCGGGTTACACAAAGTTAATTTTCCTTGACAATTGCCGAAAAATGTGTTATAATAATACATTCAAGTAAATTGACCGTATGGATTCTTTCACCGTAAAAGACGATTTTATTCAAAACAGGAGGTAAGATTTATGGGGAGAAAAAGGTATGATGCAAAACACATTCATGTTTTGAAGGGGCTTGAGGCAGTAAGAAAGATGCCTGCTATGTACATCGGTGATACGGGGAAGATAGGTCTGCATCATCTTGTATTTGAAGTAATAGACAATTCAATAGATGAAGCGGCAGTAGGTGAATGTAACAGAATTAATGTTATAATTCATAAAGATAACTCAATATCAGTAAAGGATAATGGTAGAGGAATTCCTGTAGATATTCATAAAATTGAAAAACGTTCAGCACTTGAGGTAGTGATGACATCTCTACATGCAGGAGGGAAGTTTGATCACAAGGTTTATAAGGTATCAGGTGGGTTACACGGAGTAGGTGTTTCGGTTGTAAATGCCCTTTCAGAGTGGTTGGAGGTATGGGTAACTAGAGATGGGGGAGTTTTCTATCAGAGGTACGAAAGAGGTAAACCCGCAAAGGATGTAAAAAGGATTAAAGATGTAGATGTAAAGGAAAGCGGAACAACTGTTAAATTTTTTCCCGATCCGGAAATATTTAAGACGATAGACTTTAGCCCAGAGATAATTGCTGAAAGGGAAAGAGAACTTGCATTCTTAAATAGGAAGGTAACACTTACGCTGGAGGATGAAAGGAACGACTTAAAAAAGGAATTCTGCTATGACGGAGGAATAAGTGAGTTTGTCATTTATCTTAATAACGGTAAGACCGCCTTATCACCAGTTATATATTTCAAAGATGAAAAGCAAGATGTAGAGATAGAGATAGCTATGCAATACACAGATTCATACAGTGAAAACATACTTGCATTTGCAAACAATATACTTACAAGGGAAGGTGGAACGCATCTTATCGGGTTTAAAAGCGGATTAACAAGGGTAATAAACGAGTTTGTAAAGAAAAATAATGGTAAAGAATCCATTCAGGGTGAAGATGCAAGAGAAGGACTTACTGGGGTTATATCAGTGAAACTTTCAGAGCCCCAATTTGAAGGACAGACAAAGATGAAACTGGGTAATACAGAAGTGAAGGGATTGGTCGAATCCAGTATGAATAGTTATCTTAATATGTACTTTGAGGAAAATCCGCAGGTGCTGGATAAGATTATTAAAAAGATAAGTGCAGCAGCAAAGGCAAGAATTGCAGCAAGAGAGGCGAGGGAACTCGCTCGGAGAAAGGGAGCGCTTGATATATCTCCACTGCCAGGCAAACTTGCTGATTGTATTTCAAAGGAGGTGAAATCAGCTGAGTTGTTTCTTGTGGAAGGGGATTCTGCGGGTGGTTCAGCAAAACAGGGTAGAGACAGAAATTTTCAGGCAATATTACCACTTAAAGGCAAAATATTGAATGTTGAAAAGTCAAGAATAGGTAAGATCTTGTCAAATGATGAGATAAAGACAATGATATCTGCGATAGGAATAGGGTTTGAGGATGAATCCCCCAATACTGGGGGAGAGGTGCTTGAGAGATTGAGATATGGTAAAATCATTATTATGGCAGATGCCGATATAGATGGTGCCCATATATGCACGCTTTTGCTTACATTCTTCTACCGTTACGCAAAAAGGCTTGTAGAAGAGGGTTATCTTTATATTGCACAACCACCATTGTACCATATAAGGATAAAGAATACTGTGACTTATGCCTATTCTGAGGAAGAGCTTGCCAAAATAGTAGAAGAACACGTGGATAGAATTGATATTCAGAGATACAAGGGACTGGGTGAAATGAACCCTGAGCAATTATGGGAAACAACTATGAATCCTGAGAACCGGATCTTAAAGAGTGTGACAGTAGAGGACCTTATTGAAGCGGACA
>Ga0066636_10000854_pt1 | contig 17951 bp, 14 predicted proteins | sample CryGeyCG2014_080_2_FD_62736 | JGI IMG/M metagenome (GOLD analysis project Ga0066636, IMG submission 62736) | Groundwater microbial communities from aquifer - Crystal Geyser CG07_land_8/20/14_0.80 | ecosystem: Environmental > Aquatic > Deep subsurface > Groundwater | place: USA: Utah: Grand...
GGGTTGAAAGGGGAGAAAAGATGTCCTTTCTTGGCGCTCGGTAGTCAGTTGTGTGAGCTACCGGACGCTGAAGCGATCCGGCGTCTAATGTCGAAGAATTTACGAAAGGATGCAGTAGTTCGGCAAATTCAGATGGACACCAAATGTAGGAGACGCCTCCTACCCACCAAAACTGCAAATTTGCCAAACTACAGTTGCTGAGACAACCGTCTTTGGTGGTAAAATGACTTCCGCATGAACTGCTACTACTGTGACAAAATCCGCGTGGTGGACGCAACCTACGTCCCGACTGAGGCGACACACGACCTCGCGTCTGGCGCGCCGCGATGCGCGCGTCACTGGCGCTTTCTGTGTGGCAACTGCGGTGAACCACGTCACTTCATGTCGATGGCGTGGTGCGAGAAGGGTGGAGAGCTTTTCTGTAGTTGGTGTGCCAGTGACAGGCGGGAAGTCACCGCGAATTTCTGGGGATGGGAATACTATTTTGAGTACCAGTCGCCCTTCACGGGGCAGTGGTGTGCCGCGCTCGACAGGCTCGAATTCGAGGGGGGGTTCCCGTTCCCACGAGGAGAAGACCTGGCAAACGCTTTGTCACCGGAGCTGCAACTCGTCCGTTACCCCGTGCGCGAAATACAGTCGCGGCCGGAAGGCAACTTCCGCGATGAGGATGCGCGGAAGAACTGGAATCGAAACGCAGCGCGTTGGGACGCCGGCTACGATGAGGACGGTGACGACAACCGGCGGTATCAGAGCGACGAGCCGATGCTCGACATGTTGGGGGATGTGCAGGGTTTGGACTTGCTGGACGTGGGTTCAGGCAATGGTTACCTCTGCCGCAAGCTGACGCGGCGCGGCGCGCGGGTTACGGGGGTGGAGCTTTCCGACGAATTCGTCCAGATCTCGCGAGAGGAGGAAGACCAGGAACGCATGGGGTGTGTCTATCATCGAGGATCGGCTTCCGAAATGTCGTTTCTGTCCGACGCGTCGTTCGACCGCGCAGTCAGCAACTACGTTCTAATGGATTTACCGGACTACGCGTCGGCCGTCAGGGAAGTGTTTCGTCTGCTTCGCCCGGGGGGCGCTTTTGTGGTCGTCATCAGTCATCCCTGTTTCTCCTGCGGCCCCTGTGGGTGGGACACGCCGGCGCAGGATTCCCCCAGGCGGGAGGACCGTCTGGCTTTCCGCGTAGACCACTACTTCCATCGTGGTCCGACCCTGGGACAGTGGGAGGGCTTCGATCCGGTGTTGAGCTTCCATCGTCCGCTGCGCGACTATTGGGAGACGTTCGCGGGAACCGGGTTCACGGTGACGGGCTTCGAGGAACCAAGCATCACCCCACGTGGCCGCAGAGAACTGCCGCGCTCCCGCGTCATGCACGCGCTGCGAGTTCCGTATTCGTGCATCTTCCGACTGGAGAAGCCCACACGGTGATTCGCTCATCTGTGATTCCGTTGACGATCAGATCCATCAGTCACAAATAGAAGAGGTCGAAACACATGCAGTACCGCACTTTCGGACGCCTCGGTTGGCAGGTATCACAAATTGGGCTCGGCGCCGCGTGGCTGGGGCACGATCCAAAAGGATCGAGGTCTACGGACGCGTTTGTCGAGGTGGTGCACAAAGCTCTCGACGCGAACATCAACTACATCGACACCGCGAGGTACTACGGGCGATCCGAGGAGATTCTTGGTGACGCACTGCAAGGTGTCACAAGAGACTATTACCTTGCGACGAAGGCCGGTCCCAGGCTGGAGAATGCCGACTGCACAGGTGACGCTGTATTGAGCAGTTTTGAGACCAGCCTGAAGCTGCTGCAACGGGACCGCGTGGACCTGCTCCAACTCCACGAAGTGAATACTGTTCCCTGGGAGAACATTATGGGCCCCGGCGGCGCGCTGGAGGCGTTGCTGAAGCTGAAAGCTGAAGGAGCTGTGACCGGCATTGGTGTTACCGGCCGCAAGCCGGAGTTTCTTGCGAAGCTGATCGATACCGGGGAATTCGACAGCGTGCTGAGCTATTGCGATTACGATCTGACAACCGCCTTGGCGCGGGACGCGTTGATCCCCGTTGCCGGGAGGCGCAGTGTTGCGGTCATTCTCGGCTCACCGTTGCGATGCGGTGGACTCGCGCCGGGTTGCCTTGATAGAATTGAGAGACAACCAGCGGAGATGCAGGACAAGATTCTCCGACTTGCTGAGGCTTTCAGCGATTCTCGCGGGTCCCTGCACCACGCCGCTCTTCGTTATCTTTGGGGCGACCCCGATGCGTCTACCGTCCTCTCCGGCGTCGCGTCGGAAGATGAACTGGAAGATGTTTTCATGGCGTATAAGGAAGGTCCGCTCGGAGAGGAAGAGCTTGCGTTCATCGCACAGTTGCAGGAATCGACGGGTGATCGCTCGGAAGGGCAAAGCTCGTAGAGTGGGTACTGTCTGAGAAGCTTTGAGAGGAGATCAACTTACGACCACACAGCAGAGGAACGATCCACTATCCTGGTGGAGAGAAGCGCGATTTGGCATGTTCATCCACTGGGGAATTTATGCGCTTCCTGCAGGGGAATGGAAGGGGGAGCGGATACCGAGCCTCGGTGAGTGGATCATGCGCAATGCGAAGATCCCAATTGAGGAATACGCGAGAATCGCGGGAAAGTTCAACCCCGTTAGGTTTGATGCCGAGGAATGGGTATCCATCGCCAGGGAGGCGGGGATGAAATACCTGGTCATTACTGCCAAACACCACGATGGTTTCGCGATGTTCAAGTCGGAGTGCCCGTACAACATCGTGGACGCGACCCCTTACGGGAAGGACGTGATGGAGGCACTCGCCGCGGCGTGCGCAAAAGCCGGTATTCGATTGTGCTTCTACTACTCACAGGCGCAGGACTGGCACGCTCCCGGTGGCGCGGGACACTGGGAAGAAGATGACGGCACCGGCTGGACCGCGCAGCCGGTAAACGCAGAACGCTTTGCGCAGTATATCGAAAAGAAGGCCAAGCCGCAGGTCAGGGAATTGCTGACTCAGTATGGGCCCATCGGGCTGATCTGGTTCGACACGCCGGTGGCGATCACGAAGGAGCAAAGCTCGGAGCTGCGGGATCTCGTTCACTCGGTGCAACCAGCGTGCCTGGTCAGCGGACGCGTCGGTCACGACGTGGGCGATTATGGCAGCCTCGGCGACAACCAGCATCCCGCGGGCCCGCTGGAGGGCGACTGGGAAACGCCGTGCACAATCAACGATACGTGGGGTTACAAGCACTACGACGAGAACTGGAAATCGGTGGATTACCTGATTGAGCTTTTGGTGAACTGCGCCTCCAAGGGGGTCAACTATCTGCTGAACGTCGGGCCGACGGCGGAGGGAGTTATCCCGGAAGCGAGCGTGGAGCGCCTGAGGGCTGTGGGGCAGTGGCTGAAAGTCAACGGTGAAGCCGTCTACGGGACCCTCGCCACGCCATTCCCGCAGGACTTCGACTGGGGACGCGTCACCTGCAAGCCCGGACGAATCTACCTGCACATCATGAAATGGCCCGAAAAGAAGCTGCTCCTCGCAGGATTGCGGAACCGGGTTCTAAACGCGCGATTGCTGGCCGACGGGCGGGAGTTTGTCCGCTGCTCCCAGACACACGACGAAGCAAGCGAATACCGCCTGCTCGAACTGACGCTTCCTGCACAGGCTCCCGATTCCTGCGTCTCCGTCGTCGTGCTGGACATCGAAGGAGATCCCGATGTCGAGCCACTACCACTCGAACAGCCCGATGGCGCCATCCTGCTTCCGGCCTACATGGCCAACCTGAGCGGCCCGGAAGGCGTGCAGATCGACCGCGCTGGCGTCGTCAGCGGTTGGACCAGCGAAGAAACCGAGCTTTCCTGGCAGTTCAAAGTGAGGCAGGGCGGCAGGTACCGCGTACTGGTGCAGACGATGCTACACCGGGGCGATCCGAAGATCATCGGGAACCACCAAGTCGCTGTTGCCGTGGGCGACGCTTCCACCAGTGGAGTTGCGGGAGTCAAGGATATCATCATGGACGAGTCGGTGAATCTGTGGCATCGGGCGGAGAGCGACATCGGCGAGATCGAGGTAGCTGGAACCGGCGTGAAGACGCTCACGCTGAAGGCGGACGCGATCGAGAAGGAAGCCCGTAAGGGGCTGACGGTGTGCGGAGTGCGGCTGGTGAAGCAGTAGTATTGGCTTGCTGGAACGTTCACATGCTGTCGCCTGAGAAGATGATTGCGGTAAGTTGACCATGCCGGACACCAGTATCAGCCTCAACTTCATGCCGGCGTTCTGCAAATAGGCATATTGGCCTCACGTACGGCGACCCTTACTATTGCGACCCCCGAGGTGTCGGGGTTTCCGCTGCGCTCCAACATTCGCCCATTCGCCCATTCGCCCATTCGCTCATTCGCTCATTCGCTCATTCGCCCATTCGCCCATTCGCCCATTCGCTCATTCGCCCATTCGCCTATTCGCCAATTCGCTCACTCCCGCCAGTACGTGCGGAACTTCTCCAGCGCGCAACAGAGCGCGTCAATGTTCTCGGCTGAGGTTGGCGGGTAGATGCCTGCGATAAATTCCAACCCACCTTCGGGCGCGCCCAGCTTACGAGTCTCCTCCTCGATGAGGTCGTGAATTTCCTGACGGGTTCCATACGGGACAACGGACTGTCGGTCGATATCCAGCCGAATGCACATCCGCCCTTTCACCTCTCGCGTAAGATTGTCGATCCCGTTGCAGAGGTCCTGAGGGTTGATGATGTCGACGCCCGCTTCGATGAACTCGTCCATCAGTTCCATGATATGTCCGTCGCTGTGCTGCGCCACGAGCACCCCAGCCTCCTTACAGGGCTGCATCAATTGCCGGTAGGCGGGAGTAATCCACTTGTTGAACGTACGAGGGCTGATGACCGAAGCCGTCTGGGTCCCAAGGTCTTCAGCGAAGTTGAACAGGTCGATCCCGAAGGAAAGCCATTTCTGCACAAATCGCAGGTTGTAGTTGTTGATGATGTCAATGAGTTTCTGCAGCTCGGGCGGCTCAGTGGCGAAGTCCATCATCAGGTTCTCGAACTCTCGGAGATAGTAGAGGCGCATGAAAAGGTATCCATGGCTGACGCCGCCGCACGCCAATCTGCCCTGCAGTTTCGCGTTTTCGATGTTGCGCTGCGACTGCTCCCACTGTGCAGGGCCGAACTCCCACTGCTCCATGGGATCGGGGGGCTGATACGACTCCAGTTTGCTCCAGTCGTCGAGAGGATGTCCTTCCACTATCCCTATCAGCCCATCAATTTCTGCGCGCCACACACAGCCCCAGCAGTCGGTTGTCAGTGATCCTGCCTGCCGTTCCAGCGAGAAGTTTGAGAATCCTCTTTGCCCCTTCTGGTAGCCCGGGAAGATGGTCGGATGTCTGAGCACAACTTCTTCCGCATCGTGACGCAACTCATCCCACGACGCGCCGGAAATCACGACACTCGTCGGGATCCACTCCGGCCCGGAAAATGTGGCTGTCCGTAGGTAATTCTCGCGATCTGACAATGGCATGGTTGTTCCCCCGCAAGCTTTGGTGAGTCACCCGGCGGTTACGTGCAAGGTGCGTTCGTGTTCCCAACTCGCGTTGGCTCTCCTACTTCGCCGACCTGCCCGTTTCCTGCTCAAACCATTCGTCGAAGTTGTACATCGGCGACCAATTCAGCAGGCGCTTCGCCTTGGACAGATCATACACTCCCGGCAACCATCCGCCTTCGTATCCCCGCTCAATCAGCCAGTCGTAGGCGTTGGGCCAGTGCATCTTCACCAGTGGACGCAGGTCCCGATCCTTCTCCAATTCCACGAGGTCTTCGGTCCCATACGGAACCCTGTTGGTGATGTAAAAAGCCTCAAATCGGGCCAACGGCTCTGGCGGCTCCCACATTCCGGCAAGGACGCGCACCGCAGCAACGTGTGCCGCTGTCACGTCGTCGACGACAGCGTATGCCGCCGTCAGACTGAATCCCGTCTGCAGATTCGGCTTGGGCATGAACGCTGGAGGACGCAGCGCGATTGTCTGGATCAGTCCCTTGTCCGCGAAGAGACGCGCGATATCCTCTTGCGCGTGTTTAGTGAAGCTGTAGAGGTCGCCCAAGGGGAACACCTGGTCTTCCTTGACCGGGCAGGCAGAAGCGGGGATGTTTCCGTAACCCGTGGCGGCAATACTGCTGGTCAGCACAATTTTGTTGACCCCGACGTCGGCCGCCTGTGCGTAGAGGTTCCACGTTCCCTTGACATTTGCGTCAACGTACTGGGCGTCCGTATACTTTTTCCATGGATGGATGGACGCGCAGTGAACGATCACGTCCGCTCCGTCGAGACCTTCCTGCACGGCGTCGGCATCAGTCAGGTCGACCTTTGCCACCTCGCACGCGTCGGACACCGATGAGGGCGGGTCAGCAATGTCCCACCCTCGAACGGCAAACCCGTCCTTCACCAACTCCGCCACCACGTGCGAACCCAGATGCCCCGCCGCGCCGGTGACCAATACCCGGAATTCGTCCATTTGCTTTTCCTACTCCGAATTTGTCCGATTACCCCATCGCCCAGTTTCCCAATGACCCTCGTCTTCACCACGGTTTCTGCATTGTTGGGAAGAGTGTCATGTCGAAAATATTGACATTTTCCGGTGCGGTTACCGCGTGCAATATAGCTTCCGCGACAGTCTCCGGACGAAGCCAATCGGGGCGCGGCTCTCGCCTGGGATTCGTGAGGGGCGTATCAACGGCTCCCGGACAAACCAGCCCGACCGCGATCCTGCTCCCCGATCCATGCAACTGCCGCGCAACGGACTCGGTCAGTCCCCTCAACCCATATTTGCTGGCGTTGTATGCTCCGCCATCGCCTGCTTCAGTCCAATGCGACCGAACTGAACCCACGTTGACAATTCTGCCCACGTCACCATTCTCTTTCATAATGTGGATGGCGTGTTGCATACACGCAAATACAGCGACTACGTTCAATTCGATACAGGCGCGAAATCTTTCGACGGATAGGTCTTCCACCGGCCCAAACGGAGCGATACCGGCGTTGTTAATGAGGATGTCCAACCGACCATGCGTCTCTCGAACTTCCCCAAACAAATGACTAATGAAATCCTCCCTTGTGACATCGCCAGCGATGCACTCGGAAATCCCTCCCGAAGATGAGATACCGGTCTGCACCTCCTGCAAATCACTTGGGGTCCGTGCCACGAGTATCACCGTCGCCCCATACCGCGCCAGCGCTTCGGCCGTGGCGCGTCCAATGCCCTTGCCCGCGCCTGTGATGAGTGCGATCTTCCCTTCAAGTTGAGTGTGCAGCGATCTTCCCTCCGGTCCATGGAGCCCGTGCGCGGCTGAAGCGTCGGTCCCTGAGCATCGGCATACGTGACCGCAGCATCATCGCACACCGACAGTTGACGGTCAAGTTGATATGCACCGTTGATTCGCGCTGGAACGCAAGCCACAATCAAGCAGATTCGCCATTTTCCATACTCAGCTTCAGGGGAGAGAATAGATGATCCACGGCAGGACATGTATCATCGTCGGGGCGGGAGGCAAGGCGGGCACGAACCTGGACTTGCTGTTGCAGGCGAAAGGCAATCAGGTGATCGCCGCTTTGGGGTTTGCGGCGCCGATTTTCCGGATGAGCCTACTTCACCCCACACAACTGCATCACTAACAGTTCCATCGTCATGCGCGGGTTGTGCAGAGGGGTCTGTTCGCCCGGTGCCACAATCCCTTTGAGTGACAAGTCCGCCTTCAGAAGGCGATTAAAAGCTCGCGTAATGTCCTCTTCGGTGAATAACCCCGCCTGCTGGATAAGCTTGCGCGCCAACCAGGATTGACTCTTCAACGTTGGGAGGATGTTGTGAGTGCGGGGAAGCTTCTCCGTCACCTTCGGAGGGATTGCGGATGCGGGGCCGGGAAGGTATCCCAATTCCATGAGCCACTTTGCCTGTGCAAGCATGCGGAACTGCCGTGTCAGCATCCCGAGGATGGAGTGCGTACTGTCCGCTTCCTGCAGCAACTCATCCAACACTCGCAGGGCAACCGCCACTTTCTTCTCTGCCACAGCGTCCGTCATCCGGAAGATGGTTTCCTCCGTAGACTTGCGGACAAGCTTCTGAACAAGCGCCTTCGTGATCTTCGGCTGGTCGTCCATGTAGAGGGCGATCTTCTCAATCTCCAGAGACAGGCGATTCAGATCATTCCCGATCAGTTCCGCAAGAACCCCGGCGGCGACAGGCTCAATGCCTTTCCCCTGCGTAGCAACCTCCGCAGTAATCCAGCTCCGCAGCGCGTCACGCGCGGGAGCGTCGCAGTCGACCACCATTCCCGACTTTTCTACCTGCTTGCTGATGGATTGCTTTCCACCCGGCCCAGAGCCGGAATCCGCGTCGATGAGTATCAGTCGCGTCGATGGAGGAATGCTGCTGAGCGCTGCGCTAATTTTCTTCTGGTCGTCCGCACTCAGCCTGCGCGCGTCTCGCACTGTGACCACGCGACACGCTCCGAAAAAGGGCAGAGACATGGCATGTGCGATGACCTCTGCAGCGTTTGTGTTTTCCCCCTCAAGCACCTCATGGTTGAACTCACGATCTTCCGCGGATAGAAAAGTCTCCAATAGGAAGGAGTGGGCTCGGCGGGCCAATAGATTGTCCTCGCCACGTAACAGCCATACGGGAAAATCGACATCCTTCTTTTTAAGGGATTTCAGTTGTAGCGATGAAATCGTGGGCATCTGCAGGTCGCGGAAGCTTTGGTCCGCCCTTTCCCAAGTTGTCTCAGTCGCTGTGCGAGCGACTTGAGTTCTCCACGCGCGCGTTCCAGATCTGCGCCGGAAACGCTTCGTGTACTATAGCACGCTTGCGCAAAACGGTCAGCAATCTGTGCCGACAAGCTGAAAATCTCCCGTTGATCCCACAGCGCTGGGGACTTACCGGTTGCCTCCAGCAATTCACGGGGCGCGCTCGCGGGACTCCATTGCACTCCCGCTCTCCGCAACTGATGACACATCTTCGAGTAGATGCGGCACATCCGCCCTCGGCGATCGGTAAGACGGAAAGAGCGTGAGCGCTTGACAACCCTTGTCTGGGCCGGCTGTCGCATCAACTGAAACGCCGACCAGAGGAGGAACGCCGTTGCGCAGAGCGGAAGAAAATTCTGGCGACCAAAGCGGAGCAACTGACCCCAGCGGTATCCACTGGTCAGTCGTTGCAGGAACGAGTCGGGGGTCTCGCTGACTCCCTCGGAAGGATCAACGGCGACCCATCCCCACGCGTCATTCACGTAGATCTCCACCCAGGCGTGGGCGTCGCGGTCGCGCACATCGAAACGCTTCATGCTTTCACCCCGCCTTGCCTCCACCTGTTGACCCGGTGCGTATCCGGTCACGATGCGGGCCGGCACGTCGACGGCACGACACATGACGGCGAGGGCTGTGGCGAACATGTCACACGCACCGCGCCGAGACTTCAGGATGAAGAATTCTGCCGCATCCGTTCCGGAAGGCACGCGGGGGGAATTAAGCGAATAGCGACATCTGTCCTTGAGATAATCCCTGAAGAGAAGCGTTTTTGCATACGGTGTTTGCGCACCGCTTTGCCGCGCAAGCTGTTCTGCGAGTTGCTTCACTTTCAGCGACTTTTGCGGCAGCGCCACGTAGTACATCTCCCACAGTTCATCCGGGTAGGTTCCGGGGCTGGTCAACAATTCATCGGAATGCTTTTCGGGGATCAGAACGGCCGATCTGGTGGAGTAACGGTCGCCCTTTGCCAAGCGCCCCGTGCGGAGACAGTTTCCCTCGGTTAGTTCCACCATTTCATTCTCGGACTTTACCGAGAGCGGAATACCAGGGGCATAGAGGATGCCAGGCATACTGGTCACGCATTTCACCTGGGTTGTCACTTCTTCGCATGCCGTTGGTGTGATCGGGGCGAAATTCACTGTCCCGCTCCGTGGGTGGGTGCGAACGGTGCCAGCGTCGTCCAGACCCATTTGGTCCCACCGTCCACCGTCGTAGCGGTTGTACACTTGTCCGCGCCACTTGAGGGCGTGGGGAGAATAGACAACCATGCGCGTCGTTCCCCCTAACGATGTGGGTCCGCCCGTCACCGTAAATGTGTCCGCGAAGCGTGTCCAGCTCGTTGGCAGCGATTCCACCATCGAGGCGCGCATGCGATGGAGTCCCTGAGAGAACCAGGGAGGCACCGCCCATTGCAGAAAGCTGGAAAGCGCCAGCGCACTTACCATGACGGGAATGAAGAACCCCACCGCCAAGAGAATGTGCTGGTGCGTCGTCGTCCGAATTCTGTCCGCGCGCCACAATCCTGGAGGTGACTTTCGGAGGGTGTTCTCGTAACTGACGAGGAAGATCGCGAAACACACAAACGCCACAAAAGCGACGATCACATTGGCGTTGGGGTTCATGTGCCCAATCAGCCCAAACATGGAAACCGTCGGAACGATGGGGAAGCTCAGAGAAATCCACTGATGCAGGACGTAGCTACCCACCAGAAAACTCAGGATCACGGCCAGCCACGCCAGTAGCACTGCGGTACGCAAGTCCTGCTCTGCCAGCGCCTCCACGGGAAAGATGCTGGTAGGCGCGATGAAGAAGGAAAGCAGTGGAATGCTTCCCAGTCCCACCACCGTCGCGACGGTCCTCAGCATCTTCCCCCACCACAGGTGCTCCATCTGTGCCGAGAAGCTGGCCACATACCCGCACGTCAGGAGAAAGAAGATCGTGCGGGAGAAACCGGCGTCATCCACCGTTGAAGTGACGGCGGTAAGCCCACATGCGGTCACGAGATACGAGGCCACAAAGGCGCTCGACTCCGGCGGAAAATAGGGAGTTTTTGCCGTGGCTGAGATTCGGGTCGATGGTTTCATAGTCCCTCGATCGCGTTGGTAAGGTCGGTGTCTGGTCGAATCACCTTTGCGTTCACCCCAGCGTCCATCAGTTGCGTCGCCGTCTCTGCCACCGCCCTGCTATCACGTCGTGGAATGTTCAGGCGATTTGGTCCGCCTTTGGCACGTTGTTCCTTCCGTTCAGGAGCCGCCCACTGATCAAACGCCGCAGCGTCCAGCAGGAAACACGTTGTAGCGCAACCTTGTCGAGCCATCATGGAGCAGACGGCGACGAGTTCCTGGCTGGCGCGAGCGGAGATGACAACGAAACACGATCCGGGCGAGTACCACAGGCGATGCTCATCCGCCAGTGTGCTGAGACTTGAGTTCTCCTTCGCCTCCATGCGCGCCAACGTCTCCATCAGATGGCGCTCATGGTATGCGTCCCAGCCAAACTGAGGCTGCGGCAGGCGCTCGTCGTCCGCCACCAGTCGAACCGGCACCCCATGTCGCGCAGCGAATTCCACGAGCGTTGCAGCGATCTTAATCCCCGTCTCCAAGGTCGAGAGCAAACCCTCTCCCCCCTGTGTCTCAGAGTCAATATCAAGCAGAACCGTCGTGTCAGCGGCCAATGTGTCCTCAAACTCGATAACGCTGAACGTTCCATGATGCGCGGTGGATTTCCAGTGGATACGACGCAGCTCGTCGTTCGGCACGTATTCCCGCACTCCGTGGAAGTCGGGCCCGCTCGCCTTGACGTTCACCGATTGGTATGGATTCATCCCCGTTTCTCCGCCCGGAGTTGACCCCACGCTCCTCACCGGAATGGTGCTTGGAAATACCGTAATCTCGCAGGGAGCAGAGCGGGCCGAGGGCGCCGAGAAGAGACCGAGGGGATCGTTGCTCACTATCACTGCCGGACCGACTTTGTAGTGTCCTCGCTTTGCGGCCATCACTGTCTGGTAGATATCCACGGGCCGGTTGGGAATGAGGATCGGCACTATGTGAGTCTCCCGGCCGTCTGCTGGAACGATCCATTCCGGCAGCGTATCCTGCAAGGACACAAACAGCCGCGGCAGCTTACCCCGCAGCGTCACCCGGAAGCAAATATGGATGGTCTCCCCTTCCCTTGTCTGCGACGGAAAGAAGCGTTCCACCGTCACGGAACGCAGCGAAGCCCGACCCAGCACCCACGCGATGATCGTCAGGCTGAGGAAAGTGGCGCCCATGAAATACAGCAGTTCCGCGCCGAGTATCTGGGCAACGATGAAAGTGAAGAGGAAGGCGGTGAATAGGGTCAATCGACGCGCATGGACTGGATCATTCGCGGATGCAATGCCCGTGTCCGACGAACGCGACATCACCGCACCCCCGCCGGAACGGGAACAGCGCCCAATATTTCCGCAATAACGGCTTCCCGTGGTGTGATGCGCGCGGAAAGCTCCGGTCTCTCGACTGGTATATGACGGGAGATCAGCCGGTGAGCGAGAACCGGCAACGCGATCGCCTTCACATCGTCCGGGGTTACGAACTCCCTTCCCGCCATCGCCGCGGTGGCCTGACCGGCGCGCAGCAAGCCCAGCGATCCACGGGGACTGCTGCCGAGCACCACCTCCGGATGATCCCGCGTGCGCTCCACAATAGCGACAATGTAGTCTTTGACGCAAGGTTCCACGTGCACGTGGCGCACGGACTGCTGCAGGCGGAGAAGCTGCTGTTCGGAAAGCACTGGTTCCACGGAATCCAGCGGATGGGACAGCATCTGACTATCGAGAATGGCCACCTCCTGATCCCGTGATGGATATCCCAGCCTCACCCGCATCAGAAAGCGATCAAGCTGCGACTCCGGCAGCGGATACGTCCCACGATACTCGACAGGGTTCTCGGTGGCGATGACGAAAAACGGACCTGGCAGCCGGTGCGTCATGCCATCCACCGTCACCTGCGATTCTTCCATGCACTCCAGCAGACTGGACTGCGTCTTGGGCGTGGCGCGGTTGATCTCATCCGCCAGAACGACGTTCGCGAACACCGGGCCCTGCGTGAAGATAAACTCTCCCGTCTTCTGGTTGTATACCGTTACTCCGGTCACATCTGCCGGCAGAAGGTCGGGTGTGAACTGTATCCGTTTGAAGGAACACCCGAGAGCCCGCGCGATTGCTTTTGCCAGGGTCGTCTTCCCCACACCCGGAACATCCTCAATCAAAACGTGCCCGTCCGCCAGTAACCCGGCGACAATCATCTCAATGGAGGAGCGTTTCCCCAGAATGGCCTTCTCAACTTCAACAACCAGTGTCCCGGCCTGTTCCTGAATCTCAATCGCTTCTTTCTCCGTCAACGTAACCTCCGCGAGGTGGCGCGCAGCGAATGTCCATCTCTCACATGCTACTCACCACTTGTCACTTGAACGTTTCCACGTTATAGGATGTTCCATTCGTGCGAAATGTAATGGCTCCGTCAACGTCCGTGCGGTAGATTTGCGCGCCCGAATCCCTGATCCGTTGGACGGTCTCCGGGCGCGGATGACCGAAGGAGTTCGTGGCGCCCACGGAGATCACCGCGACGTCGGGATGTACCGCTCTCAGAAATGCTGTCGATGTCGATGTGGCCGCGCCCTGGTGCCCCACCTTCAGCAGTGTGCTCTTCAGGTTGTCTCCGCATTTTAACAGACGCTTTTCGCCCTCATTCTCCAGATCACCGGTGAGCAACAGGCTCGTCTTGCCGTAGCACAACTTCAGCACGATGGAGTTGTTGTTCAAGTCCGACTCTGTTCCCTGCAGGGGTGGCGACATGGGAAGCAGCATATAGGCTTTGACTCCGCGCCCGAGGTCAAGTTGCGCTCGGCGAGAGAGTGGTTGCAGAGGGATGCGTCGTTGGCGGCAAATTTTGGTTATCTCCTCCATTGCTGCCGCTCCACCATCCAACCCACCTGTCAACACCGCACTCACCGGCAGTTCCCGCAGGACGGTCGGGAGGGCATTGATGTGGTCGTCGTGGGGATGAGAGATGACCACCGCATCCAAACGGCGAACGCCCGCACTCAGAAGGTATGGCAGCAACACCCTTTGGGCCACATCACGTCCGCGATAGTTGGCGCTTCCCCCGTCAATGAGGACAATCCTCCCGGAAGGCGAACGCACCACAATCGCCTCCCCTTGTCCCATGTCCACGAAGGTAACGGTCATCTCGTCGCGAAAGGATCGTTGGGACAGGAACACTGCCACACACGCGCCGGCCACTGCCAGATACACCAATACCCGTTCCCACCGCCACCGTCGGCGGAAGTCCTCATCCAGCAAGCCTGCGCCGACGAACAGCAAAACGTAGTACGCCAGCATGGCTTCTCCCGGTGGAGGAACGATGTCGATGGTGGCGTGGGGCGCGCGGGCAAAGAAATTGGTGGCGTTGAAAAGCCCGAACACCACGTGTGCATTGAAGACGTTGGCTGCTTCTGCGAGGAACGGGCTCACGGCCCCAACCATGCAGGTAGCCAGCCCTGTCGCTACCAACACCCCCGCCCAGGGAACGATGACGAGATTCGACACGAACCCCACCAGGCTAAAATACCCGAAGTAATGGGCCAACAACGGGAGCACCATCAGTTGCGCCCCCACCGTATAAGCAGTCGTCAACGCCAGCCAGTGCGGAGCCGCAGACAGATGTGGTACCAGCCGCGGCGACATCGCCATCAGACCAATCACGGCGGCGAAGGAGAGCTGGAAGCCAATGGAGAATAGATCGTCGGGGTTGATGGCAAGAATCCCCAAGGCGGCCGCTCCGAGAGTTGTCCAGTGGTCGCAGTCCCGCCGGTTCCAGAGAGCAAACACAACAATGATTCCCATCACCGCGGCGCGGAGAATGGAGGGGTGGCTCCCTGCCACCATCGCGTAGAGGAGCACAATGGGGACGAGAATCGACGCCTGCACCACGCCGTTCAGACGCAGTCCCCGAAACAGGAATAACAGCATCAGCACAATCAGCGACACCTGCGTGCCGGAGGCGACGAGAACGTGCATCACTCCCGCCCTTCGGAAAGGCTCCTGGATGACCTCCGGCAACGGACTGGCGCTGATGCCATACACGATGCTGCACATCAGTTTGGCCGCGAGGTCCGCATACGGCGGGGGCATCGTTCGTTTGTACAACTGCAGCGTCCAGTGGCGGAGAGCCACACCAAAACCGCCGATATCCACACGTGGGGGTTCACCGGTGATAGAGACTTGTCGAACGTCCTTGATGAACATCCTTCCGGACAGCCTGCCCCTCGGCAAGAAGCGCGCGGCCGGAATCTCACCTGGGTTGGTTACATCCGGAATACGCCGCACGTCACCGTCAACGTGAAGCCGGTCACCGTACCGAACCGCGAGCGTGCGCGGGCTGGTCACAAGGAGTCGTCCGGTGACTCGTGTAGCGTCATGGTGGTGAATCAACCGCTCAGATTCCAGCAGAAACCGAAGATCATCGTCCTCCACTTCCGCGGGATCTGAGACCACGCGCCCAATTATCGTGCATTCCCGCAATCTCTCCGCGCCTTCGTTGGCGAGGAACGTATGAATATCACCGACGGGAGTCCCTCTGTGTCTGAGGTTCACCAGCACAAGCGCCACGCACACCAGGAGCACCCCATATATGCGGCGGCGGGCCACTGAGCCGATTTCTTCTTGTGGAACCTCAGCAGATTGGCTTCCCGGTTTGGTGGTCTCGTCAGTGCAGATCCGTCTTTCACGTCCGTCGGCGCAATGCAGCCAGATCAGGTACGCGGCTGCAAGCGGCGCAAAAACGAGATTGAGCGCAACACTCCACCGTTCATGCACAGCAATGCACGTCGCGTAGATCAGCGAAAGCGTCAGTAAAGGACGGTGGAATAGGAGGTTCATTCGACCTTCACATAGGGCTTCATTCGAGCGAACTTCTTCGGGCCGATCCCAGGCACTTCTATCAGGTCATCCAACTTGCGGAACTCGCCATTGTCTTTCCTGAATTGGATGATGCGCTTCGCCGTCACCGGACCAACGTCGGGGAGTTGCTCAAGCTCGGCCGCGGTGGCTTTGTTCAGATCGACGGATGCGCGCCGGGGCGGCGGCTTGGATGGCGACTTGCCAGCCTCCCGCGATACTGCTTCCACGGCAGGTGCGTCACCACGCTCTTTCCGGTCCGGGACGTACAGTCGCTCTCCATCCTCCAGCACGCGTGCGAGGTTCACCTGATCGAGGTCGGCGGAGGGCAGGTGTCCACCAGCTTCCTTGATGGCATCGACCGCGCGGGTGTTTAGCGGCAACTCATACAAGCCCGGCTTCTTCACCCGCCCTGCAACGTGAACGACGACGGTCTCAGGAATTTCAACAGCGGGAAATGGCGAGGGGGTAAGGAAAGCGCTAACGTTCCTACCAGTGTGAATGAGTGAGTACGCCCACACAGCTCCGCAGACGGCAATAATCGCCAGGCAGACCACGATCACGATTTTTTCCGAACGGGAGAAAAAGAACACGGACTTCACCACCCATCAGACGATGGCGTCAACAATCGCCAGAATGGAGGCATTATAGCGGGGGGGATGGGAACGGGTCAATGGGACCGAAGGACAGGGGTGCAAGACAAAGAATCTGCCTTGTCACAGAGACCGCCGCGGGCGCATCCCGGAGGTGCCCGATCGCCGCTACGCGACCATCATCGGGCTCAACAGCGGCAACCTTTGATGCGCAATCAACGGTGCAGCCAACGCGCGATTTCCTCGTCTTTCATTCCCGCATGGCCTGCCTCGCGCCCGATCTAACGCACGTTGATTCCCCACCCCCTAAAAACGTGAACTTTTCTACGGTGGCAGTGGTGAGCCCCTGCATGACGAGGGAGTCCACCGGCAGTAACGCCTCCTGTTCCCGGACGGCGTGGAGTTTCGATCGTGTGGCAGGTTGGTCGGGCATGAAGAGAGGGCAGCAGTCTTCGACATACGGAGTGGTGGAAACGTCGAATGTTCCGATGCGTTGCGCAAGCTCGATGATCTCCTGTTTGTCGTACGCGATCAGGGGGCGGAGGACAGGCAACCTGGCGGCGTCGTCAATGCTGCGCAGGTTCTGAAGCGTTTGGGAAGCGACCTGACCAAGGCTTTCACCAGTGGCGAGTGCGAGGGCGCGTTCCTTGCTGGCGATGCCCTCGGCGATGCGCATCATGAGTCGCCGATACAGCAGGATGCGGTAGGACGGATCGCACGTGAGGCTGACCTCCCGCTGAATGCCCCCAAAGGGAACCATGTACAGCGTCGATCGAAATTGGTGACGGGTGAGTAGTTGCACCAGCTCCCGCGCCACCGACTGCGATGACCGGTCCGTAAAAGGCTCTCCGTGAAAATGGACGAACATCACGCGCGCGCCGCGTCGCATGATGCGATAGGCAGCGACGGGGGAATCGATGCCGCCGGACATGAGGCACACCACCCGACCGCTCACCCCCACCGGCAAGCCGCCCGGGCCGGAGTGCTTGCGTGCGTAAACAAAGCTCTTCTCCGGCAGCAACTCGATGTGGCAGGTAATGTCGGGGCGCTTGAGATCGACTTTCGCCTCCCGCTGCTCCAATACGTGCTCGCCGACCGCGGCATCGATCTCTACCGAGGTCATGGGAAACTGCTTCCATGAGCGCTTTGTCCGAATGCAAAACGACTGAAACGGTTCATCCCGCAGCAACTGCCAGGCGGCTTCCTTCAGTGCACTGATCGACGATTCAGTCTCGTGGGCGAATGAGTAACCGGTGAGACCGAACACGGTGTTCAGTCGCTGACGCACCGCATCAACGCCCACTCCATCATCCAGCGCAACCTCCAAGCGTCCCTGCAGCCGACGTGTCGGACGGTGAGGCAGCCCTGCCAGGGCGTTGTCGATGTTCTTCCGCAACGCGTCCTCAAAGAAGCGGCGGTTCTTCCCTTTCAGTCCGATCTCGTGGTAATGGATAACAACAATGGGCATGGAAGTGTTCAGGTTTCAAGTTTCAGGTTTCAGGTGTCACTCATTATACGCCATTCGCCATTCGCCCATTCGCCCATTCGCCCATTCGCCCATTCGCTCATTCGCCCATTCGCCCATTCGCCCATTCGCCCATTCGCCCATTCGCC
>Ga0066636_10000882_pt1 | contig 17754 bp, 18 predicted proteins | sample CryGeyCG2014_080_2_FD_62736 | JGI IMG/M metagenome (GOLD analysis project Ga0066636, IMG submission 62736) | Groundwater microbial communities from aquifer - Crystal Geyser CG07_land_8/20/14_0.80 | ecosystem: Environmental > Aquatic > Deep subsurface > Groundwater | place: USA: Utah: Grand...
GTATTGCGTAACTTTTTGCGCTATACGCAATACTCAATACGCGATACGCTTTTACTACTGTGTTTTCTCCACTGTCTGCTGACTGTCAAGCTGCCTCAACGACTGCTCCAGCCTGCTCAATCTGTCTGCCAACCTGTCGTTTATTTCGTTCTGGCTTCTGAATACCAGCGATTGCTCTGCCATTTTTTCTTCAAGTTCTGTAATTTTTAGATTATTGCTATTCACTTTATCACTTATATCCTTCAGGCTTGAATTTATTTTTTCCATATCATCGCTGAAAACTTCTGTCTGGTATTTGCTATAGTTCACTAAACCTTCTATATTGCTTACAATGCTTCCCATATTTTTAGCGCTGATTTTCATTTGATACACATTGATAGCCAAAAGGCCTATGAATGCCATTACAAGTATAGATATATATAACTTGTTGTAGTCAAACGCGGGCGCTTTTGTAACCTCTTCCTTAGGAGCCATGATCTTCGCAAACTCGTTAGATACGACTTCCTCCAGTATTTTATTCTGGGCATCTTGAGCTTTGATCGCAGCTTCGGGCGTTATCGCTTTTTTCAGGTTTCTTTTAGCGCTCTTTTTGATTGTTTTTATCCTATCGGCTTTAGACGCGTTAATGATCGCGGCTGCCTCAGTGACCGCGGCTTTCTCCAAGGCAACTGCGTATTTTTTTGACCTTCTCCGCTCTATCTGTTTTAATAAGTCGTGGGTAGTGCTCATTTGTTCCTTATTGCTCCCTTGTTTTAGCGACTAGCGATTAGCGGTTAGCGGTTAGCGATTAGTGCTTCTTTTACTAGACGCTAGGCGCTAGACGCTATACGCTAATTGTCACTTATCTCAAATCCGCCGACCTGCTTTACGAATTTGTCATTCAACATTTCGAACGGTGAGATCCTTTTATTGTGTATAAGTTCTTCTATTGTTTCTAAAACAATAGGCTTGGTAATTTGCTTGGAATCATACACAAGGCCGGTTATAAGAGAGTTGTGGCATGCCAGATTGATAAGGCGGGGCACGCCGTTTGAATATTTATATATCTCTTCTATTGCTTCGGGAGTAAAAATGCCACCGTTTTTGTTTCCGGCTATTTTCAATCTATGTTTTATATAATTTTCAGATTCGGCGCGATCGAGCGGTTCGAGATGATAGTAAACAACTATACGCTGGCTAAACTGTTCAAGTCTCGGGTGCTCGAGCTTTTTTCTCAGTTCGGGCTGGCCCATAAGTATGATCTGGACCAATTTTTCTTTGCCTGTTTCCAGATTGGAAAGCATCCTGATCTCTTCGAGGACAGATGGTGTTAAATTCTGCGCCTCATCTATAACAAGAACAACATTAACATCTTTTGAAGCCTGTTCTACAAGATATTTATTGAGAGCTGACAAGAGATGCGTCTTGGATGTAGACCTATATTCAATGCTTAGATCTTCCAGGATAGTGGTAAGCAATTCTTTTTTGCTAAGGTGCGTATTCAGAACAAGCGCTACTTTTGTAGTCGGATCAAGCTTGTTAAGCAAGGTCCTGCAAACAGTTGTTTTTCCTGAACCGATCTCGCCCGTAATAACAGCGAAACCATTCCGCTCGCTTATGGCAAGAAGCAGGCGGTTTAAAGCCTCTTCGTGCTTCGAGCTTGCGAAGAAAAACTCAGAATCAGGCGTCATATTGAAAGGCTTACAGCTGAATCCGTAGTATTTTTCGTACATCTTGCGTGTCCTCCTTGCGCCACTATCAAGCTCATAGGTCATAGCTGATAGCTTATAGGTTAGCGGTTTGCGGTTATAGGTTTGCGGTTCGTATTATCAAAAAAACGCAAACTCTTAACCAAATTTCTAACCATCCTCGCTATATGATCTGTATCTTCCAATAAATCTACTTCGTCTTCTTGGTCTATATAATTCAATTCCTTAGATATAATAATATGGGTTTCCAATTCAGAAGTTGATCCTAATGCAATATGTAGAAATTGAACATATTCGTTTCTTGTTTGCCTAGTTTTACCTTCTGCTATGTTCGCTGCAATAGATACTGCGGATCTTCTCATTTAACTTATTAACCCATAAGTTTCTTCTTTAGGAAACTTTTTTGTAATGATATATATTTTCTTTATTAAACTAATGGCCTTTTGCCATACTTCTAAGTCCCTATAACTTTTAATCGCTTTTGTTTCCATATATTTTTTCACCGCTAACCGCTCACCGAGCGCCGCTAACCGTTACCCTCCAAGTATTACATTAAAAATAATTACTACCAGCAGGACGATCCCGGTTACTATCGATATTCCGGCGATTTTCATTCTGCGAATTTTTTTGGCTGCGACATCTGTTTCGGTTACTATCTGAGATATAGCGCCCAATATAGGCAATTCCAGATACGATTTTGCCTCATCCACTCCCAAAAGTGAGTGGTCAAACAGCTCTGCCATAGCTACAAGTCCGATCCCTGCACACATGCCGCAAATCATTCCGGCAAACAAAATAAGTATTTTATTTGGTTTTATTGGTTTTAATGGAAGCCGAGCAGGATCAAGAACCGTATACCGCGTTCGCTCCTGTGAAGCCTCAAGCCGCTGGGTAATTTTTGCGGTTTCAAGGCGCGATAATAGTTCATTGTATAATCTCTGATTAACACCCGAGTCTTGCTTTGCAACGTTCTCTACCCTCTCAAGCAAAAGCAGTTTATATAACTTCTCGTTTGTGTTTTCGGTAAGTTTTGAACGATTCTCTCCACCTTTATCCGCGCTGAGAGTCGATGTGGCAAGGTCTTTGCGCATGTCTTGCAACTCTTTTTTAAGGCCGTTTAATTCTTCTTGCGAGCTGGCAATTGCCGCGGCATTAACATCGTATTTCCCTTGCGCCAGTTCAGTTTTGGCCGCAGTTATTTGTTTTTTCAACTCTATTACCATAGGATGTTTTTCTGTGGAATCCAAAAGAAGATTGTTCAACTTCTCTTCCATGCCGGCAATATCTGATTGTTTCAGCTTTTTCTGATAAAGGGCAAGTTCGTCATTGATAAAAGCTATGGCATTTTCTGCTTCTGAATTTTGCTGCCTTAAATTTTCAGCAATAAATATATCTGTTATGGTTTTTACAATAGTCATATCCTCGGCAGGGTCTTTGCCTTCGTATGAAATGCTTATAACGTTGTTAACATTTCTCATACCTTTGGTATTTCTGCTCTGAAGGTCTACCCTTATATGGCTTCTCAGGCGGCCTATAAGAGCTTCAAGCTCTTCCTGATTTTTGACATCTTTAGCAAGATTAAGCGTTGAAATTAACTGGGTCAGCCTATCCCATCCTAAGATCTGCGCGCGTAACGTTCCTAAGCGGCTGGCAACACTCGTTGTAACAGCTAACCCTTCAATAAGAGGGTTAACCACCCTACCTTCCTCTACAAGAATAAGCGTTGAAGCTCTGTATATCTTGGGAAGTGAATCCGCGGTTATAATACCCCCTATCAGCCCTATAACAGTAGGTATTATCAGCAGCCACTTCCTTCTAAAAACCATCTTTACATATTCTATTGGCTTCTTCTGTATTACTGGTTTTGTTTGCATGTTTTTTACTCCTTTTATAGTCCGCCGACAAGAGCGCCCGTGGTTGTGGCAGTGGTTGCCGTACTTGTAGTTTCTCTGGCTGCGCCTGTTATTGGTGAAATAACTCTCATCACTTTCGCCATCGCAGTCGCCGGAACATATAAAACTTCTCCGGGCTTCATAACAAAATCCTGTTCTAAATTGCCTTCGTATAATAGTGTATAAACATCTACATCTATATAATTGTTCTTACCGGTCGCACTGGGTGTTATCAATCGGCATCTTCTCATAGCGGCAGCAGTTGTCGGAAGTGACGCCTGAATAAGAGCTTCTCTTACTGTTATGGTATTACCCTTCATATAGAATTTCCCAGGCCTGCCTACTTCGCCGACAACATAAAATATCTTACTCAAATAAGCAGTGATCTGGACATTCACATCCGGGGTTATTATATACTCGCTCAAGATCTTGGTTAGGCGGTCCTTTAGCTCCAGTTTCGTTAATCCGGTTACCAGGATATCCCCAACATATTTATATTCTATCTTGCCTTCTGAATTTATAGCGTATGTACCGCTGAATTCAGGGTGGCTCCTTACCTCTATAGCTATAACATCATCCGGGCCTAGGGTATATTTAACCACTTCCTGAATAGGGGCTTCAGCCGTCCCTTCCACGGGAAGCTTATCAAGGTTTATATCAACTGATTTTGGAGTCTCTACGATACCCTTATTTTCAGAAACATTGCCCTCATCAGCATAAAGGCAGCCGCATACTATAAAGGAAGACATAAGGCTCGATACGATAAAAATGGTCGCGATGACATTCTTAGCATCCCCTATGATCGACCTTTCAATTTCCCCGTATTCATATGTGCTCTCATAGAATTTCTTGATATCATCGAGGTCTTCTCTTTGGTAAAACCTCCATCCGCGCCAATCCCGCCTTGACTTCTTGATCTTACCTGATTTTTCCCATCTCATTATGGTCCTTGGTGTGACACCTAGTGTTTTTGCTACTTCGGTAATTGTGAGTCTTCCGTCCATATTTTATACCTCCGGTTCAATGCTTGGTCTGTATTTCGTATTGCGTATTGCGTCGTGCGTATTGCGCAATACCTTAAAAAAACTATAACTTTTTGTCTAAATTTACCAACATCCTGCAAATATGATCTATGATTTCGAGTAATATTTTATCGTTTCTTTCGTCTATATAATTTAGTTCTTTGGCTATAACTACTTGCGTTTCTAATTCTGCACATGATCCTAAGGCTATGCTAATAAATTGCTTATGCTCTTTTGCATATCTTCTTCTAAAGCCCTCTGCTATATTAGAAGGTACGGATACTGATGATCTCCGCATTTGAGCAGAAAGGCCATATTGTTCTTCATTTGGAAAATACCTTGTAACTCTATAAATCTCTTTTACGAGATCTATCCCTTTTTGCCAAACTTTTAAATCTCTAAATGTCTGAATTTTTGCTTCCATTGTACTTTCTTTTACGCAATACTCAATACGCTATACGCGATACGCTAAAACCTATCACCTAAAACCTGCCACCTACACATACTCTGACAAAGTTACACAGTCATACACAAGCACTATTCGTGCCAAGATGGGGATTTTGCTGCTTGATTTAATAGGTTTGGCCACTCAAGTGAAGCGGTTTGAGACGGGAAAAGCTATAAAACAAACTTTTATTTTTATTTGACCGGCGCTTGGGGATTTAGACTTTTTAAATGAATTTACTGTCTAATAGGTTGGACATTGGTGTGGACATTGTATAAGAAAGTGGAAGTTAAAAAAGCTAATAAACCCGTTCCAAATAATACAAGAGAAGCCGGCTCAGGAGTCAACGGTTCGTTAGTAGCGTGTATTGTTACGTCATCAATTATTATTTTATTACCCACTCTATTTTTGCCGCGTTTCGCAAAGAAGTTAAATTTTCTTATAGGGCGCGCGAAGCCTCCTATGCTCTTATCGTGCCACTCGCCGTCACCATAATTCACGCCAAGATCGCCTAATTTATTCCCGTCTTCGTCGAACGCCACTCCGATCATATTAAAATTGTCTACGCCGAGCCAGGATAGGTCGATACTGTCGACACCAAAATCAAAAGTTATGCTGACAGTGTGCCCGGCATTCGCTACTGTATTTTTCAAAAAATAACCATCGCCTGTCGTGTGGTCAGGAAAAGGACAATCGTCATTCAATCCGTTCCATACGCGGCCGTTAAAGTTTATATTTCCATAAGCTGTGGTAATAGTATGATCATAATTGCCCGGCGCAGGATCGGGTGATGGCGTGTTGAAATCAAGAAAAATAGAAGCGTACGACGGGGCGGATAAAAAAATAACTGCCAGAAAAATGACTGTTACGAGGTTTATTCTTTTGATCATTGCTTCCTCCTTCTCGAGAAAATGCTATTGAATTAAAAAAGAACTAATGCTTCTACTAATATACCGAGCACAAAGCGTGCCAACACTAAAAAAAACTATTTTTTCAGTGTTAAGAACTATTTTTAAATCAAAAGTTGCTTTTTGTTAACTTAATTAGTATAATGATAGCCTGTTTAGTATATGACAATCCAACACAGATTTTCCCAAAATCAAAAAATGCAGCAGAAGATGGCTCTTAACGCCCAGATGCGGCAGTCCATTCAACTGCTGCGCATGGCCGGCCAGGAGCTCAATGAATACATCAATGCTTCCATGGAAAAAAATCCTTTCCTGCAGAGGGAAGAATTAAAGAAAAAACTTGGCCTCGGCAAGGATCACACCCACAATAGAATAGGCAGCGCCATATCGCCTGATTATACGGAAAAAGAGGTCGCCCAGCCCGAAAATCCAAGATCGTCCCTTCTTTCTCAAGTCAATACGCTTGATATGGATGATAAAATCGTTGAAATAGCCGAGTACATAATTGACGAATTGGATGATAACGGCTATATACAAACAGGCCTCGAAGAGATCGCTGGTGAATTAGCGGTCGGGGTTGAAGATGCCGAGAAGGCCCTCTCGATCATTCAGGCCTTGGACCCGGCAGGAATAGGCGCAAGAGACGTGCGCGAGTGCCTCCAGCTGCAGTTAAAACGGATAGGCAAGGAAAGATCCCTTGAATATACAATTGTAACAGATCTCACGCTCGAGCTTGCCAAAAGCGACATTAAAAAAATAGCAAGGTCCTTGAACATAGATGAAAATGCGGTTTCTGCCGCTCTTAAAAATATAAAAAAGCTCAACCCGAGGCCGGCGAGCACTTTATTAAGTAAAACTTCCGAAACGGTCATTCCTGACCTTGTAGCGAGCCTCAAAAACAAAAAACTCCGCCTGGAATTGAACAGAGAATCCGTCCCCCGCCTCAGGCTTTATAACCCCTATGAAGAAAAGCTTGATATCATAATGGATGAGGAAGTAAAAGAATTCTTAAAGAATAACATGAACGCCGCGAAGCAGCTTCTGGACGGTTTGAAACGCCGTGAAGAGACGATGTGCCGTGTGGCTAATTTTATCCTGAAATTCCAACTGGATTGTCTTGAAAACGGCCTCTCGCGCGTAAAAGGCTTAACCTTACAGGATGTCGCCAAGGCGCTAGAGCTTCATCCCTCGACTATAAGCAGGACCGTCTCAAATAAATATATCCAGATAAATGATAAGGTAATGCCCTTAAAAAATTTCTTAAGCCACAGCGTGAGAAAAGAAAATGGCGAAACTGCTTCTAAAACATCCGTGAAACACAGGATCAAAGGCTTGATCGATAGCGAGGATAAAACAAAACCTTTAAGCGACAGCGCTATTACGGCTAGATTAAAATCTGAAGGCATTCTTATAGAAAGAAGGACTGTCGCGAAATACCGAGAGTCCTTAAAGATCCTGCCGACGCATCTTCGGAGAAAAAGATAGCGGACGACGGGATTAGGTCATAGCTCATAGGTGATAGGGCCTAAGAGCTATCAGCTAAGAGCTAAACTACTGCCGAATCTGGCGACGTGGTGATTTCCCGTAACCTCTCCTACTTGTGACCTGGTATCTTAGATTTCAAATTTTTAATTGGCACGATGATTTCTTTATTCGCAAAAACCCTTTCCAGCCCATATCGTTTAATGAGAATATTGGCGACATCTTTTGTGCCTGACGAAGATTCATCATTGAAGTGTCGATATATCGCTTTAAAAGCATCCAGAACATCTTTGTTGCCTTTGTATTTCAACAGCTCTTCCTTTACGGAAACCGGGCCGTCTTTAAAATTGACTATTGTATACCATATATCATACGCGTCCTTAGCGGCCCTGTTCTCTTCATCCGAATAAGCAAAGGCCTTCAGTGTTAAAAAAGGTACTATATTAGGTATTTTTATTCGAACCGATTTTTTTGTTCCAGCCACCCCAAGATCGACAGCAATAAAGTCATTAAACACAAGATACACACCGCGGAACTTGACGGCCTCCACATTAGGCGCTATCTCCTTTAATTTATCAGCGGTAGGCTCGAACTTATCATCTGTTATCAGATCCAGCACTATAGGCTTATATCCACTTTCGTACTTGATGAAACTATGGCTCATAACATCCATGCCATCATCTGTCTTCTGTTTCTCAAAGCCCATAGATCGCAAAATATTATACAAGTTTCTGTATTTACCTTTTTGGGAAACAACAAATTTTACAGCAAGATCTATATCCAGCGTCCCCAAATACTCTCTAAGGTAGAATAGTTTATTTTTCACCAAAAGATCGGGCACAAGGCCGCCAACTAAATACAGATTTTCTGATACATCGCCAAACGCGATATATATGTCGGCCAATACACGCCTAAGTTTGCCTAAATGAATTGGCGAATAATATTCAAATTCCTTGTCCCTCATTTTAATCCCTTTTTAAGAATCTTCAAAATATGATTGGCCTGTTTTTCGCCTCGCAAAGGATTCTTCATAAGATCCGCGTAGAGTTGCAGATTATCCACAACCATTATACCGCTCTTATTTTGAGCCTTGGTAAAGATATCTTGATCAGGCGCTTCTATGAGCGTAAGATTGAACCCCTTGTCAATTTCGGAAGCGGATAACGCTTTTTCGGGAAATTTGTCAAGCGATTCAACATAGACCGATACAATATCGAATATGGCGAAAGGCGCCACTAACGAGGCGCCCGCCTCCTGTGTAAAGGCATATTTGATCCTTCGGCCCGAAAGCGTGGCAGATATCATCTCCATTAATTTCCGAGGGTTTTGAGCCCACACATAATAATGCGTCTTTCTTTCGCGGCGCTTCATTTCAGATTCAACCCATGCGGAAAACAGGTCGTCAAAGTTCGCTAACGCCAGTTTCTTATCTTTTCTCATGACATATCCGGTTTCGATCATTTTAGCTACAACGCGCGAAATGAGGCCTTTGCTTAACCCCGTATTAGAGGCAATGTCTCTCTGCATCCATCTCGCGGACGGCCGGCTAAGAAGAAGTTTAGTAATACGCGCCGACTTCGGAGAAAATATGGCCTGGCTTGCTGTTACCGCTCCCTTTGGCTGCTTGGTTCCCTGGGTGTGAACAAATACGCTTCCACACGATATTTTCGCGTTTCCGCTAAGATCAAGATAACCAATGCCATATTCATCACATATCTTTTTTCCCTGCTCGCTTATAAGCGGGGCAACTATAAGGGGGCAATATGAAGGGTTATTTTCCACAAATTTCTTTAATGTAGCCGCGGCTGCGCGAATATACTGGGGATACCCCGCGGACTTCGCTTCAATACAGAAGCGATATATCTGATTCTTATATTTAGCGGCCGCCACTATATCAACTGTTGTTTGCGTGTGTTTTTTTTCAAACGACAGTTTCCAATTAGTGAGAAAAGGCATCTGTTTTTTTAGAACGTTGCCTGCTTCAGCTATGAGTTTTTTTTCTTGTATATACATATTTTATCTCCTATATAGTGTAGTTTACCAATTAGTAAACCTTGCTATATAGTAAACCATAAATTAGTGCTTTTGTCAAGTCTGCCATCTTTAATCTCTTTTTCTGGTGACGTGGTGACCTTTCTAGTTGCTATACGCTAATCATTCCGGATGTTACTTAAAGTTTCTTAATGTTACTTGATGTTTCTTAAGGTTACTAGGTTCCTTTGCAACATCCCGTAACCTCCCGTAACTTCCCGCAACCTCAAGCAACCTCCCCCTACTACCTACTACCTACTACCTCTACTATCTCTTTAACTATTTCCCGGATGGATTTTTTTGATGTGTCGATTTCGTGGTCGGCCTTCTTGTAATACGGGGTGCGGAAATCAAAAAGCTCCTTTATCTTTTTCTTTGGGTCTTCTACATTTAAAAGCGGCCTGTGGGTATGACGCTTGGTCCGCTCAAAAATAACATCTATAGTCGCGGTGAGGCATATTATTTTGCCGTTATTTTTAAGATTTTTAATATTCTCTTCGTTTAAAACCACTCCACCGCCGGCATCTATTATGAGGCCGTCTTTTTCTGAAAGCTCTTTCGCGACCTCTTTTTCCACATTCCTGAAATACGGCTCGCCCTTTTGGGCAAAAATATCGCTTATGGACTTGCCTTCTTTTTTCTCGATGACATTATCCATGGAGACGTAGTCCTTTTTTAGCTCTTTAGCGAGAGCTTTCGCAACCACTGTCTTGCCAGTGCCCATAAAACCGACGATAACTATATTCATAACTCCCTACTTTATAGTATTGCGTATTGCGTCGTGCGTATCGCGAATTATTTTAGTCGCCACGACATTAGTTTTAGCTCTTAGCTCATAGCTGATAGCTCTTAGGACTCCTATCACCTATGACCTATGAGCTATGACCTAACTACGCTATACGCAATACGAATCTAATATTTCTTTAGCTTATTTACGTAGCATCCGTAACTGCACTTTGTCTCAGCAAGACTATCTCCTCCGAACTTTTCGAGCATTGCCCGCGCTAATTCGAACGCAACAGCGCTTTCTGCCACAACCCCTGCCGAAGGAACAGCGCAGATATCTGCCCTCTCCACTGTCGCGAGGGCTTCTTTCTTTGTCTTCACATCGACAGACTTAAGCGGTTTCATAAGCGTAGATATCGGCTTCATAACACATCGCAATACTATCGGTTCCCCGTTCGTTATGCCGCCTTCTATTCCGCCGGCGTTATTCGTCTTTCTGTAAAAAAACTTTTCTTTAGAGTAATATATCTCATCGTGGACTTCGCTCCCCCTCTTATTCCTGTATCCGAAACCCAGCCCGACTTCAAACCCTTTAATGGCCTGAATGGACATAAGCGACATAGCGAGTCTCGCGTCAAGTTTTCTATCGTATTCCACATGGCTTCCGAGCCCTGCAGGCGCATTTACCGCGATAACCTCAAACATGCCGCCGAGCGAATCCTTATCGTCTCTTGCCTTGTCTATTTCCTTTATCATCTGCTCTTCGGCATTCTTGTCAGCGCAGCTAAGCGAAGACTTTAAAGAAAGCTGTTTTATCGCGCTAAAGGAAAGCCCTTCTGTCTCGGCATAAGCTTTTCCGATCCTTCTTGTGTGGCTTATTATATCGATCCCGAATTCTTTTAAGAATAATTTGCACGCGCTACCTATCGCTACCCTAACGACTGTTTCTCTCGCCGAGGAACGCTCCAGGATCTCGCGCATGTCGTATGTCCCGTATTTCAGGGCGCCGGCGAGATCCGCGTGCCCGGGCCTCGGGCATCTGACAACAGGAAGCTCGTTGATAGAGGCGTCTTTATTTTTCACTAAAATGGTTATAGGGCTTCCGATGGTCTTCCCGCCTTTAACTCCTGTAAGGATCTCAGCAGTATCCTTTTCGATCTTCATCCTCGCCCCGCGCCCATATCCTTTTTGCCGCCTCGCGAGCTCATTATTGATGAATTTCATATCCATTTTAAGCGCGGAAACCATACCTTCTAATATTCCGACCAGAGAAGTTCCGTGAGATTCTCCAGAAGTTAAGTATCTAAGCATAAAAACCTCCATGTTTATCGAACGGCGTACAGCAGTTAGTCCACCGTCCACAGTCCATAGTCCATAGTTAAGACGAAGACTTACGCAATGCTTGAAGCATCTTTATAATACTTTCTGCTTCAGTATATAATTTTTGAAATTTTTCTTCGCCTATTAACTCTCTTTTTTTACCTATATACAAACATGAAACAACCTCAATCCCTGATCTAATAGCATAACCTATAAACTGTTTGAATTCAGGATTACTCTGACCTGTAGAGCCTTCAGCTATATTCAAGACTATTGAATCAGCCGCTCTTTTCACCTGAGAAGTTAGAATATATACTTCTTCTTTTGGGAAATCTCTGGTTAACTGATGAATTTCATAACTGAGATCTACCGCTTTCTTCCAAACCTCTAATTTTTCAAATTTAAAACCCATAAATTTCTTTGCTGTGGTCTGTGGACTGTCGTCTGTGGTCTAAACTTACAATCGGCACTCTATGCCAGCTTAATCTCAGCGTCACCACACGTATCCTCCAAATAAGTAACTTAATATATGATTTCCCAACAATAGCGCCGCTAAACTTGCAAGCGACAGGAATGGGCCGTATGGTATAAGGCTGTCCCCTGTCTTTATCTTAAGGCCTATCCCGACGACGCTTCCGAAGAAAGGCGCTAAGAAAAATGTAAGTATCGTCAATTTCCAGCCTAAAAACGCCCCTATCATAGCCATAAGCTTAACATCCCCAAACCCCATCGCTTCTTTCCTGAAAAGAATGTATCCGAATACGCCAAGCGCGTATATGCTTCCCCCTCCAGCCAAAGCGCCTTTTAGCGAACTCAATAACCCCGCGACATTAGAACTGGCGCCGTGGAGGACAGGAAACACAAAACTTAATATAATACCTATAAAAATGCCGGGGATGCTCAGCCTGTCCGGTATCTCTTTATGCTTCATATCAATGAATGTGACAACAACCAGACATGCGAATAACGCCGAGTAGATAAAGAATTCAGGGCTCACTCCGTAAAACTTAAATAGCAACAATAATAATAGCCCTGTCAAAAGCTCGACGATAAAATACTGAAAAGAGATCTTAGTTTTACAGAACCTGCACTTCCTGCCAAGCAATATAAAACTCAAAAGCGGGATGTTGTCATACCACGGGATCATATGCTTGCATCCCGGGCATCTCGAGCGGGGGCGGACTACGGATTCGCCTTCCGGCATTCTATAGATGCAAACGTTCAAGAAACTGCCTATGCACAGGCCAAATAGAAAAACAAAAATACTTAAGATGGTTTCCATATTTATTTATGCAAACGCGTAATTTGCGCTTCGAGCGCTTTCTTCATAACTCCGACAGGCGCCTGCCGCGCCGTCCAGAACTTGAAGGCAGCGGCACCCTGATAGAGCAGCATGCCCAGGCCGTTCATGGTCTTTAAACCCATCCGTTTGGCGTCTTTTAAAAGAGGCGTTTCAGGCGGGTTATATATAACGTCGCAGACTACCAGGCCCTTGTGCAAAAGTTTTTTATCCAAAAGCTTCGGGTCGTCTTTTTTCATGCCGCAGGGGCTCGCGTTTATCAATACATCGGCTTTTAATATCTCTTCGGCCATTGCCTCCTTATCTTTCGAAGAGACCGCTTTCACGAATGAGCTCGTATTTTTGGCTATACGGCAGGCAAGCGCTTTTGCCTTGTCCTCAAAAATGTCGTATATCACAAGCGATCTTGCGCCGCTAAAAGCCATTTCAAATCCTACTGACTTCGCCGCGCCTCCGGCTCCGAACATGAATATATTTTTACCTTTAGGGGTCTTACCGGTGACAAGCTTAAAAGATTTAACAAAACCTTTTCCGTCGGTATTTTCGCCGAAAAGTTTTCCGTTTTTTACGACAACGGTATTCACTGCCCCGATGAGCTTGGCGCTTTCACTTATTTTATCGAGGTATTCCATCACTCTTTCCTTGTACGGGATAGTGACATTAAGCCCCGAGGCCCCGCGCGCTATAATATTCGCGAAGCCTTCCTTGAATTTTTCGGGTTGTACAGGGAATAAAACATACTCGGCATTTATTCCGAGCTGCTTAAAAGCCGCGTTATGCATGGCTGGAGAGTAGGAATGGCTTACGGGATATCCGATTAGGCCATATAGGCGGATCTCATCCATCAAAGGATTATTATTTCTTTCTCTTTTTAAATGCTACCTTATTTATAGCATTGACGTAGGCCTTGACGCTGGCTTCGACGATATCGGTACTCGCACCCCTTCCGGATACAACATCTTTCCCGAATCGCGCCAGGACTGTAACTTCGCCCACGGCATCTTTTCCGCTTGTAACTGCCTTCAATGAATAATCTAGAAGCTTACCTTTTATCTTAGTAATTTTATCGATAGCTTTATAGCAGGCGTCGACAGGGCCGTCCCCGTTTGAGGCGCCCTGGACAATGCTGCCTTTATATTTAAGTTTGACCGCGCCTGTCGGAATAGTCTTGGTCCCGCTTGTTATGTGCATATACTCAAGCTTGTAAGTTTCCGGGATCTCCGTGATCTCGTCTTCTACGATCGCGACTATATCTTCGTCATAAACCTGTTTTTTCTTATCAGCCAGGGATTTAAACCGGTTAAACGCCTTTTCGATGGATTCTTGCTTCAAGTCGTAACCCAAAGAAGCAAGCCTGGATGAGAAGGCGTGCCTTCCTGAATGTTTGCCGAGCACAAGATTCGAGCCCTTGATGCCGATGTCCTCGGGTTTCATTATTTCATACGTTGTCCTTTTCTTCATTACGCCGTCCTGGTGTATGCCGGCTTCATGCGCGAACGCGTTACTTCCGACAATGGCCTTATTCGGCTGGACATTGACACCCGTGAGTTTGCTCACAAGCCTGCTTGTCTTGTAGATCTCTTTTGTATTAATGGATGTAACAGCCTGGAAATAATCTTTCCTTGTGGCAATGGCCATAACTATTTCTTCAAGCGACGCGTTCCCGGCCCTCTCGCCCAGGCCATTTATAGTGCATTCAACTTGTCCGGCACCGTTTTTAACCGCTGACAGTGAATTCGCTACGGCAAGGCCAAGGTCATTATGGCAATGGACACTTATCATCGCTTTATCTATATTCGTGACATTTTCTCTTATGTCTTTTATCAACTTGCCGAATTCATAAGGGGTCATGTATCCGACCGTATCGGGTATATTAACTATAGTGGCGCCCGCGTCAATTACGGTCTCCACAACTTTGTAGAGAAACTCTTTTTCGCTCCGACCGGCATCTTCAGCCGAAAACTCGACTTCCCTTATTTTCTTCCTGGCATACTTAACCGCCCATTCCGCGATCTTCAAGACTTCAGCAGGCGTTTTCTTCAGCTTGTACTTCATATGTATAGGCGAAGTCGCCAAAAATACGTGAACCCTATTGTGTCTCGCGTATTTCACGGCGTTAAACGCCGCGTCAATATCTTTAGGCATGCAGCGCGCCAAGCCGCATATTGTGGCCTTCTTCATAAGTTTGGCGATAGCCTTCACTGCCTCGAAATCCCCGGGGCTCGAGATGGGAAACCCTGCCTCCATGACATTCACGCCGAGGCTTTCCAGCTGTTTGGCTATCTCTATTTTTTCCTTTACGGTAAGAGAGCATCCCGGAGCTTGCTCGCCATCGCGGAGCGTTGTGTCGAATATGATTATCTTGTTGTCATTCATTTTTTACCACCTCATAAATATATCAACCAAATAATAGCAACTGTCTTAGCTCATAGCTCTTAGCTGATAGCTCTTAGGCATTTTCTATGAGCTATGACCTATCAGCTATCACCTAAACGTGGGTAGCTTTCACTTCTTCATCCAAGGCATCATTTCGCGCAATACCTTGCCGACTTTCTCGATCGGGTGTTCAGCCTCTTTCTTGCGGAATTCGTTAAAATTCGGCCTTCCTTTTTTATTCTCCCGGATCCACTCTCTGGCAAACTTTCCTGATTGAATTTCTTTCAAGATCTTCTGCATCTCTTTGCGGACTCTCTCGCTTATAACACGCTTACCCCTGGTGTAATCGCCGTATTCCGCCGTATCCGAAACTTTGCTGCGCATTCCCTGCATACCGACTTCGTAGATCAAGTCTGTAATTAATTTCAATTCGTGCAGGCATTCAAAATAAGCTATCTCAGGCTGGTAACCGGCCGCAACCAGCGTATCAAAACCGGCCTTTACCAGTTCGGTGGCGCCGCCGCATAGAACAGCCTGCTCGCCGAAGAGATCTGTTTCTGTTTCTTCTTTAAATGTTGTTTCTATTACCCCTGCCCTTGTCCCGCCGATAGCCTTGGCATAGGCTAAACCTAATTGCTTTGCTTTACCCGTATGATCCTGGAAGACAGCCAAAAGACATGGAACTCCTTTTTGCTCCTCATACATACGCCTCACAAGGCTCCCGGGCCCTTTTGGCGCGATCATAAACACGTCAACATCTTTAGGCGGAACTATCTGCTTGAAATGAATATTAAATCCGTGCGAAAATACAAGCGCTTTACCTTCTTTTAAATTCTTCTTTATAGAGCTTTTATATACATCGGCCTGAACATGGTCCTGCGTAAGGATCTGTATAATATCCGCGTTTTTTGCAGCTTCTTTGACATCGACGGGTTTAAATCCGTCTTTTACTGCTTGCTCGTGATTAGGGGTCCCTTCGAGCTCGCTTATAACAACATTCATGCCGCTATCCCGCAGGTTTAACGCCTGGGCTCGGCCCTGAATACCGTAGCCTATGATAGCTATTTTTTTATTTTTTAGAATTTCCAGATCTGCGTCCTTATCATAATATACTTTAACCATTTTGCTTACTCCTTCTTTTTAGGTTTTAGGTTCTTGGTTTTAGGTTCTTTATTATTTCCCAAAGTTATTTCCTGCTCTGTACCGATCGCGATCCTGCCCGTCCTCACGAGCTCCCTAATACCGAAAGGTTTTAATAATTTGATCAGGGCCTCTATCTGGATCTCGTCTCCGGTTGCTTCGATGGTCAACATCTTGGAACCGGCGTTGGCAATTTTGCCTCCTGACGATTCGACTATTTCTATTATCTCCTTACGCGTCTTTGGGGTTATATTGACCTTAAGCAATAGAAGTTCCTTCTCTATAAAGCTCTTTCCGACATAATCGTGGACTTTTATGACGTCTATGAGCTTATTGAGCTGCTTCTTGATCTGCTCCAGTGTCTTTTCGTCGCCTTCGGAGACGATAGTCATCCTGGAAACTGTCGGGTCTTCTGTCTCACCGACGGCTAAAGAATCTATATTAAACCCTCTCGCGCTAAACAAGCCGGACACGCGGGCCAGGACACCGAATTTGTTCTCGACTAGGACTGATATTGTGTGTTTCATGCTGATTACTCCACTTTATACAGCGTATCGTGAATCATACGGTTAGCTCGTAGCTCATAGCTGATAGCTCTTAGGACTCCTATCACCTATGACCTATGAGCTATGACCTAACTCAGCAGTTCTCCGTACGTCCGTCATGCCATGCCCTCTATCATCCTGTTGATCGCTTCGCCTGCGGGCGCCATAGGATAAACATTCTCTTCATTTTCGACGATAAAATCTATTAACACAACATTATCAATAGATAAAGCCTTATCTATCGCTTTTCTCACATCTTTCTTTTCCTTAACGCGAATACCTGCCGCGCCATAACTCTCGGCAAGTTTAACAAAATCAGGGCAGGCGTTATCCTTAAGGCACGTGTAGGAATATCTTTTCTTATAAAAGAGTTCCTGCCACTGCCTCACCATTCCCAGACAGCCATTATTCAGGATCATTATTTTAACGGGTATTTTATTGCTGACCGCGGTCGCCAACTCCTGAATGTTCATTTGTATAGAACCGTCACCCGCAATATCTATAACTGTCTTATCAGGCCTGCCGAATTTTGCGCCTATCGCAGCCGGAAAACCGTAACCCATCGTGCCAAGCCCCCCGCTCGATATAAAAGTGCGCGGCTCGTCATATTTGTACCACTGCGCTGACCACATCTGGTTCTGTCCAACCTCAGTGCAGATTATAGCCTTCCCTTTGGTCGCTTCATAAATTTGCTCAATAACATATTGCGGACGCAATTTCTCATCCTTCTTGTAGTAAAGAGGATGCTTATCGCGCCACTTCTCTATTTTGTCCGCCCATTCGCTCGCATTGACCTTTTTGACAAACTTATTTAGTTCCTTTAAAACGCATTTGCAATCGCCGACTATTGGAATATCCACATCAACATTTTTGCTGACA